>Ga0210248_102179_pt1 | contig 12455 bp, 4 predicted proteins | sample ChrtobMetP3_32mM_FD_155493 | JGI IMG/M metagenome (GOLD analysis project Ga0210248, IMG submission 155493) | Chrysochromulina tobin associated microbial communities from unialgal haptophyte culture, Seattle, Washington, United States - P3_32mM | ecosystem: Host-associated > Algae > Haptophytes >...
CGCCGCCGCCGCCGCCGCCGCCGCCGCCGCCGCCGCCGCCGCCGCCGCCGCCGCCGCCGCCGCCGCCGCCGCCGCCGCCGCCGCCGCCGCCGCCGCCGCCGCCGCCGCCGCCGCCGCCGCCGCCGCCACCTGCTCTCCTCGCTCACGAGCGCGCGGGGACAAGCGCCGTGATGGGCGCGGAGGATTTGGCGCGCGCCGTCGCGGCAGCGGTGTGCAGTACCGGGGCGGCGCCGGGAGCGCGACCTAAGCGCGAGCCGCGACCGCGCGGCGGGTTATAGGCGGGTTACGACCATTGGGCGGGCGTGGGGACGCGGCGGTGAACCCACCGCGAAGCGGGATCCGAGTCGCGGGTGTTCGCCGGTCGGTGTACGTTTCTTAATCGTTATTGACGTATGACTCATCACTCATGCGTATGACTGCCTATGACGATGAATCGCAATCGGACCGGTGAGTCGTGTCTGAGAGTCCGGGGACGCGGCGGCGCGGGCTAAGCGCGGGCTCGGGCTCGACACTCGAGTCTCGCTCTCGGAGCGCGGTTGAGACTCCGCTCAGAGACCGACATCGGACATGCATCAACATAACGAATGCGTACCACAAGACACACGACAATCAGGACAAATCTGACCACACGCGACGCCTCAAAGATGATCAACAACCAAAACAAATCCGGGGAGAGCGACACGAGACAGTGTGGGCTCTCTCTGGTGTGCTCTCGCATGTGTGCGTACGCCACACCCTCGACCCTGCCCCGTGGCTCCCCCAATGCAAGCATGCCCCAGGCAGCCATCGACGCAGCCTCTCGTCCCAGCTAGAGTCAGTCGCCCGCGGCGGCGCCTCAGGGCGCGGGTGTCACGCCCTCCATCGTTGGCAACCGCTCGCGGCTCGTCGGCCGGTTGGCCACCTGCGAGCCCGCCTCTAGCTCCTCGACGCGCTGGCGCAGCCGCTGCACTTCGGCGCCGCCGGCGCCGTCGAAGCCCGAGGTGCCGCCGCTGGTGGCCTGCTGCCTCTGGATCAGCTTCATCTGCTTGATCTCGCGCCGCAGATCGTTGATCTCCTTGACGAGCGCCACGTTCTCGCCCATCATGCGCATATTGTCGCTCTTGGCCATGTCGCTCATCTTCGAGAGCTTGCGCTTGAGCGACTCGACGCTCTTCTCGAGGTACTCGCGCTGCCGAGCGTACTCGGCCGCGATGTCGGGCTCGACGGCGCGCGAGGGCACGGCCTCGGTCACGTGCTTCTGGTACATCTTCTTGACGCTCTCCTTGAGCGCCTTGGGGTCCTGGATGTGCTGGACCGTCTCGTGCAGCTCGGTCTTCAGGCCGCGGATCTTGATGTCCGCGTCGCCCAGCCGGGTACGCTGCGAGAGAATCTCGCGCTGCATGCCGTCGAGCTTGAGGCGCAGGTCGGACACGGTCAGATCGAGCGCCGAGTTGTTCTTGTGGTAGCGCTCGAGCTCCTGATCCATGTCCTTGATCTGCTCCTTCATGTCCATGATCTCGACCTCGCGAGGCTCGATCTGCTTCTTGAGCTCCTTGATCTTGTAGTCGAGCACGAACTTGAACTTTTCGAGCTCCTGGTTCTTCTTCTTGAGGTCGTAGATGCGCTTCTCCTTGTCGCCGATCGTCTCATCGCGCTCGCGAATCTCCTTCTTGAGGCCTTGGATGTCCTTCTCGAGCGACTCGATGTGCGCGTGCAGCGACTTCTTATCGGCGAAGAGCGACTGGATTGCATCCTTCTGGTCCTCGATCTCCTTCTGGAGTGCGGTGAACTTTTTGCGCATGATGCCGTTCTCGCCCTTGAGCCGCAGCGCCGCCTCGCGCTCCGTCGCGAGCTTCGCCTCGTACTTCTCCTTGAGCTCCTCGATCTCGCGATCCACATCCTCCTCGAGCTGGCGGCGCGTCTCGTCAAACTCAGCCACGAGCCCCTCCTTCTCGGTGCGCTCGCGCTCAAGCACGGTCACCTCCTCCTGCAGCTTCTGCTCCATCTCCTCCGACAAGTCCGCGAGCGCACGCTCGTTGTCCTCCGCCTGCACCTCCAGCTTACCCTCCCACTTTTCGTTCATCGCGTCCTTGTCGGCCGCAAGCTGCTGGTAGCGTTCCACCTCCGTCATGATCTTCTGCTGGTACTGCGCCTCGAGCGCGACGAGCTGCTGCTGATGGCGCTCCTCATTCTGCTTGAGCTTCTCTTCGTACTCCATCTCCATGTCGTTCTTCGCCTGCAGCAGGAGCTCATACGTCTTCTTGTCCGAGTCGAGCTCCTGGTTGAACTTCTCCGTCGTCTCCTTCATCTTCTCCGAGTAGTTGAGGTCCTGCAGCCGCAGCTGGTACTCGTTCTGCATCGTGAGCTCCTCAACCTTGGTCTTGAGGTCGACCATCGTCTGCGTCTTCTCCTCAAGATCAGTCTTGGTCACGAGGATCTCCTCGGCGAACGCCATCGACTCCTTGTCGCGCTTCGCCGAGCGCCCCTCCTTATCGCGCACGTCAAACAGGAAGACCGAAGAGTCCTCGGCGACCGAGAAGAGGTAGGCGTCGTCCGAGGTGATGCGTAGCCGCGTCACGGGGGAAGAGTGCACCTGGATCTCGGTAAAGTCGCCGTTGAGCGGGAACTTGTACGAGCGGATCGTGCCTGCCTCGGTGCCCGCGAAGAGCATCCGACCCGAGTTGGACAGCACGATCTGGTTGATCTGCACCGATGTTGGGTCGGTGATCTCCTTGGTCACGCTCGAGTCCGAGATCTCCTTGAGCTTGCGGTCGGAGCCGACGGCGTAGATGGCGCGCGCGTCGGCGGTGCACACGGCGCACGTGTACGCGCAGCTCTTGAGCACGTTCTCGGAGATGCGACGGTAGTCCTTGAGCTGCCACTCGTACACGGCACCGTCCATGCCCGCCGAGACGATGCGAGAATCGTCCTGTGTCCAGAAGATGGACTTGACCTTGCCGTTGTGGCCGCGCAGGTTGCCGATGTTCTCGCACGTGTACGTCGAGTAGATCTGGATCGTGTTGCCGTTCACCGCCGCGAACTGATGGCCGCCCGTCGAGAAGCGGCACTCGCGGCACATCTTGATCGCAAACTCCTTGTACGGTCGGATGTCGTCCATGAGCAAGTTCATCAGGCGCAGCTTGTCGGAGAAGCCCGCGAGCACGTGCAGGCCGGACGGGTGGAACGAGATCGAGTGCACCTCCTCGGTGAACACCTTGGTGATGTCCGACGACTTGTCCATGTAGTTCCACACGCGCACGCTCCGGTCGACGCCGCACGTGGCCACGAGCGGCTTGCGCACCGAGCAATCGAGACCGGTGACCACGCCGTGGTGGAAGGCCTGCGAGAGCAGCTCGAAGTTCATCTCGTCTGCGCGCAGGATGTCCGTGTTCGAGAGCGAGAACGTGTACACCTGCGAGTTCGCCAGCGTGCACACGAGCTGCTCCTCGGAAGGCGAGACGGCGAGAGTCTTGATCTTGACCGCGTTCTTCTCGATGCGCAAGCACTTGGCCTTCTTGTAGTAGTCCTTGTCGTCGCTCTTCTCGAAGACGTAGATCAGGCCGCCGTCAGAGCCGCACACGAAGCCCTTCGAGTACGCGACTATCGAGTCGATCGACGAGCCGTCCGCCGGCGCGGCCGAGAGCGCACACTTGAGCTCGCCGGCCTCGAGCAGAAGCAACTCACCAGTGTCGGTCGCCACAACGACACGCTCCTCGCTCATCCACGCGTGACACAGGTACGCCTGCGGCTCGCGCTTGCCCATTCCGCCGGGCAGCGGCTTGAGCGTCTGGTCGGTGATGCGCAAGAAGCGGCAGATGCCGTCGCCCGTCACGCAGATCACCGTGTTGTCAATCGGGTTGAAGCTGCACTGGTAGATGGCGTTGTTCTGCGGGTTGGAGGTCTTCGCGACGGCGCCGACCTTGGCCTTCTCCCATTGCCAGTACACGAGCGACCAATCGGGCGCGCCGCCGTGCGTGAGCAGACTCTTCGAGTCGGGCGAGAAGGCCAGGCACACAAACTCGCGTGATGCCATGTCCGACGACACAGCCTGCAGCACCTTCCGGCGCTTGAGCGTGTGCAGGTCAAAGACGGTCACCAGCGCCTTATCACCCTCCTTGGCGCGCTCAGCGACGGCCACGTACTTGCGGTTGGGGCTCACCGCCATCGCGGTGATCCCGTCCGTGTTCTCGGTGCCCTGGATGAACTTCTGCGCCTTCTGATCCGCGTTGAAGATCACAATGTTGTTACCCGATGGGTAAATTACCGTCTGCTCATCCAAGTAGCAAATGGTATCCTTCACCTCGGCCTTGATACCGAACGCGTGCCGCGGCGCCACGGTCGCCATCGACATGGCTGCTGCGGCGACAGCACGAGCAGACCGGCTTGGAGAGTCAACAGCAGGGTGCCCAATAGGGCGCGCGAATCTTCGTTTCACAATTGGTGTTGTGAGATCACATTCACTTTGTGCAAACGCGACAAGGCGCGGTGATGAAGGAATCATCAAGCTGAGACTCCTCAGGATTCCGGCATCACCGCGATGGAGCATCGCGCAAGGCGCATTCGGTCGCGCTCGTCGCCGTCGCGGTCGAGCCACGCTCAAGCGTTTTGAGGATCTGGTGACCTGGCAACACTGCCGGTCATGGTCCGCTTCGCTACCGACCCCGATACATCCCATACTCCCGACGAGACGCGCGCTTTTCGCGGCGCCCATGTCGCCATCTTCGAGGACGATGATAAGGGCACTGCTCTGAAGGCGCTGGTACCGTCGCTCTCATGGATGGTCGCAGACGGCGCGCCAGCGCTGCCGTTTGGCGAGTTCGCCGATTTCACGCTGCGCTTCATGACGTGGCAAGCAGCCGACCGGGCCACGCAGCGCCTCGTCATCACGTCTGCCCCATCCATCGTCCCAATCAACCGCTGCTGGAAGCTCGTACTCACTCAGTGGAACCCGGCGGCAGTCGGCGCGGTGGCGCCCGCCTCAACCCTATCACGGCGCGGCCTTCGCGACAAGGTCAAGGCCGCGCTTGGGGCCCTCCCGGCGGACCGACTTGACGCACTGGACGTCGTCCCGACCGACTGGATGGAGCGCATCGCGTTGCCGACCAACCTCAGCGTGGCGCCGTTCAGCGTGCACGCAGCCTGGCTGCAGCACCTGTCCTGGAACCTCCTCGCGGAGGTCGGCAGCATGGACATTGCCGCCGACCTGCTCTACACGTGCGGCTCCATGCATGCGGACGACGCATACACGTCGGCGCCCAGCCCAACTCGCGTTGCCCTCGGCCACATTGCCACCGCCGTTCGCGCCTGCACGAGCGACCCTGAGGGCGAGGATCTCGCGCGGGAAGTGGCAGCGGCCCTTCGCAGCGCGACGCCGCCAGCGGAGCTCGTCACGCATGTGCCCGTCGCATCGCGCGTGTCGCGGGCCAAGGACGGCATCAAGATCGCGCTCTGCGTGGGCGACGAACCGGCGGCGCTCGAGGCGCGTCTCCTCCGCCGCCTTCTCAATGGCGACGAGGCGCTCTTGGGCACCCCTGCCCTCCGGGCCCTCACCGCGGGGACGACCCCGCCCGATGCAGAGCGGATCCTACTCGAAGCGGCAGCTGCCGAGGGCGTGGCCGACCGCTCTTACATCTCCATCTCCCTCCTGCACCGCCTCGAGCGTGCTCTTCAGCCCGACGTGGGCTTCCTCCAGCTGCCGGAGCAGGCTGCCAAGGCGCCCGCCGGCCGCCTCGGCGCCCTCCTCGAACGGCGGCGTGCGCGCGCCCTCGCACTCGAGGTTGCCCCGAGCCTCACCGAGCTCGACGCCGCCATCCGCAACGGCGGGAAGCCGCTGGGCTCTGACGGCTGGCGCGCGCTCAACCTCCCGAACCTGCTCATGCGGCCGCTCTACCGTGCCATCAAGCCCGTCAAGCAGCCCGTTGTTGCCGATGCCGAGGCCTACACTGACGAGCTGCGGCTCCGCTCGCTCATCAAGCCGGGCGCCGCCGTCTTTGCGCTCCTTGGCTCGCCCGACGAGGAGGTGGACTCTTTCGCTGCGTGCATCAGTGCGGCCGCGGACTACCTCGAGCTCACGATCGGCATCAACGACGAAATCGACAGACGCGTGCGCAAGGCAGTCCAGGCGTACGTCACCGGATCTATCGCAGAGTGGGGCACGGCGTACGACGACGCGCGCTTTTCACAGGACGTGCGCGTCGCGCCACCACGGGCGTTTGTTCGCCCGCTGTCGCAGGCGGCCCTCGACTTCGCAGAGGCACGCAAGATTCTTGGCAAATGCGTCGATGAGGCGCGTGCTGCCTATCTCTCCGACGCCGACGCAGACGAGGTCACGCCTACGAAGGAGCAGAAGAAGTCGAACGTCTCTAAGACGCCAGACGACGGCAAGCGCGGCTACTCCTACTCCGCCAGAAACGGCGTCCTGACCGTCACCGCCTCGGGAGCTCGCTACGACTTTCGCGGTGCCCTTGCGCGCTTTAAGGACACGACAGGGGGCACCTGCCTCAAGTACGCCTTCTTGCGCGCCCTCTCCCTCAAGCCGGCGAAGTCCACCTGCGGCAATGCGGCGTGTAAGTTCACCCACACCGGCTCGGTGACAGGGCTCCGCATCTCAGAGTTCAGGCTTGGGGCCGGCGGAGTCGCCGGATCATCCAAGGGCGCGTTGCAGGGTGACGATGGCGTGCCCGATTCAGAGGCGCCGGCGGATGGCACGACGGCCAGCACGCCGGCGGCGTCGGAGGCAGCGCCTGCAACCACCGTGACTACCACCCCCGCAGCGCCTGCTAAGAAGCGGCCGGCCGGCACCGGCGACAAGCCTGGCGACGGCAAGCTGAAGCTCAAGCGCCCGAAGGTCAACATGAGCGCCTAGGGCGCTCGCGCCGTCTCGGCCTTGCCAGCCAAGCGGCGACGCGACTCAGGCATTACTATCGGGGGGTGCGCATCCACGCAAACGCACACGCATGCCCGCTCTCTTCAGGGGCAGCAGGCGTGCGACGCTCTGGGCAGCGTACGCGCCAGCGAGAGCAGTGAGATCGTGGCCGGTCAGCTTGCTGTTGCCTCGTCGCCCTCGCCACCGTCGCAGTCGCCCTCTCTCAGCACGGGTTCAAGATTCTTCTCCTTAGGTGGGGGCGAATCTGTGACCGCTGGAGCCGGGGCGGCGGCGGCAGCGGTGGGGGCGCCGGCGGCGGCCGTGGCACCTGAGCTCATCGATCTGAGCACTGCCGCCCGCGACGCTCAGCTCTCCGACCACGTCATCCCTGTCAGCGTCGTCACGTCGATCGACCATGAGGTAGCGCAGGCGCTGATTATACCGGTGTGTGTCATCGGCGCTCCGCTCGTCCTTTTGCCAGCGGGCGGCGCCTCCGTCATCGGCGCGACGCTCGCTTCACCAGCAACTCGGGCTGTCACCGAAGCACGTGCTATTGCTCTTGCGGAGACGGCGCTCGGCTTCGCCCTCCAGGAGGGAGAGTCGTTCATGGGCGGCGTTCGCGGCGACCACCACGTGACCATCGCGCTGTGCGCTCGCCAGTGCGCAGCGCCTCTCATCTGCATCGCGCCTGACGCCATTGCTCAACGCGTGAGCGCTTACGGGCCCAGGGCGAGGTGCTGGTGCACGCTCGACGCGCTCGCGAATGACGCGCGATATGAGCTGGCGGCCGAGGCGATCGCGCGCACACTCGCTTTCGTGTCGCCCCAGAGGCCACGCTCGTTATCACTGCGCAGCGGGGTGGCGGGCGACGCCACCTTCACGCTGCACGCCGCGGACGGAGCCGCGATGGGCGCCGACACGTTCTCGGAGCGGCTCGACCGCGCCACGTCCGCCGTCACTTCGCTCCTCGACGCGCTTGACCGCGCCGCGTGTGACAGCCGTTACTCGCCACACCAGCAGGAGTGCTTCGTGAACTGGCGGGCAGCCATCCGCCTTCCCCCGGCGGAAGAGGTGCCACATGCCATGCGAAGCAAAGCACCGGAGCTCCCAACGGAGGCTCTCACGGACTTGCCCTTTGAGCACCGGGCTGCGCCGCCATCAACAGCACCGCTGCCCGAGCCCAGACCACCCCCCGATGTCCCGCCGGAGCTGCGTAGCATCAAGGCCGCATCCGCCCTTTTCTTGCCTGAGCTCAAGGGATACTCGAAGATCCGCCGCATGCTTCGGCGGCTCAGTAAGTGGCATCGGCTGGCCAAGGCGGGGATGCGAGCACGCAGGCCTCCGCCGCTTGCCCTCGACGTCTCCTCCCTGGTGCCCCCCGCGCGCGCGTTCGTTGAGGCGGGCGGCATCATCGACACTCGGGACCCGAGCTGCATTCGGTTCCTCGACCCCCGCGAGCAACCCTTTCCCTCCCACCTCCACCGCGATGCGATAGACGCAGAGCTTGCGAGCTGCCCTGATCAAGAGCTGCGCTGCATGATACACGGGGGGGTCGTGCTCAAGGCGGGCGTCCGACCACAGATCGTCATCATGCCGAACCTCAACTCGTTGTATCAGGGTGGCGAAGGAGTTGCAGTCGACGCTGTGGTAGACGAACTCTATTCCCTCGTCGACCGTGGTTGGTATTCGACTCACACCTTCATCCCCTTCATCCCGTGGCGATGCGCCCCTCGAGGCGCCGTTGCCCGCCCGGGCGGAGGGGTGCCTCGAGGCATCGTCGACAACGGTGCACCGCGCAACGCGCTCCACACCTGGCCGAGGGGTGAACCGGTGGTCTCGGTCAACCAGGCGTCTGGCCCCATGCGACCTCCACACGGTACGGAGCCGTCGGGCATCAAATGGCACCAGGAGCACAAACCACTCTTCAAGCATGCCTGCCGCAACGGGCTCATCCTGTGGAACATCGCCCGCGCGGCGGGCCAGCCACTGTTCGTGTTTGCCTTCGATTTCAAGTACTACTTTCATCAGCTCTACCTTCGATACGGCGAGTGGTGGCTCGCAGGCTCGGTCATGCCTGCGCGCCTGCGGCAGGACGGTGTCCCTGACACCCTCGTCACCATCGTGGAGATGGTGCTCTCGATGGGCACCTCGCCATCGAGTCAGATTGCGCAGCGATTCGCGAACGCCATGCTCTGGGCGCTCTTCAGACGCATGGACGCCGCCGAGGTCGACGCCGCAGCCGCCGAGGCAGAGCCCGCAGCCGTGCGAGCATGGCTCGCCCGGCGCGAGCGCCTGCCGCATGACGGATACGGCACGCAGGCCAGGCTGTATGACGCGCTCATGTTCACGGACGACCCCATCTTCCACGTGATAGGCGTAGAGCGCGCTATCCGGCTCTTGGCCACTTGGCACGGTATGGTTGGCCCAGACGGCTTCAACCTGATGTACGCCAAGGCGGCCAAATGGCAAGGCGGCGTCCACGCGAAGTGGCTCGGCTGCACCACGGCGCCAATGCTCGAGGCTGCGTGGCTCACTCCAGATAAGTCGCTCGCCATCCTCAGCAGGCTCGACTCGCTCGCGAACCAAACGCTCCGCGTCTCTGACCACGGCAAGCTTGTCGGTCAGCTCGAGCATTTTCGATTTATGGCGCAGCTGCCAGGCTGGACGATGTACGGCATTCGGGATGCAGCTCGCTCAGCAGACGGGACAGCACTGCCACCGGGCGCTACGGCCAGATACGCCGGCCGCGTCGTGCATGCTGTCGCCAAGTGGCGACGAGCCGCGGCCTCGGCTCCCGGCGTTTGGCTGCTGGCGTCTGCTCCCGCAGCGACACGCACGCGCGCCGCCTCGCTACAGGCCTCCGCAGGCGCCGCTGAATGGCATCTCTTCAGCGACGCAGCACTGACCGGCACTGCCAGCCCCGGCCTGGGTGGCTACATGCACGGAGTCTGGTGGTGCCTCCCGCTTGATCACCTGCTAATGCGCCTGCCCATTGTCGTGCTCGAGCTTTTGGCGGCGGTGCTCAACATCATTATCTTCGCAGCCGAGCTTCGATCCGCACCGCGGGCGGTCCTCGAGGTCGATGCGCTATCAGCGCAGCTGGTACTGCGCGCAGGCCGTGCACACAGTGCGGACCTCCAGGTCGTGCACGAGGAGATGCTGCTGCTTCCAGAGTTCCGCAGGATCCGACACAGGCTCGTCGTGCGGCATACATATGGCGAGGCCAACCCCGCCGCTGATGCGGCATCGCGCGGCAAGCACGATTTCCTTCGGGCGCTCTGCGACAGGCTCGGTGTGCGGCAGCGCCAGCGCGAGCTCCCTCACCAGGCGCTCGAATTCGTCGCACGTGTTTGCGAGCGGCTCGGCGCGGGCTCGCGTCCGCAGCCGCGCGTGGGCGGACGCTTTGGCATGGACCCGGCCGCCGTAAGGGAGATCACCGCGCGCTCAGTTCCACGCGACGCACCCGAGCTGCCTCGCGAGATGCTCGCCCGTGGCCGCACGTCCTCGAGCACCGACTACGACGGCCCGCCGCTGGTCAGCATTCGGAAGCGCGCCCTCGTCCGCCTTGCCGATCCGGCTCTTGCTGCGGCTCCCATTCCCGCGATGCCCACCAGTGCGCCCGCAGCGGGCACCACCTCACCACTGCTCAGGTTGCCCGTCGGCGGGCCATCTATGGGCGCCCTCGGGCCCACCAGTGGTACTGAGGTCGCGGCGCCACCGTGCCTCGCACGTCGCCGCACCTCGGTGTCCAACCTCGCCATACGTGAGTCGACACACCAGCTCGTGCGCGGCGCAGGGGCCCTCAGTATCAGCAGTGGCACGGGAGGCTCTGTGGACGTCGCGACCAGCAGCCGCCTCCGTACGGACGTGGCCCGGGCCGCTGACATGCTCGGCCTCTCTGCCGCTCGAGTTGAGCGCATGTCGCGGGCGGCGGAAGGGCGCGCCATCCAAATTGTGCACGCGGTACAGTCCGACACCTCTCGATGGCGCCTCCGGCCCGCCGACGATGGTGAGCTTTTAGCGATTGCTCGCCTCCTCTCCGCCGAGCTCGAATCAGCTGCCCCGGCGAACACGCTTTCGAACGAGAGCTCCAACTGGACCCACTGGGAAGCGTGGTGTTCACACATGGGCACGGCGCCACTTCGGAACGACAGAGCTGCAAACTCCGGAGCCGACGAAGTCGGCTACGAGCGCGAAACACTCCTTCTCGCTGCGGCGCTGCCCTTCATTCACCGGCGCATGCGGCGGCGGCCGGGATGGCGCACGCCCCCGTCGCCGCTGTCGGCCCTCCAGGTCCTTCGAGGCGTGCGTCGGGTGCACAAGCGCCTTGGCACGCCCATGGTCCCTCTGACGATGGCTGTCGTCCTCGTCAACAGGCTCCTCGACAACTACGTAAGGCTACACGGGCACGACGCCTTGCAGCCAAAGCGCAAGGAGCCGCTCACAAACCCGATCATTTGTGCGATGCTGAGCTTGCCGCAGGGCACGCCGGTGGGCAAGCGGCGAGTCGACTGGTCGCAGCTGGAGTGGATCGCGCTGCGGGCAATGTATGCCACACTCGCTCAGACGGGCATGCGCAAATCCGAAGTTGCGCTCCCCGCCGACGATCCCTTCGGCAAGCGTCACCTATCAAGGGCGGCGCTTGCATGGCGCATTGGCGGCCGCTTCGTTGTGAGCCCTACTCCTGAGCAGCTCCAGTGCCTCTCGGACGGCGACTACGCTCTGCTCACGGTCGCCCCAAGCAAGGCCGACCAATTCGGCCTCATCTGGTCGCCGGCGCCGATCGTGCTCCCGTACCATGCCGACGCGCGCGAGCACCCCATCTGCGCAGCCCGCGAGCTTGCCGGGCTGGAACTGGCGTGGCCACTCCATGGTGAGCAGCGCCGCGCAGCTCCCCTCTTTGTGGACGGGCAACGCAGGCCCCTGAGGCACAAGCACGTTGACTCCACTTTCCAGGACATGCTGCTGGCGGCGGGCGTCTCGCCAGAGCAGGCGAGCACGCTCTCGATGCACTCCTGGCGCATCTACCTCGCCTGCGCACTCCTGGCCGCTGGCGCATCCACGTCGCAGATCCTATCAATGCTTCGCTGGCGATCCGACGAGGCGTTACGGCTTTACGCGCGCCTCAACGACTCGGACTACGCCACTTGGCTCGACGCTGCCGCAGATGCGACGATTGACTCCATCCGCACGTCCAACGTCGTCACACTGGCCGAAGCGGCGGCGGCGAATGAACACCGCGAGTGGCTGCGCAAGGCGGCGCAAGCGCACGAGCGCCTCTTCGATCCCACGGCCACGCCCCAGCACACCCACGACGACGCCGTCGCCGAAATGCTGGGCGCCGCCAACGGCCTCGCTGCCGCGGCGGCCACATACGACGCGCAAGACGCGGCGTAGTTCGTTCCCCTGCGCGCAACTCGCACATGCTCGCCTGGGTGCCAAGCATGGGCCCACCGGGCACGATCCCGGCGCCCTCTCAGGTCTCTCGACCTGCCATGCGCAACCGCGCTAGCGCTCGCTTCGAGCGTGGGCCCACCGGGCACGATCCCGGCGCCCTCTCAGGTCTTTCGACCTGCCATGCGCAACCGCGCTAGCGCTCGCTTCGAGCGTG
>Ga0210248_102197_pt1 | contig 12356 bp, 7 predicted proteins | sample ChrtobMetP3_32mM_FD_155493 | JGI IMG/M metagenome (GOLD analysis project Ga0210248, IMG submission 155493) | Chrysochromulina tobin associated microbial communities from unialgal haptophyte culture, Seattle, Washington, United States - P3_32mM | ecosystem: Host-associated > Algae > Haptophytes >...
ACAGCTACATATCAGCTATGGACATGCCGGATCTATTGTTGAAGGTGCCACGACCGCTGGGTTACAAAGGCTTTGCAAGCAGGAACAAGGTCGTGCGCATTTGCGTGGGGCTCAAGTTCAAGCTGCACGACGGGCAGGTTGCGTTTCATGAGGTGCTCATCGCGCTCATCAGGCACAACTTCGACGTGGTCATGTCGCGCGATCTCGCCAACTTTGGTGGCGGCGACCCCGAGAAGATGATGGAGGAGCTGAAATCCCACTTTCCTGCGACGGCGGCGCCACCGCCGCCGCCGCCGCCGCCGCGGGGGGCTAAGTTCTCACCCGCCGAGAAGTTTGCGCGTAATATGCACGAGGGAGACGCCAGTCAGGTCTTTGCGCTCGACGTGATCTCGAAATATACGCGCCAATTTCGGCAGTGGAAGAAGCGGGCGCTCACTGCCGACAAATCGGAAAGACGCGTGAATCAGAGATTGAATAAGGCGCGTAAGACTATCGACGGGCTCGCGCGTGATGCTACGCCGCTATTAGACGCTAGCGCTGCAATTGAGCTGGAGGCGCACCATAAGACGGAGGAGTCCCGACCTCGGGAGCCTTGGAGCCTACCTTTATGTGCATCTGGGCAAGACACGCACAGTTTTAGCGACCTGACGTACATCGATAGGTTTGCGCGTGCTGCTGCTGCGTCACGGACAGACTCTGTCAAGAATGAGGCGGAGCCCCGGCAACAGTTGGGTGGAGCGCTCCATGGATCGCGCAACAACTGGCGAGGTTCACACATGGATATGTTCTGAGTAGACACGGTGCTCACTACTATTCCGCGCGTCGCCAGCGCTCCCGCCTTTTAGACAGATGTCCCGACCGCAACGGGCCCTTCCGCCTCACGCTCCAATAGCAATACATAGCACATGACGTAGAGTACGCTTCTAGGGCCGACTAGAGTCGTTGGTCCGACTCATCGAGCACTCGGGCAGATGGTCCCTGAGTGTCCTTGATTACCCTTTAATTAACGTGTGATGGAAGTTTTAGTGCTCGCGACGCTCACGCTGTACGCGCCGCCGCCGACGCTATCGCCAACATTATACAAGCCGCTGCCGCTCGGCAGCTACCGTGCCTCGGGCTGGTTGCTCGGCCAGCTCACGCAGCAGGCCAACACACTCTCGGGGCACCTCAACCTCTTCTGGGCTGACGTGCAAGACTCCGTGTGGGTCGGAGGAAAGAGCGACAAGTCAGGCGCGGGCCACGAGCGCGGGCCGTATTGGCTCAACGGCCTCGTGCCGCTCGTGGCCATCCTGAACGCATCAAAGCCCACGGGCTTGAATGTTCACGTGGCCAAGCAAGTGGACGAGTGGATCGTCTACATCCTCGATCATCAGAACGCAACTACGGGATGGCTCGGGCCCGACGACGGCCTCGGCGGCAAAGGGGATGACTACTGGAGTGCTTGGAACGTGGTCGCCGCGCTCCTCCAATATGCGGATGCCAAGCGAGGCACACCCATCGCCGCGCGCTGCATGGACTCAGTGCTCGCACACATCGCCGAGGCGTCCCGCCGCATGAAGACGACGCCGCTGAAGGATGGCGGTTGGAGTCAGAACCGTTGGCAGGATTGGGTGTACCTATGTGAGTGGACGGCCGATATGGGCGTGACCGAAGCACAGCGACGCATGCTCTACGAGGCCTCGCAGCTCGCATTCGGGCAGCGCTGGGACTGGCAAAGGTACTATGCTCAAGACAGCACATTCGCGCACCAGTTCCCGGAGAAGAATGTGCCCGACTGGACGATGTATGACCACGGCGTGAACAACGCGATGGGCCTCAAGTGGGGCGCCGTCGCCTACCGGCTGACGGGCGACCCGACCTATCTCGCCGAGATCGACAAGATGCTCGCGATGCAGGACCGTTACCAAGGGCAGCCTTACGGCATGTTCTCGGCTGACGAGGTCTTTGGTGGGCGCGCGCTCAATCGCGGCATCGAGCTGTGCGCCGTGGTGGAGCAGATGTACTCGCTTGAGGTGGCCTTCCGCGTAGGTGCGGAGCTCCCGAGTGCGGTCAGCTGGCTCGACCGTTTGGAGACGCTCGCCTTCAACGCTCTGCCCGCCACAATTTCGGCCGATATGTGGCAGCATCAGTACCTGCAGCAGGCCAATGAGATCACGGCGTGCGTGACGGATCCGCATGTGTGGCAGCAGGATGGTCCCGACTCAACGCTCTTCGGCGTCGAGCCCAATTTTGGATGCTGCACGGCCAACTTCAACCAGGTACGCCGACGGCCACAACGTTTGTCGCACTGTGCAGACCCTCCCAGCCCCTCTGGTGGGTTCCCTCTGGTGTCCCCTCTGGTGGGTTCCCTCTGGTGTCCCCTCTGGTGGGTTCCCTCTGGTGTCCCCTCTGGTGGGTTCCCTCTGGTGTCCCCTCTGGTGTGTTCAACTCAGTGCCACACTGACTTGCCTCTATGACGAGTCGCCTCTCTGAGTCGCCTATGTTGAGAAATGCCTCTCTGATCGCCGCTGATGGGCCGGTGTGCTCGATGCTCCTGCGCAGGGGTGGCCCAAGTACGCGGCCTCCGCTCTGCTCACACGTGTCTCTGACGGCGCGCTTCTCGTGGCGCTTCCCGTGCCGATCGCCGCCACGCTGGCCGACGGCACGGTGGTGACCGTCGACACCGAGTATCCTCTCGAGGATACTGTCCGCGTGAGCGTAACTGTGCCCGCGCGGCGCACCACGCCCCTGCCGGTGCTGCTTCGCGTTCCAAGTTGGGCTGTGAACGCCGTCTTCTCGGTGGATGGAGGCGACAACAAGACCGTGGCCAACGGCACGTTGGTCAGCACAAAGTGCCTCGCCGGGTGGACGACGCAGCTCACTTTGGATCTGCGGCCCGAGATTCGCGTGGAGACGGGCTGGGGCGTGAAGGCGGACCACCTCTCCAACGGCCACATCGATGCCAACGGCTATAGCCGCTGGAGTGGCGCACTGCCTGCGGGGGGCGACTTGCACAGTGGCAACTACTCGGTGCTCGAGGCGACGCTCTGGTGTAACGCGACGTCCGCGTGCGTGGGCTTCACCATGCAGTCGGACGGGCCAACAGCGATGGTGGAGGAGCAGGGAGAGGCGGCGGAGGGCGAGGACGAGGACGAGGACGACGCGGATGCGGCCACTCACGAGCTGCTGGATGAGCATCGTCATCAGCACCGCCACCTCCACCGCCACGGTACTCGGGGCAAGGCGCGCGCTGGACCTCCGCCCTCGCCACCAGAAGGAGGCGCCGTCCCGGGCAGCTCGCTCGTCTACTTCAAGCGCCACTTTGGCCCCAATGGCGACGCGCGATGGGCCTCGTACGCAAAGGCATGGGCGGGCCGCGACACGAACGCGGCCGCCGTGCGGCGCGGTCCTCTGCTGTTCGCCCTGCAGCTCGAGCAGACAGCAACGGTCGTCAAGACATGGGAACCGTTCCACAACACTGACCTCTCGTTCACCACGCCCTCGGTCTGGAACTACGCGCTGCGCGTCGACCCTACGGCGCCCATCACGCCGCTTGTCTTTGAGCGCATCACCTCGCAGACGAACGTGCCCTTCAACTCGAGTGCCCCGAACATGCGCATTCGCGCGCTCGCCACACGGCTCAATTTATGGAATGAGTCCCTCCTGGCTGCCGACGAGCCGCCGCCGTCGCCCGTGCAGCTCGGAGCGGCCGAGGCGTCGAGCACCGAAGAGGTGATCCTCATACCGTACGGCGCCACGGAGCTCCGCATGGGGGCGATGCCGTGGGCGATGCCATGATGCATCTAATGGCTTGATTGAAGCGGGCCTCTCGGCCCACCCAGTCGTCCCCCCCGAGAGGGCCACCTCCAGTCGTCCCCCCGGGGGTCGCGAGGCTCCCCGTTACACGTCATTGGTCACCTGGCCGCCCGGGGTTGCCCGTTACACAGCCCGTTACACAGCCCGGGGCTGCCCGTCTCATCGCATCATTTGGCCGCGAGCGAATCCGGGCGAGGGCTCGGACGGACGGAGTCATCAGTAGCCGTATAGCCGTAGCGCTGTCTAAGTCTATAAGTGTGCGTACGGCAACAGCTGCAGTGCCGAGGCAGCCGCGCTTCGGTTTGCGTTGGCGTTTTTTCGTTAAGTCGGCGTTGTGCCGGGGTCCTCTATTAGTATTACGTGATGCCCATACGTCGCGTGCTGCAACACATGGGCACCCGCCCACAGGCCACTTGCATACTATCTTCAGCATCCTTAATTCGGGTCTCATCTTGCTCTTGTGACGCTTCAGTGGTTCAGACGTGACTCTCCCCGGTCCGTCGAGGCACACGCGGATCGCTCATCCCAACGGGCCGAGAGGGCCGTCGTCGTCGACAGGGTCCACTCCGAGATCCATTCGGCTCAGCGGGTCCGCCTCCTGCGCCTCCATCATCGCCTTCAGCGGATCGAGCGCCGGCGCCTTTTTGGGCGCCGGCGCCGGTGCTGGCGCCGGCGCCGCCACTTTCTTGGGTGGCGGCGGCGGTGGGGCCAGCCCCCCTAACGGATCACCTCCCGAATTCCCGCCCAACGGATCCTCCTCCTCCTCCGGCTCGGCGGCGGCAGGGGCCGGCTTGCGCCTTACATCGTTCCCCGCCATCTGCTCGAGCAGCTTGAGCGCATCGTCGGCTGTCTCGTTGAGCCCCTTACGGATCAAGGCATTGGCCGGATTTGGGGCCATCTTGCCGTCGTCCTCCCGAGGCGTTTCCCGCGGCGCTCCTACAGGCCCCACAGTAAAAGATGGACCGCCCCCTAAGGGGTCGGCGGGAGCGCCTAAAGGATCCGAGGCCGCAGACAAGGCATTCAGGTCGGCGGCCGTGGCCGAGGCCGTGGGCGTGGGCGGCGCAAGGGATGGCGACGCCCGGCACAACTTCAGTGGGAAGTTCTCGGTGAGCAGGTGACCATCTGAGAAGAGGATCACGAGGTTCACCTCGAAGTCGACTTTGAACGAGCGGGTGGAGACGGTGGGGCACGTGAAGAGGCGTGGGAAGACCATGTGGATCGGGATGGGCCAGTGATGGCAGATCGGGCCGTCGGCGATTTGAATGTTTTGGATCTCGGTCGCCTCGCGCGCCATGCCATCATTATAGGAGCACGTCTCCACCCGAACCAGCTGCAGCTCGATCGACTTAATGGTGGCCGTGCACTCCTCGACGACGACCTCGCCCGTGAGCGGCAGCGAGATGTTGCAGATCGTCGTGTCGAGCTGCCCCGTTATTTTGAACGTCGGCACGTGGTGCAGCGCACTCTTGCGAACATTCTCGAGCGATTCGGGCACGATCGAAAAGGGTGCGGAGTTGATCTTGGGCGGCTTGGGTTCGGGCGCCTCGATGATGAACTCGATCGAGCGTTTGAGGTTCTTGTTGAGCATGCCACGGCGAACCTCGACCGTGATCACGTACTGGATGTTGATGAAGACGCCGTGGTATGACTCAAGCAGCTTCTCGCCCAGTGCCGGCTTCAGCTCGATCTCGAAGTCGAAGTCGACGCCGCCGTCGGGCAGCTTGCCGGGCGGCTGCAGCTCCGCCGAGTGCATGAGCAGCTGCACGGGCTTGATCGATGAGTAGAAGGCCTCGAACAGGCCGACGCTCTTCGCAGAGAGCTGCAAGCTCGCCTGGCCCTCGGCAACGAGGCTGATGCCCTCGTGAGGCAACGGGGCGCCCCGACCGTGGACGTTGACCACGCCCTTGAGCGTTTGTCCAGGATTGTACACACGATCGATGCGTGAGAGGCGGATCTCCACAGACATCGAGAGGGTCGCGCAACACCCACTCCTGTCCGAGGTGAGGAAGCAATCGGAGCGGCCGCTTCACCAAGTTTCGCGGCGCCATCGTGAGCGTTCGGAAAGGACCCCAAAAGCGGGGGGACGAGGCATCCCTAGGCATCCCTATATGTACCCGCACCCCGCGGCCAGATGAGCCGGGGTGACCCCCAAGCCCCAACATCCTGCCCCAACTCTAACCCGAACCCTAGGAATTCTAACCCAGGGCCTAACCCACTAACCCTTAAGACCCCAACGCCATACATGCGGGCATACATGCGCTCTGCCTCTGGCCCTGGCCACGAGGCCGCACGAATCATGTCACGAATTCGCCATGCCAGTTCTCTCAACGATCAAATCTGCCACTCCATGATGAGGGTCCACATGATAGTGGCTAAGATCTGCACCTCCAGCACTCCCCACCCTACATTCTCAGACTATAAACACCCCCATGATTGGAAAGATGGCGATCTTCATGTTCACGCCGCTGATGGTGATGCATCCCCATCCGGCATGTCAGATGCGCGCTTGACCTCAACGGTGGCGTTGGTCACGTCAATGGTCGCGTGGTGAGATGTGCGCAGGAATGAATTTTTCCCTTCGAAGGGACGCTTCCGTGCCATGCTCAGCTTGTCGGGGACACGGAAGGCGCTGATCGCGAGCGAGGTGGAGGCAATCTGCGCGGAAATCACGATCGCGCCTATTGGGAGGACCGTCCACCAGTAAGCCCAACCTGCGTCGTCGTACAGATACTCGCTCGCGATGCCGTAAGTTGTGAAAAAGAACAGTTTGAAGATGATGCAGATGCCGATACGCCGGGAGGCAACGATGAAGCGCTGTACGGGATTCTTGTGCATCCCTTCCTTTTGGTTTCCGCCTTGTCCATGAGCTCTGTGCGCGGCGTGCAGGTAACGTGTAATGACCGAGGCTTGCCTGATGAAGTAGACGCCCATCACCAGGTGGACCCCGGCGATGTAAACGACCGCGATGAAGCTGAGTTCGAACGTGGCAAGGTAGAGACTGGTGAGCACGGCGCTGGCGTTCTCGACGATGATAAAGAGAACAACCATTGCGGCGAAGACGTTGTCGTAGTATGTGAACGTGCAGGCCCCGGGTGCCATGAGGTCGAACATGAAGTCGATGATCGAGGAGCGCCGCCTAGTGTTGTCAGTGTTGAGGCTTGAGCCGCGTCGAAACGTCGATCCATGGGGAAGCTTGCCCATGATGCTGGTGTGCTTGCAAGGCGAAGGAATACCAGCTTCTGTGGCTGCTCTGGAGCTCTCGTGTGGAGTGATGGCATTGGCACACGAACACGGGCAACCCCACATTTTGAGGCCAGCACCCGCCTTCTCGATCGGATCCGCCTTTGGCTCGACCTTTGGCTCGACGCGCTTGCGTATCTTTCTGAGGTGCACAGAGATGATAAGGAATGAGATCATAGTGAGCTCGAGATTGAACGACTGCATCAACCGCCACACCATGAATGGCATCACGGAAGGTCTCGTATGCTCGATTCCTGGACCGTCGACAAGGAAGATGAGCATGCACGCACTGCTCGCCATCTCCAAGGAGAGCACGAGAATGGGAACGCTGTGGTTCTGGCTCAGTCGGGCTGACCAGAAGCCACACAGTCGAATGGACGCAAAAGCCATATTGCCGAGGGCGGCAAGGAAGAAGAGTGCTTGTAGAGTTCGGTCGAAGATGATGAAAGGTAGTGATCCGAGGAGTGGCGAGTCCATTGGCTGCAGCCAAAGATGCGTCGATGCTTCCGGGACTGGCGAGTCGGCGGCGGCTATCGCTCGTACATCGATGAGTTGCTTGTACACCCCTGGGCTGATCACGAACGTCGGCAGCGACAGTCCGCCCCGATCCGAGCCATCCCACGGGAAGGGTAGACCTTCGGTGCCCTCGAAGACCGCAGCGATGGCGCCGACCGCCTGGAAGGCTCGAGCCCGAGTCTCGACCGAGCAGCCAGGAGACGTCCAGTCTCCTGCAAGTATAATCGTACCGCGCCAGTCAGCAGATGGATTCTGGCATAATTGATCGTCAGTTGGCTGCACAACGACACCGCTGACGTTAGAGACTCGACTTCCGAACGTGTGGCGCCACACAGATTTCGACGAGCTCAGCAGCGGAGCTCCAGTGATGGCAGACGATAAGATTATGCATGCATTCGGCGAATGCCAAGCTGCGGTGGAATCGCTGCCGGCCGCGGCAGTGCTGACGAGGACGGCGAACAGCATTGGCGACGGCACCACCATCAAGTATGGACTCAAGTTTCGCGGGACATGGCGGGCCAAGAAAAAATTGCCCGTTTTGGGAATCACGAGCGCGAATGCTCTCGGACTCAGAACGCTCTCGGACACTTTCAACCAACGGGTCGCTCCCACTGCGTCTGCCCGAGAGCAAGGTTGGAATAATAGGTGCGCCCAGAGATGGCGTCCTTCTGCTCGATCCAGCCACCTGGGAGCACCAAGGTAGAGCTAGACATAGAGGCGTCTTGAACGAGGCTGAGCCCAAGGCTCGAGGTCGCATGCGCACCTGCATGCGCATCTTGCGGCATGCCGGTTGCGCTTGGATCGGCGGCGGCAATGCCAGTTGCAGCGGCTGAGGCCGCCGCAAGCGCCGCCGCTGCTGCATTCGACACAAGCTGCGTGTCAAGAGCGCCTGCTGGCCCCGCATAGTAGCTCGCCCACATCTTGTAGCGCGCTGCCTCGGCATCGACCTCATCTTGCCAGAGCTTTGCGGGGGGCGTGTACGGCAGGCCCGCCTGCTCGTAATACCGATGGTAGTAACGGTACAGCGCTTCGTCGGGCGCCAAAGATCGGAGAGACTCATTCGCTTTGGCCGTCAGCGCCGCCTTCCATTGAGCCTCGGCTCCTTCGAGAAGTGAGCGGCCGTAACTGACCAGAGCGGCGGGTCCGCCGAGCCGCACGATGCGTGAGCCCTCGCCTGCTCCTACCGAGGAAGAGTCAAGTAGGTCGAAGGTCGTCGCTGCGACGCCTGAGCGCCGGAAGCGTGAGAAGTGCACCGTCAGCCCGCGCGCCTGCTGGAGCTGCGCGAGCGGGCCGGGCATTGCTGGGTTGAGGAGAGCGCTGAGGGCCTCGTCCGAGATGGCGAGTTCCTCAATGACATATCTCAGGTCAGCCGCCGATGCCTCTTTCAAAAGCCACGAGAGAGGATGCGCGCGCAAATCCAAGCCATTGGACGCAGCTGAGGCTGCGCCAACCTCACTGGCCGACCAGGAGCCACGTCGCAGCAGCACAGACAACAGCTTCTGCGCTGCCGTCACCTGCTCTGCGGTGCCTGAGATGCGCACCACCGGCTTGCAACCATCTTCCGCCCGATCCACTTGCAGCCGTGCGCCTGACTGCGCCTGCAGATCGCGAATCGTGGTGCCGCCGCGTCCGATGATGGCGCCAACGGCAGCGGCCTCGACCTCGATGGCTCGTACCTCCACGTCCTGCTGAGTGGCGCTGGCGGTAAATCCGAGGCGTGCGTCCGCGTCGCTGCAATTGGCGATAGATGTCGCCACCAGCATTTGGCTCCGAAAACGCGCGGGGCCGTGTGAACACGAGGGCACGTGAACTAAAGTAAAAAACATGTTTCCAGGAGAAGCATTGCCCGGTTGCGAACTTTCCAAACGCGTCGTGCCGGGCGGAAGCGCACAAAGCCGATGCAGGGCCCGTCGTCGCCAACTTCGACACCACTGCAGCCTCCTGGATGGGCGGGCAAGAAACATGTACGGGAACGCGTGCTCCCCCTCACGGACCTGGCCCTCGACACGCTGGCGCAAAACCCGGGTATCATCCACGATTTGAGATGGACGGCTGAACACTTGGCAATTGCGCTCTTGGAAAAGTTGTTTGCGAGGGGAAAGCTAGATTACCGACTCGCCTGCGTTTTCCGTGACAGCGGGCACCAGCCTATACGGGAGGCGATTGAGGGACTTGACCTGCTAGCAGTGTGCGCTTGGCCCGCCAGTGGCCCACCGCAAGAACGACGAAGCTAGTGACTGTGCCTCAGCAACGACCGTTGACCTCGCCGCTGTCGCGAGGAGTTCCTCCGAAGACTGCCACTTGTAGTGTGCGGGCATCAGCACAGTTTTAGAAACGAATCGGGACCCGCTACCGATTCAATCCAATGGACCTAAAGCTCCTCTTTTTCAACACCGCTCTTCTCACGAATGATATCGTCGTACTTCTTGTAAAGTGCATCCATCATCTTCGACTCGCGTCCCTTCCATTTGTCCAGCGCCGCGTCAATGCCGTCGATCTTTTCCGTGAGATCGTACCGCGTGTAGAAGTCAACGAGGTCCTTCTTCCACTCGGAGCGCGAGCGCTTCCGCGCCTTGCCGCGGCCGCCGCCGAATGCGCTGCCCATCTGCTCAGGATCCATATTCTTGAGATCATCCGCTGTAAACATTTTGATGCCCTCCATGCCAGGAATGCCCTTCATGGAGGCGAGCAGGTCCTCGATGCTCTTGTCGTCTTTGAGCTCGGGCTCAGGTGGCTTAGATTCAACCAACGGCGCTGCCTTGTTCGCCTCGCACATATTCACAAAGTCAGACTTCTCCGCGCAGCCTGAGCAGCTGAGCCCACGGGCGGCGAGCCACTGGCGCAGCTGCTTGGTCTTCATGGCGCTGCAATCCACTTCCTGATCGGCGCCGACCAGGAGTGCGACGAGTAATGGCGCCAGCGCCGCGGCGCGAGTCTGCATCGGCAAAGAACAAACGAAGGCGGGCGTCTGCTTTTCTTCACGTTCACACTGTCAACTCACTTCACCCAGAATCCTTTGTGCCCCCCCCTTTCAACACGCCCGCGCAGAACACACGCGCGCTCTCAAACTCTTCCATTGATAGAGCTGACAGTGAACGATGAGAGCACCACAGACCACGCTGGCGCAATCGGAGCGAGTGCGGTGTACAGTGGCCAGTGACGTAGCAGTGACCGAGTTCTTCAGGAGGACCCAACGCCCTTGGCTCTCGCATGCACGCGAAGAGGCTGAGTGGTCGCCGATCCAGACAAGGACCAGCCCCCCCGATGCGGTGCCTTCCATCGCTCTATCTCAAACCAGAGGCAGAGGCCACGACCAGTCTCCAAGGCGCTGGGTCGCCTTCCATCGCCGCACCTCAAACGGCCTCACAGCTCGATCTTGAGCGCGGCTGCGGCTTGGGTCACATACGGCGACGCGGCGGCGGCGGCCTGCTCGAAGTAGGGCATGGCCAGCGTGTAGAGGGCGGCAGCCTGGGTGACAGCCTGCTCGTAGTAGGGCATGGCCAGCGTGACAGCCTGCTCGAAGTAGGGCGTGGCGGCCGCGTAGTAGGGCATGGTAGCCTGATGCACGCCTAGGTTGAGAGATCGGTCCGCAGCCAGCAAGCACAGGCCCTGCATTGAGCCTCGTGCAATCTGAGAGATGACGAAGCCCAAGCCGTGCCCGCCGTAACCAACGGTCGCGTAGCCGACCTGGTGCATCACGCGCCCGACTCCAAAGAGGCCCGTAAGCGCGAGCGTTGGAAAAGGGAAGACCGAGCCGCAGAGCACGAGCATGACAGCCATTGGGATCGAGTTCTCGACCATGTGCGTCAGCGAGCGGTTGGCGCGGTTGTACGAGCCGATGGCGCCCTCCGTCTCGAGCACCACGTAGCCGCAGCTCGCATCCTTGTCGAAAGGCTTGTAGATCTGCATGTTGGCGCGCAGGTTACCTCCCTTAAGGCTCATGATCATCGACTTGTAAATCACTGGGTAGTTGTTGACCCAATGCACCGTGAGGTTGAACACTGCCGCCGCGATGAGCGTGTAACCGAGCTCGCCCTCGGCCAGTTTGACGATGTTTTTGTCGAACAGTGCGGTGTTGCCCTGCGTGTAGACGCGACACGCAATCGCATAACCAACGATCATATCGAGGAGTGCTTGACCAATGATCATGATGATGACAATCCAAAAGATTGACGTGGATTTGAAGAAGCCTGGATTAGTGTTGAGCTCAACTGGCGGGATGCCAGTCTCTGCGTCGTCTTTTCCTTTGGGCTCGGCAGGCGCCGACGCACTAGTTGATGGTGGCTTCTTCGGCGCCATTTTCGAAGGACGAGCGAGTTGACGAGCGGCACGTGCCGGAAGTGCCGGTAAAAAGACACCGGATACCGGTAAAAAGCACCGGGGGGAGCCGGGACACACACCGGATACCGGTAAAAAGACTCCGGATAACGGTAAAAAGACACCGGGGGGAGCCGGGACTCACACGGGCACACGGACACACAGACGAACCTCACAACCATCCCATCCCACCAACGCACCCACACGCACGACCGCACGTGGCACGATGACCGAAACCGCGGCCGACTCAACAGCCGCAGCCCCGGAGCCGACCGCACCTCCCCACGGCCGACTCAGAAGAGGCCGCCCCCAGCGAACCCGACCCTGCCGCCACCCGCTCCCAGAGCGCCCAGCGGTAGCCCAAGGGTAGTCGACGGGGGTGTAACGGCGACGGGGGTGCTCTCGCGTCAGCGGGGCAACTTGATTACCATCGGTATTACGCGGTATTAGCGAGATAATGCACCATAATGCAGGGTGCCAATCGACAG
>Ga0210248_102215_pt1 | contig 12266 bp, 10 predicted proteins | sample ChrtobMetP3_32mM_FD_155493 | JGI IMG/M metagenome (GOLD analysis project Ga0210248, IMG submission 155493) | Chrysochromulina tobin associated microbial communities from unialgal haptophyte culture, Seattle, Washington, United States - P3_32mM | ecosystem: Host-associated > Algae > Haptophytes >...
TGATTGACACCCCGATTCCATCGATTAAGTAACTGACACCCTGCAACCGATACCCGCGCAGGAACTTAACTAACCGTTACCTAACCCTCCCCCCAACCGCGCCCATCCCAGGAGCCGCCGGCCCGTCATAGAGAACCCAATCTCGTCACCGCCCTCCCCCTCAGGGGTTGGGCGAGGCCGGCTCCCCATAAGGGGTCGGTCACGACGAGGACCACCACGACCCCGTCGCCCTACGGCGCGACGCCCCCCCATCCGGGGGCGGGCCGTGAAACGCATCGGAAAATCCTCCCCAGGGTGGATGGTTTCTCCACAACCTCCCGAACTTCCCCTACGGAAAAGGGGGGTTCGATGTGTCGGGAGGGGGGGGGTAAGGGGTCACCGGGTGTCATCAAACTGATGAACCCCGGGCCGTATAGGCCGTTATACTTGTGGGGGTGGCTCGTAGGGGGGGATCAACGAACCGCCCTCTGCCAAGGGGGGGTTCTAGCCGCCCGATGGTCGCCCGCCTCGTTAGGTACGGTCCGGTGAGACAAAAGAAAAACTTTTCTAACGTTCACGCCGCCGCAATGGGTGCGAAGCGCCTCCTGTCGGCCACACTTTACACGGCCGCACTCACGACGTCCGCGGCCGCTGCGCCCTTGCGCGAACTGCATGATCCTTCGACATTCGCTGCTCTCTATTACTTGCCGCCCAATCCAGAGCCGCACATGCCGCTGCTACTGTATCTTCATGGTGCAGGGGAGTCTGGATCAAATGTACGTGGGTTGATCTCTGAGGGCGCGACGGGCACTCCGCCCGTCGAGCTTGAGCATGCGACGGCCCTGCCGATTTTGACAAGGCGCTTCATCGTAGTGGCGCCGCAAACGGACCATGGATGGATCGCGAGCGAAGTTGGCCGCTTCCTTGACTTTGTTTTGGATAGCACCAAGTCGGGCCTCCCCTCAATAGACGCTCGGCGCTGCTACGTGACGGGGCACAGCATGGGAGGCTACGGCGCGCTCGCGGCTGGAACCTTGCGCACGTTTGACGAGAACGGCTCGTCGCCGCGATTCGCCGCGGTGGTGCCCGTGGCACCTGCCGGAGCGCCTATGGCAGAGGCGCTCAGGGGCGTGTCTGTGTGGGCCTTCCACGGGCGCAACGACGTTGTGTGTCCGAGCAGTGTTAGCGAACTGCTCGTGGCGAAGTTGCGCCGCCAGGGTACCAACGACTCCGAGGCTAAGATCACGCTCTACGAGCATGCACCCGCGCCCAAGGGGTGGCCTGACTACGACGGGCATGGCGCGACGATCCCGGCGTACGCAACACCCGCGCTCTACCGATGGCTGCTCGAGCGGAGTGTGCGGGCGAGCTGAGCGGCCTTCGCGTTTGATTTCAGTTCTAGAACACAGTATCGTACTATTCCAGTCCTTTATCGTTCAATTTTCCTCAAGACTTTAAGACTTTAAGACTTTAATGTGTAACGTAACGTAAAACGTATCGTATTCGTAATCCGGCGCCGATCGACGACGACGAGGATCCCGTCCGTTCACGCGCAGCTTTGCTGCCACTCGCGGAGCAGGTTGGTAGCGACGCGGCTCCCAGGGGCGCGGTAGAGCAGCTCGGTCCTTGCACGCTCCATCCGATTGTGCAGCTCCGCCCACCGCGGCGTGAGGCCGACCAGCGCCGTGGTGAGCACTTGGCGCGGTGCCTCCTTGAACGCCTCCTCGTGCAAGGCCGGCAGCCACTGCTCGTAGCGCGCGATCCTGCGGTAGGGCAGGTGCGGCGGCAGCTTGGCGGAGATGAGCAGGGGTACGCACCCACAAGCGAGAGCGGAGAAGAGCCGGCCCGATGAGGACGTGTCGCCCTTCGGCACGAGGCACCACGCGTGCTGGTGGAAGGCGCGCGCAGTGCCCAGCTTACTCGCGTCCACTCCGGAGCTCGCTGGCGGCGCTCCACGCGGCACGTCAGAGACGTGCACTCCCTCAAGGCCTTGCAGCTCGACGAAGCGGCCGCGCACCCACTGGGCTGCCGACCAGGATCCCTGGAAGAAGACGCCCGATCGAGATGTGATCTCGCCCAATCGAACGGACGATCGAGACGCAGAGGGTGATGCCGAAGTGAGCGCCACCGCTGTCGCAGCCAGTCCAGCTCCAGCTCCAGCTCCAGCTCCTCCTCCTGCCGCCGCAGTCGCTGTTGTGGCGGCGGCTCCTGCTGCATTGCCCGCAATCTCGCCCGCTGTGCAGTATGGGTTCTCTAAGTACGGCACGACTACGGTGCACCGCCATGTCCGACGTGCATACGAATGGAGGACGGAGGCGGCAGGCGCGGCGCTCGGCTGCTCGAACCAGCCGACGGTCGCGTTGGCGAGTAGCCGCTTGAGCGGCCGGAATGCGGCGAACCGGAATGTGTTCGAGACGAGCAGGTGATCGCGCCCGCTGCGCCGCCTGAACCAAGGCGAGGATGCAACCGCCGCGGCGAGGCGCGCCATACGCTCCTCGTGTGTGCTGCCTTCACACGTGCCTGCAATATAAGACACGTAAGGCAACGCGGGCACGACGAATAGGCGCGCCGCCTCGGGCTCGTGCACGCGCGCCGGATGTTCCCACAGCAGCAAGAGCATTGCCACCTCCGCCGCCTGGTCGTCCTCTGCCCAGCGGGGCACGCAGCGCATCAGCGCGCCCGTCTCATATGCAGGCGCATCCGCATAGACGTAGAAGGGTGGCGGCGTGACGTCTGCGGGCAGCTCGCCCTGCAGCGGTGGCGGCACGAGCGAAAAAGCCCTTCTCTGGAATCCGCGGCTGTCGTGCACCGTGTGGTTGTTCTGCTCGGCTTGTTCCACGCGCCGTCGCATCCTACCCACGCATGCGTTGGATCCCGATAATGCGCTCACCACACACACTCACCACACACGATTGCCGTGTACGCAGGAACGCAGGCTTCGCGGACTGCATTGCGGACTCTATCCTATCAACTCCCGAGGCTGTGAAATAAAATCCTGTCTGTGAAATCGGCGGACGCCGTTTTCCATCGACTATTTACCAAAGCTTGCTTGCTCAGGATCCCGAGAAGGCACCACCAAATCACACAGTTCAAAAGATCATTACATGTATTCACGCATGTTATCGAACATTTTGGATTTTGCCGGGGAGCCGCCACGCGGGCACCTCTCCCGAATCGGGATGTCTCCCGCTTAGGAACTTAGGATTTTGCTCCGTTGAGAGGCACGGCGCGGGCGACGGCGGCTCCAGTGAAGCTCCAGTGCGAGCCGTTAATCGGCGGAATGCGGAAAGTAGGGGACGGGAGAGGCGCGCAAATGAGCGCCCGGTGCGGCGCTGTGGATTCGTAAGATTCTTCGAATCAACATGGAATCTAGAATTTAATATGGCGTCTGCGTCACACTAACGACAGACACATAACATCAACAGCCATCTCGACCTGATCAATTCATGCGCCAATCAGCCCCCCTCGCTCTCACCCTCTCTCAGTCAAATACCGCGAACCACATACGCGACGAGTCACACACCACGCTACTGCCCCGCACGACACAAGTGCCATCCTCAAGTTTCTCAATCCAACTCCAGAAGCCTCGGGCTCTCCGCTGACCACAAAGACATAAAAAGACATCGACGATCTCAGTATCGGTAAGTCCCAGCTGTAGCGTGGGGGATGCGACGCCCCACGCGACAGCGGCCAGCCCAAGAGGGTGGATTGGTCTCTGACTGCCTTGCGTCGCTCAAGTTCCGTCTTTTTCCCCCCGCCTGCTTGCCATTCGGTTGCCCTCAAGGTCCCATTAATTAGTGCGCGGAAGCCTCAGATAGTGGCGATGGTCCGGCATGCCCAACCGGCTGCGAGCTTTGGCGTGTGCTGCATGGATGCGCAGTTCGGAGACGGCGACAAGTGCCTTCTGTGACCCTTGGATCCAAGATACCCGTTGTGAGGTGGCCCGCGGTCATGCAGCGCGTTAGAGGGTGGTTCGTGCCCGTGGGACTCTGCTGCTATGGCTGAGAGTGTAGCGCATCTCTCTATGAGCGAGGAGACAGAAGGATTCCACGGCGGCGGCGCGGCCTCGGGGGCGGGGGCGGGCCCGTCTGCAGTTTCGTTGGCGCATGCTATGGCGGGTGTGGCGGGCGTGGTGGGCATGGCAACCGCGGCAGGAGCCACTGCAGTGGTCGGAAAACCGTCGTCACCTCCTTCCACATCGTCTCCGCTGCCGCGGGGTGGCGATGGAGGTGGCGAGGAGGCGTTGATTGATTCGACGATGTAGGTGGAGGCGGTGCCGATCGAGGTGCAGGCGGCGGTAATGTGCGGTTGCACAAACTCAATCGCTGCCCGGAGCGTGGAGACCGCGGCGATCTTCATCTCGTTGATTTCACACAAGGCTACGTTGGTGATGTCGTCAACATGCAGTGCAGAGTGTGTTACGACTCCTGGCTGCGACCACTTCTCTGTCTGCTTCTCCAATTCGGCGGTGACAGTCTCACGCTGTTTCTTCTCGGTGCGACTGATCATGTACTGCGTAGCTGCGCCCTCGTTGCGGTGCTGTGTGTTGGCCTTAGCACCGTCACCCTCGAAGTCATTTGTGATCTCTTCGACTACAAGGTTGAGATAGTGGCCTACTGGATTCAAAAACATCGTTGCCATGTTCCGGAATTTTTTGAAGTCGGTGAGCGCCACCGGCGAATTGCGCCGGTCTTTCACTTTGTAATCTTCTCTGTCGTTGAATGCTGTAGTGACGCCGTTCGCCAAATGGAAATCGACGGAGAGCCTGTCAGCAAGATTGCCCACCCCGCGCCAATATCGGTACAATATAGCGATGAGCAGTACGGCAACGACCGGATGCTGGCCACGCAAGGCGTAGAGAGAGACGCTGAGCATGAAAAACTGCAGGCCGCGGAAAAATGTGCGGGTGCTGCTCCCTAGGGCTCGAGCCAAGTTGCGGGTGGACCGGATGACACTGCCATCTGGACCTCGAAGCGCAAGACGGCTGCCCAAAACCCGTGCAATCAGTGTCTCTGATATGACATGAATCATCTCTCCAAGACACATAGTGGTTGACACCAACTCTGACGCGTGCATGAGGAAGGCAAAATAGGTCCAGCCATCGTTGACGAGCTCATACTGAGGAACGCTGACTTCGTGTGTCGTCGAGCCATTGCGCACATGAAAGAACGTCAACGTGTGCGACCATGCACTGAATGTCACAGTCTGCTCATCGACACCGAGGGAGTTGCTTTGCACGAGCGCTGAGAAGGCAAAACCCGCCAAGAGGGTCGCCATCGTTTGGATGATTCCAATGTGGTCGATGTAGTATTGGAGTTCCATCTCCCGCAATGCCACAATCTCCTTGCTCGTCCACGTGAGCAGGTTCTCCTTCTCCACGGCCAACATGGCAGGCGCAGAGTCGATATGGGGACGGCTTGGTCCCGGTTGGCGCAAAGTTGTCTAAAACATGATCATTGGACAAAAGGAGTGTGCGCGGCGGGTTGCGACACTATCCATGTGCTCTTTCAAAAGAGGGAACTTCTGTTGGACCGCAACACCTGAAGTTGCACCGCATCCGGTTTCTGCCGAGCGTTTCGTCATTGTTCAATCGCGATCTCGCTCGCGGGACATTCACGCGTCATCGACGCGGTCCAGACGGACGGTCCACTTACGGCGTGTGACGGGACTTCCTGAGCACCCTCTGAGACTGCCGATCGCCCCGATGGTCACTAGAACGGCCGCTCCCGAGACCTGGAGATCATGGATCACGTCCTTCTTCTACGAGCAGAGGAGCGAGGAGCAGTCGTCAGCGTCAATCCACGTGCCGAATCAGGTCAGTCAAGTCATTCGGGTGCTTGAATACCCACCCACAGTGCAGGTGGCGGCTCTTACGCCGACTAAAACCACCGATTCGATGCGGCGCAACTTCTCAGCAGCAGACACGAATGCCCTGGTTGACGTGGAGGACGACCCGGCCACACCAAGCCCAGTCGAGCGGCTCTTTTGCGAGCAGCGGCTGAAGATGATCAGCATGATGGATCCGCAAACGCAGATGCTGATCCGCGAGCTGTTTGCAATCATCACGGGCGAGGACGATATGGCCGACGACGGCGACGACGCCGAGAATACCGTCAACCTGATCAACCCGGGCTACGAAAAGACGGATGATCAGAGGCGACTCGACTGCGAGCGCGTGGCGGAAATCCTGTCGAGTGGCGTGGATGGGGTATCAGCCAACCTGACATGGACGTACGGCGAGACGCTACTCTGGATGGCCATCGAGTACGACCACCGCCACCCTGCCCAGATGACCGACGTCGTCTTGCGCGCAGGAGCCGACGCGAACGCGCCCAACGCTGTCGACGGGCTGAGGCCAATCCAGTCGCCGTGGCTGTCGAGTCAGACGGTGGCGCGTGAGGATGCTTTCAACGCGGAGAAGCGTGCGCTACTTATCAGTGCGGGTGCTGCGATCTTGTGCTGCGAGGATGGCGGTCGGTCTGGTCGCAAGAAGAGACCTCTTCAGCAGGTGGACTTCGGCATGACAAACTCACACTTCTCACGCTCGCGCAGCTCAGTGTGGTAGTGACATGGAAGGAGGAGATGTGACATGGTCTCATGGGCGTACGATGGCATTTGAGTGCATACAGACGCGGAAGCATATCGGTTGAATGGCGATGTCAGGGGCCGCCTGACGTGTAAGATCAAGCGTGATGATTGATGATCTTCGATCATGTGCGCGACGTGCGGATTCGGGATTGCATCATGCATGCGGAAGTGCGGGCTTGCCGTTTCGGAGCGTACCCCATCGGCGTACTTCCGCTTTGTGTTCCCGTTAATGCTTCGGTGTGTTCTCGCCAAACATAATTTCTAAACTACAGCCCTTATCCGGCGCAGGGGCGCGACGATTATCGATTTCCGATCGGCGTGGGATTCGAAGATACGATCATGATGCGGTCCTTTCGATGATACTCCGATAGCCGGAGCGCGGTTTAACTCTCGTAACCATCGTCCCCCATATCCCGCTCACACAATCATCAGCGCGCCTCCTCCACCACGTAGTGCCGTATAGTCTCCATCGGCGGCCACCGCCCAGCGTGCTCCTCATCTGAAGGTGGCGACGACGCTTCGCAACTCGGTCAGGAGCTGAGGCGTCAGGTCCGCCAGGCTGAGAACAATCGTCTCTTCCCTGGCATCGAAGGAGGTCCACGGCTTGCCGCCTACAGTGACCGCCGCGAGCTTGCCCGCGAATTCGACAGGCGTGCGCATGCGCAGGCGCACGCCGCCCGGAGGTGCCGAGCCGGCAGCTGCGTACGTAGAGGGGAGTGTCAAGTTAGCATGAACGCTCATAGCTCCCGGACCGACCGCGACTGTTTGCAGTGTGTACGAGATGCGGCCGTAGCGCGTGGGCGCGCCATGAACCACGACGGGCGAGGCACCGGCCACGAGCCACTCACGTGGGAGCGCCTTTGCCACCCATACACAGCGCGTGTTTGGGTCTTCGAAGAGCAAGGCCCATTTGAGGTACGTGGGTGCTGTCACCACGCCGGCGGCCACATAGTCAGTCGAACCTACATCACGATCCGGGTGCGATGCTTCGGGAGTCGTGAAGGTACCGCGCGTGTACGTGTGTGCCGACATGCCAAACCAATGGAGCAGGAAGCGCTCGATCATATCTTGGCACAGCAGACCATACGCCATGCCATACGCCGTGTACGTCGTCTGCTTGCTGTTGTATCCGGCAGCGCCCAGGGTCAGCGGGCGTACCACCAGGTGCGTGTTGTTGCCGTACGTCAAGTACGTGAAGAGGTCGTCCGTCTGTGTCTTGCTGAGCAGCCCCGAGTACATGAGCTCAGGGTAGCCACGGAAATCACCTAGACACCCCCCCGGCATTCCGTAATCGTCAGGCGTCGGCGGGTCGGCGATCGTGGGCACGCACCGAGGGGCGCGCGGGTTGCCCGTGACGTAGATCTTCTTCGCGATCGAAGCGAGCAGCTTGGCGCGCGCTTGCGGGGCTGCGGTCAGCAGCTCATCCGCGTGATCCATCACATCCAACCGACCCGTCGCCTGGCCGATGGTGCGCCACATCAACCCTGCGTCCTCGAAGCCACGGACCGCGTTCGCCGTCGTCGAGTAGTAATGTGGCAGCTCCTGCTTACCATAAGTCTCGTAGATGGAGACGAAGCCGTCGCCCTCGTCGCCGCCACCCAGGATCCCGTGCGCTGGGTCGGCCGGGTCCGGGTGATCTGCGAGAGACTGCTGGTACCGATAGAGTAGCCACTGCGCGAGAGCGCGCACCTTGCCAAAGTGGGTCAGCATCAGCTCGCGATCACCTGTGGAGTCCACATAGAGGGCGAAGATCGTGAGCATGCGGCCGCTCTGGGCGAGCTCCTCGGCGCGGTACGTGACCATCCCGTTGTCGCGAACATAGTAGCGCAGCCAATTGTCGATGACGCCGCGAGCGTAGGGGAAGGCGCCCCATTCAAGAGCCGCCGTGGCGGTCGAGGTGAAGGTGTCCTGGAAGCCATCCTGCAACGTGATCCCATATCCAGGGAGGACGCCGTAGCGAGGGTGCCACGTGTCATCACGCGAGATCATCGAGCGCACAAAGGCGAAGACGCTCTGTTGCTCGAGCCACGTGCCGTTGGTCGTGGGCGTCTCGGGCAGCTCCAGTGCCATCATGCCCTCAGCCGCGAGCTCCGCTTCCCAATAGCGCTGGACCGCCAGTATGTTAGCATAGAAGCCCGACGCATTCGCCATGAGCTCGGGCCGGATCCAGCGACTCGTGATGGGTGAGTACGAGTACCAGTACGTGTCATAATACTGCGGCTTGCCGTGCAAAGCGCAAGGCGGCGCCATCGCGGGTCCAGCACATTTGAGCTGCTGGAAGCGGAACCAAACCGACTGCTCTCGTCCCCCTTGCATGTCAGGTACCGGCGAGGCGATCATGGTCCAGTAGCGCGAACCACCCCACGTCGAGAAGTTTTGGGTCAGCAGTGGGAAATAGAAGACCAAATTCGGCGAGGGGAGTCCCACGAGGCCCTCCGCCATGCCGCTGAAGTTGACATACTTCTTCCACCCATCAATCTGGATGGGTGGCTCACCGTTCGCGATCGCGGTCAGGTTCATCACGTAACCCTGCGGCCGCGGGAAGCCATTGTCGGTGCAGTCGTCGGCGTGGTCCGAGAAGGTCGCATCCACCGAGGCCGAGCGCGAGCCCGTGAAGGTGCGCACGCCACTCTCCTCCTCGTAAGGCGAGCACATGAACTCGTTGCCAGTCGCATCCTTGTTACCCTGCGAGTAGCGCATCACCGGCACCTGTGTCCATGGCGGCGGTCGATGGCACGAGCGGTCAGCGCAGGCCGAGGATGGGAGCGCACAAATAGACTCGGGGTGCAGAGGCGCACCGCCCGCTCGACACGTGACCACGTCGGCTCACACAGCCCAGTGGTTGGCGTCTTCGTCTCGCACTGGTTGACGATGGCGTCGCCGAGCATGTCCCATTTTGCTGCAAGCACGGTTTTCTTGCCCAGTCCGAGATAGTACGACTCATCAGGCTCGGGCGAATACGGCTCGTACGTCTTCGGCAGGTAGACCGTCTCCGCACCGTCCTCGTCATCGGTGGGCACAAGCGCAAGCGTGCCGCCCGGTACGGCCAAATCTTCGCACGCTAGCCAGCTCTTGCCCTCGACCGAGAAGGTGTCGACCTGGGTAGTGCTGGCCGGGCAAGCCGCGGCCGCGGCCTCCCTCGTGTGCGAGAGGAGGGTGAGCACGGTCACGCCGACGCTCTGTACCCCTTTCATTGCACCTTTCATGTTTACCTTTCATGACAATCATGTGTGAATTGGCTGTTAACAATCGGAAATTGGCTCTTATACCCCCATGCCGGTGGTGTGGTGTGTCGCCACACCGCTCCAGAAGCCACGGTTCAGCCCTCCCTCATGACACACCCCACGAGACAGCCTCCACACGTCACGTCGTCACCCTGACGCCGCGGCTCATGCCTAGCTCATGCCATCTGACCCGTGTACCGCACATCTCCACTACATCTCCACCCGCGCCTAGTCTCGACGCCTACTCGACGCCTAAAAGTCTGCCGTGGACGAGACTCAACATGATGCCCCTGTGAGCTCCTTAGCGAAGATCTTGGGCCACTAGGAGCTCCTCGGCAGCGAGGACCGCCGCCGCGCTCGCTTTCTTGCTTGCGTGGCCCCGGCGGCGCACCGAGGCGTCGGCTAGCGGTTCGGGGCTGATCATTAGGAAGGACGCCGCGTGCGACTCCACCGACTGGGCGATGTACGTGTTTGTGAAGGTGCCGAGGTCCTTCCTGGCGACGATGTCGCGCACGTGGCATGTGGTGCACTTGACGCCAGGGATGTCGGCAAACGTGAGCGAGAGGTCGGAGGTCGCGTCGCCGTGATTCATCAGGAGTACTGCCGTCCTCGTACCGTCCGTCTTTAGGGGCTTGTACCAGTATTGCTCGCTTGGGATGGTCGGAGGCCCCTTAGCCCCCTGCCAGTCCTCACAGCAGTTCCACAACCGGAGGGTGTCGATGGTGGCGTTGCTATTGTAGAAGGGGCTGCCGGAATGCCCTGCCCACGCCGAGTTGACTTCGAGGACCTCGGGGTTGCTGATGAGAGGCCAGACCGCGTCACTGATCGCGCTGTCGGTCACGTCGTGCGAGAGGACGAGCGGCGACGAGGCGATCGCCCACGCATGGAAGTGCGTCGCCTGCTCCACCAGGCTGAGCCCCTGATCCACCTGCCAGCTCAAATTGACCTCGTCATCCGCGAGATTGTGCAGCTTCGTGCCATTGACCTCATGATCGGCGAGCGCCTTCGTCATATTGGCCTCATCGACGGCGAGCGCCTTCATCATCTTCGACTGCGTTTTCATCTTCTCCTTGACGAGCTTCAGGGCCATGGCGTTCCTCTGCGCCGAGGCGCTGTCCTCGTAGTCCGTCCCAATCTCAAGCATGTCGGGGTACGCCCAGCAGCCAGGACGGGAGAGACCAGCGTCGGCGTACGGCACGACCGTCTGCAAGTTGCGCACCACGGACGCGAAGCTTGACATGACGTCCATCGAGGTGCGGTACACGTGCCAAGGGCACCACGTCGCAGTCGGCGCGAAGGGCTTCGCTGTGCCCCAATGGCAGTTCTCGATCAACACCGGCTTTGCGATAGCTTGCGTTGCCTGAGCAGTCACTTCCTTCACTTTGTTACCGTTGGAGCCCTCGTGGTTGTCCCAGGGATACTTTGAAGTCGAGGTCGACTTCTCTGACGACTTCTGGTCCGCTGGGGAGGCTTCCAGGGAGATTTCGCGCCCATCGATAAGGTCGCTGTACATCTCCACGTCGAGATGCGCGCCGCACGCGTCGAGTTTAATCCCATCAAACCCAAAACGCCGTATCGCCTTCACGTCACCCACATAGTACTTGGGATCGTCGCCGTTCGTCTCTCGGCAGAGGCAGTTGTTGCCGTACCATCCAGCTGTGAGGTTAAGCTCATGTGCGTGCTGCACCATCCCTTCCATGGACGGGAAGAGGGTCTCGTTGACTAGCGGGTTGCCGGCAGAGTCGTGGTAGGTGCCGAAGGTCTGTCCCCACTCATCCGTTGATTGATTGGAGCACGCTTGCCAGTTGTCGTCCAAACCCACTGAGAGCGAGAGTCGCGATTGTGGTGAAGGCATGTCGCGTGAGTGAGTGGCTGTGTGGTGGACGAGGATATGGATATATATGGGTATAGAGGATATAGGCACAGAGGCGGGGTATACCATCACAGTAGCCCAGATCGCAGAGCGACGTTGGCACCCCATCTACGCTGCGATCCCGCCGCACCATCGCGTCCATGATGGCCTCCATCTTTGCCTGAGTCACGTTGGACCCAAAGGTATTCCAACTCCTCCAGCCTCGCGGCGGAGTCCTTGCCAAGCCATCCTCCTTGGACAAGGTGAACGCAAAACAGAGGGCAAGCATCAAGAAGACAACCCGGTTTTGGCAATTTTCGTAGCAATGCATGCGTGGAGGCAGCAGAAGCAGGTTCCTTAAGGTTTGAGGGGGCAGCGTAAACTTCGCGCTGGTGCGCACGCCTCCGCTGTCGCGCCTCCACTGTCGCGCCTCGCACTGCCCTGCAGACCGCACTCCACCGACATCGGTGCTGTTCGCGACGAGAACCCGCGGCATCCATGCATCGCTCAGTATGCGCATCAGCCATGTCCGTGGTCCGTCAGCCATGTCCGTCGGCTCGTGGCCGAGCACCTCACCCTTGGAAGCGCTGCACCAGCGTGGTCATCGCTGCAACGTGTGTTGA
>Ga0210248_102218_pt1 | contig 12262 bp, 7 predicted proteins | sample ChrtobMetP3_32mM_FD_155493 | JGI IMG/M metagenome (GOLD analysis project Ga0210248, IMG submission 155493) | Chrysochromulina tobin associated microbial communities from unialgal haptophyte culture, Seattle, Washington, United States - P3_32mM | ecosystem: Host-associated > Algae > Haptophytes >...
CTTCGCCTCCGCCCGCGCCCCCCCCGCCCGCGCCCCCCCCGCCCTCCCCCCCGCCGCCCTCCCCCCCGCCGCCCTCTCCACCGCCGCCCTCGCCACCGTCGCCGCCACCGTCGCCGCCCCCACCATCACCGCCACCGCCCTCCTACCCGCCCGTCTCCCCCCTGACCAGCGGCCAAAGCATCGTCTCCGTCATGTCAACGGTCGTGCAGCTCGGCCTCACAATTGGTGGTGACGTGTCGTCCCTCGGAGCCGCCGAGCTGGCCAATCTCACGAACATGCTCAGCGCATCGCTCAACTGTCGCCACCCAACCTGCGTGATCACCGTGCGCGCCTCCGCCGGCAGCGTGCTGCTCTCCATCACGCTCACCATCCCCAACGATGGCCCAGGCAACAGCAGCGCCACCGTCGCCGCCGCCTCAGCAGCGGCCTCCGCGCTGGTCGCCACCCCCCGCACCCAACTGTCGAGCTCCCTAGGCGTAACTGTCTTGGGGACGTCTCCTGTGAATGTGCAGACTGCGGTCTCCGTGCCGGTCGTGGTCGCACCGCCACCACCTTTGCCACCGCCTCCTTCTCCACCACCTCCCTCACCCCCGCCATCGCCATTGACTACGTCGCCGCCACCACCCTCTGCGTCGACGCCGCCGTCGCCGCCGCCAAGGCCGCCGCCGCCGTCACCGCCGCCCCCGTCGCCGTCGCCGCCGCCGCCGCCGTCGCCGCCGCCCCCGTCGCCGCCTCCACCGTCGCCACCCCCGTCGCCGCAGCCGCCGTCGCCCCCGCCGCCCTCGCCCTCGCCCCCGCCGCCCTCGACCCCGCCTCAGCCATACTTACCGACGATCGGCGCCTCACTCAACGTCGTCTCCGACAGCGGCACTGTGACGGGCATCATCATCGGCGTGGTCCTGGGCTCGGCCTGCTGTTGTGCTCTGTTCCTGATGATCGTATATCGCCGCAAGGAGTCTAGCCGAACAGTGGTTACGAGCAATTTCAAGGTGTCGAGCCCCACAAAAACGCTGGTCGGACAAATGAGTTCGAGTTCCGGCACGGCGGGAGCGGTGGTGAAGTTGTAAACCCAGGAGGTGCTTTGCGTGAGCCCCGTGGCCCCCATGTGTTCCCAAGCCGCATGATTCCCATGATGCGGAGTGCAGATATGGATGGAGGGCGGCACTCAAATCGCTTGGTTTGCACGCTCGGCTGTGGCATGTGGCATGGAGTGCGCGCGCAAGATGCACCAATGCGCACAATGGGGCGAAGGGGAGTGGCAGGGCGGCAGGGGCAGTCAAGAGAGGTAGCACCAGAGAGAGAAGGTCTCTATGAATTGGGGGCTTAGCATCGGCTCTGTGGAGCATGTGCTGGCTGACTCTGACGGCGAGGGCGACGGAGGGCGTGCGTGACCGGGTGGACGTGCGGGGCGAAGGACGGGGGCAAGAGGCGGGACCGGGAGACCCACAAAGAGACACAACGGATCAACTCAGACCGCACTCTGGGCCTGTACACTACCTGTGTACACGGTGCATACATGTAAGTTCATGCGATTCGTCAGTAGGGTGCGTTTTCGTAGGTTGGGGTGTGAAATCACAGAAGTGTGTGAAATCACAGGGGGGGTGTGATTTTGAGAAGCCATGAAATCACACCCCCGGGCGTGAAATCACAGCCCCCTGCGAAATCACACCCCCGGGCGTGAAATCACAGCCCCCTGCGAAATCACACCCCCGGGCGTGAAATCACAGCCCCCTGCGAAATCACACCCCTGGGCGTGAAATCACAGGGGGTGTGATTTCGCAGGGCGTGCATTTTCACAGGGACCTATGAAATCACACATGGCGCGTGTGATTTCACAGGCGGTGTGAAATCACACCGAGGGGTGCGTTTTCACGGGAGGCTGTGATTTCGCACATGCCGGCTGCGAAATCACAGGGGGTGTGAAATCGCAGGTAGGTGTGAATTCATAGGTTCCTGTGATTTCACACCCCCACCTGCGAATCATGGGACCCCACAAACCCTAGTGGTCGTACAACAGTCTGACACGCACAACAGGCCGGGCGGCCCCCGGATAAGCATGGGAAAGGCGAAAGCATACGCCTAAGCCGCAACGCGAAGCTGTGGTGCACTGTGCCCGTCTAGAGAACGCGTAACGGCTCAATCCCACCGCACACGGTGTGACAGCGCTCGGAGCGGCACCCCGGCCCTCAGCCGCGACGCAGACGCGCTCCAGCCTCCACGCTCTGACTCCGCGGAGGCTCGCATCGGGGGACCGGCCGACCGGCGCACGGACAAACACCACAGCGTCCGCGTCGCGCGTCCCACTCCCAGTCACCGACGCATGCACCGACGCCGGTCAGCGAAATGACCAGATCGCCGATGTGATCGCGGACGTCCACCGCGGTCCGCGCGCCCCCGCCCACGCCCGATCGAGATTCGAATCAACGAATGCGATCGCGATCGCCATCGCGGCCGGCGGTCCGAGGGGCCCGTGGCGGCGCGTGCACAGCGGACCCGGGGACGCACGGTGCGTCCGCGCTCCGCGGTCTGCGTCTGGCTCTGGGTCTGAAGCTTATGCAGCTTTTGCCTTTGAGAGGATGTTTAGATTTTATAAGATTTTAAGAGCTAGAGCAGCCGCGGCACCTCTCACGTCTCAGCGCTCGGTCCTGCTGCAAAGTCCGCTCCTCCACTCCAGGCACTCAGTCCACCTCTGCCCCCGGGCCGTCGTCACCCCGGTCACGCTCGCCCCATGCGCTCGCCATGACGCTCGTCCTGTACGCTCAGATCACGTTGAGCAAGGACACCTCGAAGACGAGCATCGCGTTCGGGAGCACCGGGCCTGCGCCACGCGCGCCGTATCCATACGAGGCAGGTACCACAAGGCGGCGCGTGCTGCCCTGCGCCATGCCGAGCAATCCAACATCCCAGCCGCGGATCACGTCGCCCTGGCCCACTGTGAAATGGAAGGGCTTGCCGCCGTTGGAGTCAAACTCAGCCCATTGGCCGCGCGCGTCGGCGCATGCACCGGTGTAGCGCACCGTGAGCTTGTTTCCAATCACCACGCGCCGCCCCTTTCCCACTTTGATGTCAATGTACTTGAGGCCGCCACCCAGTTCGGTCAAACCAGCGGGAGCGCCCGCCGTGCCGGGCGCGCCCACAACGGCGGCGGTGCCTGCCGGGCGAGCGGCCGGCGCGGCATGCTGCACGTCTCTGCGCGCCGCCGAGGCAGGGGCCGCCGCCGCCGCCGCCACTGTGGCACGAGGCGCAGTTGCGACCGGCGCGCTGGGCTCCGCATCTGGGCCCGCATCGGCTCGCGTGTAGCAACCCACGAGGTGGACGGCGTCTATCCCCTCTACCGCGATGGCGCACAGCTTGTCGCGCTCGCCGAAGCTCGCCGCCAACGAGCACGACTCGCTTAGCTCTGGCTGCAGGTAGCAGAGGGTGGTGGGCACCTTCTTAGCGGGCGTGCGGCAGCGAACCGCCGAGCGTGCGGCGCTCATCGTGGCTCGCCCGGTGGATCCTGCAGCCAAATCGCACAGGCTCGCGCGAAGCAAGCACAGCTGCACGCCCGCAGGGATCTTGACGACGAGTGCCTGGTTGGGCGCCAGGTGCGCCGCCCACAGCCCCTGCGCGTGAGGACCGATTGGCGTGCTGGTGCTCGCCTTGAGGCCGTGCGCCGCTGCATCGGCGTCCTCAGCGTCGAGTGGCACGGGTCTCTCAACACGCACGGGCGCCTTGGGAATTCCGCCGAGGTCGTCGATCACTCGCTTTTTCAGTTCGCGCTCCTCGAGCGCGTCACGCTTCGCCTTTATCTTCGTGAGGAAGCCGACCACGCGGCGCTTGCGCTGCGACTTTTGCCAGCGCTTGGGCTGCCGGTCGAGAAAGTCACGTGGAATCAGTTGACCTATTGTTTTGAGCGACATTGGAACCGCCGCGGCGGTCACGGGCTGGCTGTTTGTGGGTGGCTCGCCGAAGCACGTCGCCGCACAGTCGCCGTCTGTATGCCTGTGAAGATGGTGTTTCCCGAGCTGTGAAGCCGAAGATAGAACAAGGCGGGTGGCTGGCGCTCGTCTCTGTTCAAGATGTGCTCGTCGCTGTGAAGAATATTGACGTGGTGAAAAAAATTCAAATGGGCAAAAAGCTCTTCTGCGAGTCAACTCCAGGGATGCCGACACCGATCCTACGCGCGCACTACGACACATTTTGGCAACGTGTCTTCGGCTATCATCCCGACGGCTCTATGGTCACCGATGGTTCCAAGCGCTCATCCAAAGTCCTCGACGAAGATAAGGCCAACGGTCTCCTTCCAGACAACATCGTGAGCACTAACCTGGGCACCTTCCGTGATTGGGGCAGCAAGGCCTCTATGCTCGCGGTCCAACCGGGCCGCCGAGACTCCATTGACGGTGTGGTGTCACTCGGAGAGGCGGAGCGTCTGATCAGCTACTGGGAACTCACAATCGAGAAGCTCCAGAACCTTTGCCAACAGCGCGGCATCAAGCGTGAGGGCAAGTCCTGGCGCGAGTGCGTTGGTGGCACCGGCTCGCGTGCCAACATCATCGCCGCCCTCACGAAGTATGATGAGCAGTTCCAGACTGGTCCGATCGTAGAGCTGCGCGAACTCGTCGGCCCAGCAGCCATCGTCAAAGCTGACACTGCTGCCGTGTCTGTGGATCTGAGCCCACGCACGGGCTCAACACTAGACAATGAGCGTTTGCCGAAACGGACGCTGCCTGTGCAAGCGCCTAGCCCGGTGGCCTTCGACCTCGCCACGCCGGAGGGAGAGTCCCCGTTTGCTTTCAATCTCGCTACACCAGAGACGTGGCGCACTGCCAAGCTGCCCGCGGGCCGCTTGCGCATGACGCCCTTTGACAGCGGCCGCATGTACGAGTATGATGGGGACGCTGGTACCGCTGAGTACCAGCTGGATACCCCCATGGTGCAGGCGCTGCAGGTGGAGCAGGTGAAGGCGATGCGGGCGGATGATCTCATAAAGGCGGAGCTTCCGATGCAGCAGAAACAGCTGCAAGCGAACCAGCAGTCGCAGGCGACGTTTGCGGCGGAGCTGATGCGGTCGATGATTTGGAACGCAAAAGCAGACGCGGGCGGAAGCCCACATGCGACACTGCTCGAAGCGATGAGGTGCGCCAACCTGGCGATCGCGAATGCGTGGTCGGAGCTCATCGGAGCTCGGGAGCTCACCGTCGCCCCGCAGGCTCGGGACGACGCCCCGCAGGCTGCTCCCGTCGTCACCAAGTCTCAGTCTGGCCAGTCTCCTTCCGAGGCACGCTACGACCGCGCGGGGTGCGAGACGCCGAAGGTGCCCCGGTTGGAAGCGGGCACGCGCCTTCACGTCTGGTGGCCGGGCGAAGACGATCCATATGAGTGCACCGTGCTCGAGTGCGTGCTCAGCGCTTGTATCGATACGGGTGCTCAGGTGCACTACCTCCACCGGTGCCAGTACGCGAACGGCGTGGTTGAGCACGACCTGTCGACGCTCCGGTACGAGCGGCTGGGCGCGGACAAGAGGGGCAACGGTCGGACCTTTAATGGTCAGCTACCGATCGGACCGCCGAGTCGGCCCTCGGCAGTTAAGGCGAAGCCGCTTGATGAACACCGCCGGGGAATCTTCCCACGGCATCGACACGGATTACACGTCTTCCCCGGGCGTCTTCCACGGCCAAGCCGCTGAAGCGGAATCTCATCTCGTTCCAGAGCACGGCTCAGAAACAGGAGCGAACACCCGAGCTGTCACCTGCCTTGCGTGCCGATTGCGCTGCGGCCGACATCGGACCACCGATGGAGGATTCAGTGTACTCTGAGTTCTCCTCGAGGACTGGATGATCTCCATGATGTGGTGGGCAGATCCGCATGTTGACGACTGTCACATGGCGCATGGCTGCAGACATCAGCATATGGTATGCGCCCAGCGGTGTGTATGTGCATGCGTGTCAGACTCGCTCACCCTTCTCAGCGTATCCGATCCAGAGGCCCGGAGCGCTGGTGCGTCGAGCGGCCGCGGATCTAACGCGCGCCCCGCGCGACTGGCCCCTGGCGCGACCCCCGACTGTTCAGACCAGAAGCGAGAAACGTATCGCTGTAACGTGCGTATCGCCCGCTGTGCGCTTTCCGCTGACCGCTGTCGGGACCGGAGACGCGGAGAGTTCACGTCACCAAGACCAACGGCGTGCTGGCCCTGCTGGGTTGAACCCAACCAATGGAACGGCCGAACCGCCGTCTTGCTCTTCCTCTTGGTGAGGCGTGTGCGGCGTTCGGTGGGCCGGTTACGTTACGCTTACGGGTTAGGGTTTGTACCCGCTGTCGCCTGGCCGGAGCGTGCGTCTGCGTATTGTCTGCGTACTTAACTATGAATCTCAACTAAGCGGGCGCCGTACATGTAAAAACGTACCCGCGACCGGTGTAACTGATCGAAAAAAGATCACGCCGTTCACGGTCACGCGCGCGACAGATATCCGGATCTCTGGCGCTCATCGAGCCCCTCGAGCCGCGTCGGTCACGGGCGCATCTCGAAGAGGCTCTGGCGCATGAGCCTCTCGAGCCGCGTCACGTCGACACGCACGGCAGCGTCGCGTCCCGGCTTCTTGCGTGCAAAGTCGTCTGGACCCCAGACCTGATAGTATTGCTTGTGCACGTGGCGCACGTGTCGCCACAGCTCGGCCTCCATCGTCCACGAGCAGCCGTCGCACTCGCCGTGCCGCTTCGGGTCGCTCTCGCTCGCCTGGTAGTTCATCAGGATCGCATGTGCGCCTTCGGGTAGGAAAGGTAGGATCATCGAGATACCGCCGCACGGGGAGATGGCGAGCGTTGTGCTCGCGACGAGCCGGAACTGCACGGCCATCGGCTGGCCGGCGAAGCCGGTCGTTCGCACGCTCGCGACGGACGCGAACGTGCGCTCCACGTGAAGGCGCACCTCCTTAAAGTTGTGGATCCTGCGTCTCCCTTCCTTTTGGACGAGCAGGATCGTATGGCTCGTGGGCACCTGATGAGGGACGCAATCAGATGCAATCAGAGGTCATCAGATGCAATCAGATGCAATCAGAGCAGGATCGTGTGGCTCGTGGGCACCTGATGAGGGACGCAATCAGATGCAATCAGAGGTCATCAGATGCAATCAGATGCAATCAGAGCAGGATCGTGTGGCTCGTGGGCACCTGATGAGGGACGCAATCAGATGCAATCAGAGGTCATCAGATGCAATCAGATGCAATCAGAGCAGGATCGTGTGGCTCGTGGGCACCTGATGAGGGACGCAATCAGATGCAATCAGAGGTCATCAGATGCAATCAGATGCAATCAGAGCAGGATCGTGTGGCTCGTGGGCACCGCCAGCGGCGGCACGCCATGCCAGCTCAGCACGCGCGCCCGGTATAGGGCGAGCAGCGGCTCCTTGCCGTGGTTGAGCGCCTCCGAGTTGAACACGTCAAAGGCGCCACCCACGAGAAGCTGATCGAAGCACGCGAGCTTTCGGCCGGTTGGCCAGCTCTCTCGCCGGCGACGCGCGGCGAGCTGCGCGAGAGTCTGTAGTTGCAGGCCTCGAGAGCCGAGAAGTGGACTGAGGAACGCGTGCGCAAACTTGGCGCACAGCCGGCGCGACGAGGTTGGGCCGCTCAGCGTGTCGCAGCCGCTCGTTCGCAGGATGCTGCGTACTCGTGCGAGAGGTGACCGCGGCATCGTCAGACAGGAGAGATAATGGTGGGCGATCACGTGGTGCGCAAGGGGCGAGTTCGACGCGCGCATTCGGTGCGAGTTCGGATGCGCGCGCGCGCGCACCGCAGCTCCGTCGTGTACACACCGAGCTGTGCCATTGACACGAGCAGCGGGAAGGCCTCGTCCCAGGCTACGTGGCCCAGGTTCGTCGGCACGAATGGCGCGCTCAACGCGTGCAGGCCGCCGAGCGTTGCGCCGACCTCATCGAGCGGCAGCGGCCGGTGCTCGATGCGCGGCGACCACGAGGAGCGCTGCCGGTACTTGACCCACTTGGAAAGTGCGACAAAGTCGGCGTCCGTGTCACTCCTGCCGTCGTCGCGCCGATGCCGGAAGGTGCGCTGCTCGCCACGGGAGTGGTCGTATACGATCGGTGGCGACACGTTGCCTGCGGGCGCGAAGAAGACAAAGTCTCCCGCGGCAGTGTCGTAGCAGATATCCGAGAAGAGGCACGCGCGATACTCGAACTCGTCCACGTCGTCAAGCCCACCGACACAGCGCCAGCGTGAGAACTTGTTCTCGGTCAGCCACAGGGCAGCGCCTCCTGATGGCAGCGCGATGCGCACGGGCGGCGGCGCTCGCAGCAGCACGTCACCCTCAGCTCTCAATGCCTCCGGGAGTAAGCGGTAGAGGAGCGCGAGAAGCAGGAGCACGAGCGTCCAGCCGAGGCGGCCTGACAGCGGCAGCGGCGTAGAAGCGTCCCGGACGGCGACATCGGGCGTGGGTCGCATACAGGCGGTCAATTACCGCGACGCAAGAGCTCCTTTTCGGTTTCGGACTGCACTGCACATGCGCCACCCGTCAAGACGTCGCACGGGCACCACGCTGTTTTCGTCAAGTGTTGGCACAAATGTTCAGCGCGTTGAAGCGTGCGACGACGGCGGAAGGGCGGACGGTGGCAGCGCCCGAGTCCAGGTCGCAGTGCACGGACGTCGTGTGCTTATTGCTCTTCGTCGCCAATCTGATCGGTCTCGGATTCCTTCTTTACATCAGCGTGCCTCCGCAAGGTGACCTGAACAAGGTCCTCGGCGGGCTGGACTATGCGAATGACCTGTGTGGCCGAGACAACTCCGCTGAGGCGACGGGCGAGCCGATCAACACTACCGTCATCCTCGGACAGCCGTCGATCTGGCAGCGTATGAACCTGTTCGTTCCGTTGCCACCGAGACGCACCGTTACCGTGCGGCGTGGCGGGCGTGACCATAGGAGTCGCCCTTATCTGTACATGAGCTTTCCCACGCTCGGAACAATGGATGGGCTGCCGTCGGTGGCCATGTGTGTTGACTCTTGCCCGCACCCGGCCGACCAGGTCTGGAATCGCACAGCTCCGAACGGCACGATAACAGACATCATGCTGGAACGCGACAATGACCCGTCGCAGTTCATTTGCACCGGCCGCTACTACGGCTCGCAGCGCGCCCGCTGCCGCCTGGGCGACGGCGGCGATGGCGCGTCCGCGGCCAGCTTCAGCAGCCACGACGGCAGCCTCCAGTGCGCCTTCGGACCGTCTTCGTTGCCGCCCACGAGCGCGCTCTACCACCAGCCGTACGGGCGCTCGCAGATCGAGCTGTGCAACGACCAGCGGAGCGACTGCGAGGTGTGTTTCCCGCCGTACAGTTCCGCGCCCGTCGCCACGTTCTGCATGCCGGATCCTAGGCACGCGCTACGCACGTTCGCGGCGGTGGTCACGGCGGTGGGCGCGAGCGCCGCGTCGGTGGCGGACGCAGCGCGCGGCGACGATGGTGTGCCGTCCGAGGAGGAGCTGCTGCGCCTGCGCGAGTCAGTGCACTCGCTGCCCAGCCTGGTCTACGAAGACCTGGCCCTGAGCTGGCCCGTCGTGCTCGGCTGCATTGCCACGACGATCGTCTTCTACTTGATATGGATGATGGCTTTGCGTGCATGCGCCCACACAATGGTGTGGCTCATCATCGGCGCCATAGGCGCCGGTCTCGGCGTCGGCGCCTTCTGCGTGTACGAGGTTCACGCCGAGATGCGCGCCAGCGCCCGCTACGGGCGCGCCGGCGAAGAGGTCTATACACAGCGTGCAGACGTGCTTCACGTCTGCTTCTACTTCCTCGCAGTGTTCGGCTGCCTGTACGCGCTTTGCGTGCTCTGGCTGCGTGCGAAGATCGTGATCGCCGTCAAGGTGATGAAGGAGGCGACCAAAGTGATCGACGCGCATCCGGTGCTGCTGCTGCTGCCCATGCTCATCCTCGGCCTGATGGTCTTGTTCGCCGCGTACGCGCTGGTCGTCGCGCTGCTCATCGTCTCCCTCGGCGACTTAATCTATGGAGAGCCGGGCTACGGCCACCTCTACCTGAGTGACCGGCTGTGGGGTTGCTTAGTCGGCCACCTCGCTGGCTGCTTCTGGGTGCTCGTCTTCGTACGCCATGTGCAGCATGCGACCGTCGCCGGCACCGTCGCCGCCTGGTACTTTTCGCCCGATCGCTCTCAGCTTCACCCATGCTGCCCGGTCGCGACGCAGCTGCGGATCGCCGTGAGCCGCCACGCGGGCTCAATTGCGTGCGGCTCGCTGCTCATCTCGCTGCTCCAGCTGCTCCAGCTATGCGTGGCCCTTGTCATCAAGAGGCTCTCCTCGCTCGCGGGCGACTCATCGCTCGCGAAGCTCGCATGCTGCTGCGCCATCTGCTGCCTCGGCTGTGTCGACCGCTCAGTGCGCTACCTGTCGCGCCAAGCGTATGTGCTCATGATGGTGCAGGGCACACCCTTTTGCTCCTCGGCTATCGAGGCGCTCAGTCTGCTCACCAAGCATATGGTCAAGGTCGCTCTCGTCCGCTCGATCGGCTCGGCCTTCCTACTCCTCGGCAAGCTCTTCGTGACGGCGGCCGCGGCGACCGTGGGCGCACTCTGGATGATCACGCAGCCGCCGTACGCTGACGAGCTCTACTCGATCTGGCCGCCCGTCATCGCCATCGCCATAGGCGCGTGGATCGTCTCCTATGGGTTCATGTCCGTCTTCAACATGGCTGTAGATGCCATCTTCCTTTGCTACGTCCTCGACCTCGAGCGTTCAGCGCACGGAGCGCCAGCGCAGCACTGCGATGCGTCGCTGCAGGAGCTTCTCGAGCCCCACCCTGCCGTCGAGCACTCGCACGGCGAGGTGCGAGAGGTCGCGGAGGGCCTGCCGGCGGTCGTGACGATCGCGAGCCGTGGCCCGGCCAGGCGGCCGGTACCAGGCGCGGGCAACCCTTTTGGTGTGCCAATTGGCAGGCCCATTGGTGGCGCACCGGCCGCGGGTATCCCCTTGGGCCCGCTGCCGAGCGCATGGCCGAGCTTTGATCGCTTTGGGATCCCCGTTGGGATCCCGTTATCGCCCCGGTCCAACGCGGCCGCGGGCGTCGAGATGCACGAGATGGAGCCGCCGCGTGGCCCTGGCCGAGGCCGTGGAGGGGGTGGAGCAGGGTACGTTTAGGCGGCGGAAACCGGAATCTAGTATCTACGCTAAACCCAAACGCATTACGGGACATTGAAGCAGGCTGTCCGCACAGTTAGGACGTGTGTTGCGCACAAGAAAATAAAGCTGAGTATTATTTATGAGATCACGACACGAATGCATGCCCAAAACGTAGGTGTCGTGTGCCCACACGACTTTGATGCGCGTTTGACGTAATATAGTGACTGGAAGGGCCGCGCAACCCGTGCAGTATGGCTGAGTCATATGGGAAGAGTTTAATACTTCATCAAGTGCGGCTTATCGCCCTTGGAGAGCGAGAAGCGCGACTTGAGGTATGCGGCTAACATAGGCACCTTCTGAATGCCCATCATCATCGCATCGTCAACCGCCTTCTGGTCGGCCGCGCGCGCCTCCGACGGACCCGTCGACGCCTTGGCGTCCTCCTTCAGGAAGTCTTTCCCGTCCTTCTTGACCTTTTTGGTCACGGGCTTGGCAAAGTACGCGTCGTCAAACTTCTTGCAGTCGACGCCGCCAACGTCCACCTTGGTCGAGGTTGCGATGCAGTAGGCCTGGTTGACCCGGCGCAGCGGGATGCCGTTGACGCAGTACGGCCCCGAGACGAGCAGCAGGCCCTTGGCGAGCTGCTTGAGGAAGACGGCGCGGCGGCCGCGGAAGCGGCCCGCGAGCAGGATGAGCACGGTGCCCGGTGTGATCGACGAACGCAGCTTCGCAATGCCCTTTGACTTTGCCTCGCGGGCGGGATTGCGCTTGCCCGACTTGCCTGTGCTGGCAAGCGGGGAGATGTCGTCCGCAGCGTAGAACTTGGGGCCCTTGTCCGTCTCCACCTTGCGCGAGCCGCCGTTCTTGGCACCGCCAATCTTCTTCTCGACCGCGGGCATTGTTGGACCACGATCCACGTTCCCCTCACCAGCCTTCCCGTTCTAATTGTGAAGAACGAGTTTCTTCTACGTCTTGGGGCGGGTGTAAAAAACACAACATCTCTCTCACGTACATCTGCGGTTGGTACAAATAGCCCACCTGTCAGGACTTTGGTGCCAACAAGGCGGTACCGCGTGACAGCAACTTCAAGCTGGGTATCTACCGAGAGGTTTGAGATGGACGCAGGCCGCCGCTTGGCGCCGA
>Ga0210248_102227_pt1 | contig 12194 bp, 13 predicted proteins | sample ChrtobMetP3_32mM_FD_155493 | JGI IMG/M metagenome (GOLD analysis project Ga0210248, IMG submission 155493) | Chrysochromulina tobin associated microbial communities from unialgal haptophyte culture, Seattle, Washington, United States - P3_32mM | ecosystem: Host-associated > Algae > Haptophytes >...
GGGTTACCTCGGGGTACGCATAGATGCGCTCGACATCGTCGCGTCACGACGATGTCGAGTGCACAGGTAGCTTCCGTCGCTGCCGCCGCCGCCACTGCCGCATTGCCGTACGCGCGCACCTCGCACGCCTGCTTCTTCTCGGGCGCATAACGTCGAGCCTGAATTGCTGCTGCGGATTCTCGTCTTCGTAGCGCCTGAGCATGAAGAGGTGCTCGGCGGGCGTCGCCCTGCGCTGGTGCGTCGCTCGATGCTGCGCAGACGCGCACCGGCTGGCCCCTCGGCCGGCATGACCGCGACGGCATCCACGACCACTTCTGCTGGCGAAACGTTTCGTGCAGCACTTGGCAGCGGCGGAAAGGGGGGGTCGTCGACCCAGGCGGAGCGGAGTGCGCTGGTTGAGGCCGTCGGAGGCTCGTCGTCGTCGGCCATCAGGCTTCGGCGTGCGCGCGCGCGCGCAGGCGGCATCGCGCGGCGTGTGTGGCGGAGTGCGATTTTCCATTCCTGGGAATCTGCACGCGGAGACGCGTTACTTATTTCCAAATAAGTCCCTTTAATAGTTGGGCGCACTTTAGGAAGGTCCTATGCAGGATTTAATTTATTTGTATTATTAGTTTCGTCACGCAATTATAGGCCCCGCTCAGGGACCCTGGATCGTGTGGTTACGCGTCGTTGGCGAACTCGGGTAGAAGGCTCAGGATAAAAGTTATGAAGCCCCGCCCGTCTTTCATTGCCTCTGAACGGGGATCGCTTTTAGGTACAACTATCTAACCCCTTGAACTCGAAAAATGCTGCGAGTTGCACGTCAGAGGGTCTGTATGGACGGGATTCCAAGACTCGTCCTCGTCCAACTCCATCTTCCTGTGCGCTGACGTGGCCGCGGCGAGCATCTCCAGCTCCACAGGGTTTCGCCGCGCATGCAGCTCCCACGGTGTCATGAGCCTCTCTATCCAAGACGCCGAGGTCCACAGCTGCCCATGCCCCCGGCTCGAATGATGCATCGGCGGTGGTGAGTCCGAGCGCGGCCGCTTCGTCAACCGAGCGAGCAGATCGTCGACGCGATCGGGGCACGCGCGCTGCAAGGCCACCAACACGCTCGTGATGGCTACGAGCAGCAGCAGCGCAGCCGTGAGGATGGATGGCAGCATGGTGATGTCCTCCGGGTGTTTGAGCTTGGCATCTCGGGATGAATATTTGCTGTAGCCGACCCAGCCGTGGCGGAGGAGCGTCGGCTGCTCGCCGTGCGCGCAGTGGCGTCGCTCGCATCCTCGTCGCTCTTTCGCCGGAGCGTAGTTGAACGCAGTGCAGCGCTCCTCCGAAAGGCACGTCGCCATGCAGTCCTCGAGCGACGAGGAAGCAGTCCCGGCGAGCAGATCGCAATGAGCATCCGTCCAAATGAATTCGTGCCGTGTCCAAAGGGATGGGGTACGGCGATCGTTGAGGGCATGGTACGAGAGGATAGTATCATTCCCTCGATGCCCCACTTCCTCAAGGAGGACCGACATCGGGTGGAGGGCCGTCGCAGCCATTGGGGCCCCTTGGCAAAAAGCCCGACCCCACTCTCCTGAGCCCGGTCAAGGGGCTCGCAGCCCCTTGGCCCGGTCCCCTTTTGGAAGCGATAAGTTTTCCGTGCGGACAAGGCGGCCTAGAAATGTTCACAGAATAAGTCGATTACCCCCCTCACAGAATACAGTATGAGCCGAGCACACCTCGCGCCCTGTTCCGGTCTTCGCGGCCGTTACGAACTGACCTCACCTCAAGAAGTAGCCCACGGGCTGCCGGCTGCGAGCGGCCATCATGCCCTTGCAACATGGCTGAGGCTCTCGCGGCATGAATCTGAGGCTGTGGCCTGTGCCGTGTGCGCATTACGCGCTGCTCCGGGCACTTTGCGCTGCACTGGGAGGTGGGATGGCGCGCCTACCTGTTCTGGTCTCCAAGGGTCTCACTGGTCACCCACGGTGAGACGTCGTGCTCCTCACGCGCACTCGCGCGATGCCTCTCCCTAAGGAGCGCGAGCGCATGCAGGAGGCCCTTGCCAGGCGTGACGGGCATGCTGCTCCCCTCCTCACCTGTGGGGAAGGGACCGGGGGCGCCGTGGTGAGCACTTGCATGCCGGACGGGCCTGCAGCTTGCATCCTCACCAATGGCCTTGGGAGCGTTGGTGGCAGGGGCCGCGGCAGAAAGCTCGACGTCGCCCTCGTTGGCGCCGTGCTCGCCCGGCTGCGCCGTGATGATGCGTAGCAATGCCTCGGTAGCGTGCGTGCCGCCCTCGAGCACGTAGCACGCCTCGGCCGCGACGGCCGTGAAGCGCTGCGGTGGCGCACCGGCCACGGGAAGGTGCCCGAGCGGCGGCGCCATCGACGCATCAACCGTGGCGACGACGCGATGGTGTCGGTCTTTGAGGTCGATGCGCCCGTGCAGCAGGATGCGCAGCATACCGCCCTCGGCTCGATCACCCGCCCGTTGGAGCGTCGTGCCGGGCGGCACCTGTCGCACGAATGTGACGGAGTGGGGTGTGGCTCAGGGGTAAAGGCCGGGGGGTCAGGTCGGGGGAAGGGTTGGGGGGGTATGGTGAGAGTGGAGGTCGAACCTGTCGCAGGCGTGTGGCGGAGCTGAGCGCACGCAGCTTTTCAACCGGAGCTGAACACTCGATGAACGCGGGCAGCGCAAGCAACATGCGTAGACGTGCCTCCGAGTGCAGTGTCTCGGCCGCTGCCACAGGCAGCGCCGCACGCACGGCCTCGACGGGCACCGAGAGCACGAGTGCGGGGCCCTCTCGTACAAAAAAGGAAGGTGTGGTGGGCGTGAGGCCGCCGACGAGATTCGAGAGACCTGATGAAGGCGCAATCAGCGGCCATCAGAGGCCATCAGCGGCAGTCGGGGGTCATCAGACGCAATCAGCGACCCAAAGTGGCACCTGAGACCTCACCATTATGGGTCATCAGACGTCATCAGAGGCAATCAGCGACCCAAAGTGGCACCTGAGACCTCACCATTATGGGTCATCAGACGTCATCAGACGCAATCAGCGTACCCAAAGTGGCACCCGGCTCGTTTGCCTCACCCGCCACTCCGCAGTCGAGCGCAACGGCCGCCGCCGCCACGGCCACCTGAACGGACGGCGCGGTGAGCAGCAGCTCTGTCGGAGCTGGCCCAATGAGATGCGTACCGCTCACCTTGTTCTCCTGCAGGCCGCCGTACCTGATGAGGGACGCCATCAGAGGTCATCAGAGGTCATCAAGAGGCAGTCATCTCCTAGTCGTACCTGATGAGGGGCGCCATCAGGGCGGCCATCCGTGGCCATCAAAAGCCACGTGGCAACACGAGACATTCACGCTCTGTCATCAGGCATCGGCCATTCACGCAATCAGACCATTCACGCAATCAGACCATTCACGCAATCAGACCATTCACGCATCGGTCATTCACGCAATCGGCCATTTATGCAATCAGACCATTCACGCTAGGTTTCTCACGCAATCGGCCATTCACGCAATCAGACCATTCACGCTCGGCCGATCACGCATTCGGCCATCCACGCATCGACGTACACGAGTACAAAGATGGAGCGGCTCGGATGACAAGTCTGCATCTTGCGCATCTCCCGCTCCTCTGCAAGCCCACATAGCTCCAAGAGCGCCGGTTCGCTCATCATGCTGAACAGGGGCGAATGCCGCAGCAACGAGAGCTTCTCGCGACCTCGAAGCAGCGGCAGCCTCGGACCGGTCGCTAGTGACGAAACGCCGTTCCGAGCGCCCGTCGAGGCCGCGGCCGACGCACTGGGCGCCGCCTGAACGGTCGCGGGCGCCGCCATGGAGGGCGCTGTGGTTGCGCCGGTGCCGGCACCGAGCTCTGTCGCAGAATCGGCGCCATCGTCGCTGGTGAGGGCGGCAGCTGTAATGGCATCGTTGCTGGCGGCGGATGGAGCACACGGACTCACTGGTCGCAGCAGCCCGGCCATCGATCGAGAGCCGCTCATGCCGTGGAGCGTTGCCGCCGAGCCGCGGTGTGCCGCCTTGTACAGCCTCACGTGGCTCGAATAGGCTTGCGGCGCCTCGGGATCGAGGGCCACGCGGCTCAGAGTGGGCTGCGGCGGTGCGTGTGGCTCAGAGAGCGATCCCGACCGCACACGCCGCATCGCGTGTGATGAAGCCGGCGTATTGGGGTCCGTGGCCGCCGTGGCTGCGGATGGAGGTGGAGCGCACACCGGAGGAAAGACGGTGAGGTGCACAGTCGACGCCGAGGGACGGACGGAGACAGCTGAAGAGATGGCCGGTGGAACGACTGGAGGGCTCCCGAGCGGTGGGCGCGCGTGACGCGTCGTTGCCTCCGCGCTCTTCGCTGCCACCGCCCAATGCGGTTTGTCCTCGACGAAATTCGCCCCATGCACGACGAGCTTCACCATGATTTTTTGCCCACCTTGAAACTGTGCACAGAGGGACCAGAGGGCCATACAGGGCAGTGGGAACGCGCGCAACGCATACTATTGTAGACTCCCTACCGATAAAGAAAAACACCGGGGAGCCGGGACACACACGGGACACACACGGGGTGCACGGGCGCACACGGGCACACGGATCACACATACGAACCTCTCAACCATCCCAACCCACCAAGCAACAACGCACCTCGCAACATACAGTCTTCCCCCCCCAATAAGAAAACAGGGATTTTAGGCTTGCCGTAGTTTCTTAGCGCCTTTGGCGCACCATGGGCTGGTTTCTTAGCGGGCCGGCCGACCACGTCCCGTCGTGTTGGGCGTTTTCTTACATATTTTTAAGGGGGGGAAGACTGTACTGAAGGGGCGTCGCGCGCTAATACATTTTGGGACAGCGCTGACCTTTGTCGCAAACTTACATGTACGAGGCGAGCGCCGCGCACGGTCGCGTTCGCGTGTTGTTTCGACGATGTCTCAATTCCTCGCCAAGGTGGACGACGTGCCGCCCGCGCCACGTGAGGCTCCGCCGGGCTTCAACTAGATCGCGGATGGACCGCCGAAGGCAGAGCAGCTTGCCTTCAGCAAGGAGAAGGAGGCGCCAGGTGATGCGCTGGTCGGCAAATCAATTCTCTACAACTGGCCGGTGGTGGGCTGGTGCGTGGGACAGGTCGTGGAGCGCAACACTGATGGGCGCTCTTTCAAGACGATTGACGGTGAGCGAGTGAAAGTGAACTTTCTCATCTTCTACGAGATCGACCAGCAGACTGTGAAGACAGTTTTGCGCCTGCATGACTATGACAGTGAGTGGGTCTTGTTGGCAAGCGACGCCGCAGTCCCAATAGAGCCGGGCCCGCGCGAGGCGCACACGCTTGCGGACCCGGGCCCCGCGGAGCACATGGACGCGGACATGTAGAGAGGGTGACCAGCGGGCCCTCACCTCTAGCCATGGGCTGTTTTCTTAGAGCCCCATGGCACTTTTGCTTGCCGTAGTTTCTTATTGTGGTGTTTTCTTATTGGTGGGGGAAGACTGTAGCACCAACACACCAAGCCACACACAGCACACGACCGCGCGAGCAGCAAGCCGAGCACGACCGAATCCGCGGCCGACTCAGCCACAACCCCGGATCCGACCGAACCCCCTTGGGGCCGTGTCGGTCACACCTATGTCCATAGCCATAGCGTAGACCCTGAGCGTACATGTAGACAGGCCAAGAGACTCAGGCCCTGCTCGTGCTTGGGGGTCCGGAGGTCATGCGCGTTGTGTTGAACAGCTCGCAGCGAATATCGCGTTATCGGCCACATCTCCTTCCATACGTGATATTAGTGGCTCCTGTGCTTTAACTGCTTAAAGGGGTCCGGAGCGTGTTGGTGTTCGCGCCGCGCGGTTGTGTTCGGTTGAAAAGCTGCAGCTGCAGTGTACATGTACATGTAGCTGCGGTGTGCGCGTGTTGTAATGTTATAGTTGATTTGCGCGTTGTGTGTCTTGAACAGCTACAGCTGTTGCGCGATCTGCCCTATGGTGCATGCATCGTACACTCTGCCTATCATTTTACTATCATTTGGAGCGTCACTTAGAGCGTCACACCACGTTCAGGGTCTCACAGTCTCATTCCCTGAGGGTTTATCGACCAGCCCACAGGCACCAAACCACGCGGGGTGCACGTCTATGTGAGCGGCCGCCGCTGCCCCCTCAGGTCTAGCCCCGAACCCTTGCCCTACCCTTGACCCCTGATGTGAGGCATGGAAAGTCGTGTTGTGTTGTCGGCGTCGCCAACTAGCACCAAGCTTCAGCCCGTCACACAGCGTCTCGCCGCATCCTTGCATCCACTCGCCAGGCCTGAGCGTCGTGGCGTTCACGGGCGGACCTTGCCACGGTCGAGTCTCGCGCGTGAAGTGCATCAGTGCGGCCGTGTTGTGCTCGGTGCCTCCCCACCGACCTTCGGTGTGCTTGGCATGGCGCGCGATGACATTGTACATGGGATGCAGGCGCATGTAGGCGTTGCCAAACAATCTCGCGCTGCCATATGTGAGGCTTGTGATGATGCCCTGGTCGCCGCCGTCATACGCGCTCACCTCGCCTCTCGAAACTGGGCCCACGATCGCCTCGTTGAAGCCCGTCAGATTCAATGGGGTCAGCACCATGACACCGCTCTGCAGGATGTATGGACACCGATCGGGTGCCGGCACCCAATCATCGATGCGCAGGCCGACGTACGTGCTTGACAGCTGCAGCTTGCTAAAGTTTTTCTGACATGATGTTGGGCAGGTTTGCCGACGTGGCCAGCACTTCGTGGGTAGGCCCTCAGCATCGAGGGCGGTGGCCAGCCTCACATCATCCGGGAGCTCGCACAAAGCGTCCACGTTGCGCCGCAAAAAGACGTCTGCATCCAGCCATACGAGGCGCCGGAAAGGCATGCCGAACAGATTCATCTTGTCCAGGACGTGCGCTGAGCGGAACCGCCACGCGGCGGAACGATTGATCGGGTCAGGAAAGCGCTTCCACGGGAGCACCGCAGAGGATGGATGCATATTCACAAAGGTGTGCCGATGCATGTGATGCGCGTCCTCGGGCTCGACCATAACCAGCAGAGGGTAGGATGAGTTGAGCGCCTGCAGCCGGCGGCTGATGCAATTTATTCCCGGCAGGTACTCACGCGGGCCACCGGTGACGAAGGCGCATCGCGGATGGCCAAGCCGCGCCGCCTCTGCTAGCGGCACTGGCTCGTGGAATCGGGCGTGGAACCCAGGATGCGGCGTAGTGCGCGCGTCGCTTGCATTGACCATATGTTGAGCCTGCTCTCGCCGTAGCGCGTAGGGAGCGTGGGACACGACAACAACACGCAAAGGCGTACGAGAAACGAGTTGCCTCGTCGTTTCCTTCCCAGGGGGACGCGCCCCATTCCGCAAATGGACAGGATCTCATGCATGCAAGGACGTCGGGGAGCCCTCATTCACACCCACACACTGCACCACACCTGCGGTGAGCTTGATCACATTCGGCCACGGGACACACGGGACACACGGGCACAGGATCACACAAGGGGCTGGGATCACACAGAGACAGACTGATTCTTCAACGAACAAACGCACACACACGACCGCGCGACGACCGCCCTCGTGTGGGGGGGGTCCGATGAATGCGCGTTGTGTTGAACAACAAGATATTTCTCATGCAACATGCTGGCGACGATGGCGATCTTCCCAGTGCAACGCGCCTCCTTTCGCAGTGTGCCAAGCGTGCCGTTGAAGCACTCAAGCCTCTCGCCGAAGCGACGCCCGAGGAGGTCCACGAAATCTACAAGCGCACGAGCGATAGCGACAGATGGCTCCTTCGCTCCATGTATGTCCGAGAGGCTGTCATCACGGTTGGTGTTGCTGTGGCGACGCTCAGGCTCGCACTTCCATATCGCACGCAGCCACTCACGAGCGCCCTCGTGGCGGCATCAGCCGGCACCCTAGCCTCCTTTGTCGACATCGCCAGTACCATGCCACGCGTGGTGCAGGACATGCTGGCGAGCACCGAGGGCTCTTCAATCGCGGACATCATCGTCTGCCCGGCCGTGAGCGAGTTCGAGCCGTGCGCGGCGGACGCAAGCTGCAAAGCTCTCTTGGAAACCGAGCAACCGACGTTGTCCGCGTGCTTGAAGCTGTGCCGCGGTCGAAGGAATCTGCTGCGACAAGCCCTGCAGGCGAGCAACAACGTGGGCGCAGGCGAGGAGCCGTGGCGGGGTGCGCGTGATGGAGCCACGGACTGGGTTGCTGCCGACTCGGAGGCCGCGGAGAGCACGGTACCCCACAGTTGGGCGACGCCCACGCCCGTCGAAAAACTGCCGGAGCCTGCTGAAGAGCCCACGCGCAGCAACAACGACAACATGAGCACGGCTGCGCCCTCTTCTAGTTGGGACCACGTGCGGGCTCAATACCGCGAACGGCAGCAATCTGGGCGGCTTGCCAACGAAGACAAGGACCTGGAACCTGTCCCGAGCCTACCGGAAGGTCGCGCCCTTGCGCGTGAGGCGCCACGACGCAAGAACGCGTACGGTGACGACGTGCTCTGAAAAGTGGCGAAGACACGTGACACAGACCACCACGAATCAGCAAGTCCAGCAGCAGCACCCTGCACCCCGCACCAGCACGTTCGACGTCTGATCCGTGTTCCACGGGGAGCCCGCGTGAAGGGAAAGAGCGTCGCCTCTCGTCAGCCTCTCGTCCGTGCTAAGAACCCCTGGGGCGCTGGGGAGGCGGAGTCCGTGGTGGGGTCTCGGTACTCGGACGGTCCGAGAGACCCGCTCGGAGACGGAGACGGTGTCTTGCCGAGTTGGAGTTCCCGCGCCCCTGTACCCTCGGCGGTGCGGTCGTATACTATGTGTGTACCACGGACATTTCCGAATTGGAATTAGGCCTGCGACTGGGCTCCTCGGGTTCAGAGGGGAGCCAGCCGGTAAGAACCTGCCTGAGGGGGACCTCGGAGGCATAGGGGTCGTTGGGCCCCGAGAGGTAGGAGACTGGTGCTTAGACTGAACAGGGTCACGAACACTCTCGTCTCACCCCTGAGAATCTTCCTACACCTCGTCAGAGCTCCACGATACCTCGTCGGATCTCCCGCCGGTATCTCTCGGATCTCCACCAGGGATCCGCCGGTATCTCGACGGAGCTCACTTACCGGTCTCTAGGAATGTTCCGTAAGCAGGTTAACGGACCCCCACCGGGGGAATGACCCCCCTACCGCTCGCAAGGCCGGGCGTCCGCGCGCGTCATAGGACGGCCGGCTATCTTGGTATCTATCCTATCAAATAGCGCGACATGTGCCTTGACAGTGCCGACATCGGACATGGGCCTGGACCGGGTCCCGCGGCGGGCGGGCCGACGTGTCATGGCCGACGAGTACAGCGGTAAGCGTCCCGGGGGTCTAGCGCCGCTGAAGGATACAAAATAGTAAATACCCATACGGGTTGAAGCCATGGTTGAAGCCCGCCAAGATCGAAGACGTGCGTACCACCGACGACGCTATCCGCACACCGCGCCCTGTCGGCCACCTATCCGCACACGCTGGGTCTCACTCTGAGGGTCTATCGACCAGCCCACAGGCATCAAACCACGCGGGGTGCACGTCTATGTGAGCGGCCGCCGCTGCCCCCTCAGGTCTAGCCCCGAACCCTTGCCCTACCCTTGACCCCTGATGTGAGGCATGGAAAGTCGTGTTGTGTTGTCGGCGTCGCCAACTAGCACCAAGCTTCAGCCCGTCACACAGCGTCTCGCCGCATCCTTGCATCCACTCGCCAGGCCTGAGCGTCGTGGCGTTCACGGGCGGACCTTGCCACGGTCGAGTCTCGCGCGTGAAGTGCATCAGTGCGGCCGTGTTGTGCTCGGTGCCTCCCCACCGACCTTCGGTGTGCTTGGCATGGCGCGCGATGACATTGTACATGGGATGCAGGCGCATGTAGGCGTTGCCAAACAATCTCGCGCTGCCATATGTGAGGCTTGTGATGATGCCCTGGTCGCCGCCGTCATACGCGCTCACCTCGCCTCTCGAAACTGGGCCCACGATCGCCTCGTTGAAGCCCGTCAGATTCAATGGGGTCAGCACCATGACACCGCTCTGCAGGATGTATGGACACCGATCGGGTGCCGGCACCCAATCATCGATGCGCAGGCCGACGTACGTGCTTGACAGCTGCAGCTTGCTAAAGTTTTTCTGACATGATGTTGGGCAGGTTTGCCGACGTGGCCAGCACTTCGTGGGTAGGCCCTCAGCATCGAGGGCGGTGGCCAGCCTCACATCATCCGGGAGCTCGCACAAAGCGTCCACGTTGCGCCGCAAAAAGACGTCTGCATCCAGCCATACGAGGCGCCGGAAAGGCATGCCGAACAGATTCATCTTGTCCAGGACGTGCGCTGAGCGGAACCGCCACGCGGCGGAACGATTGATCGGGTCAGGAAAGCGCTTCCACGGGAGCACCGCAGAGGATGGATGCATATTCACAAAGGTGTGCCGATGCATGTGATGCGCGTCCTCGGGCTCGACCATAACCAGCAGAGGGTAGGATGAGTTGAGCGCCTGCAGCCGGCGGCTGATGCAATTTATTCCCGGCAGGTACTCACGCGGGCCACCGGTGACGAAGGCGCATCGCGGATGGCCAAGCCGCGCCGCCTCTGCTAGCGGCACTGGCTCGTGGAACCCAGGATGCGGCGTAGTGCGCGCGTCGCTTGCATCGATCATGTGTGTTGCGCCTGCCTGTGTGCAAGAGCCGTTTAGGCGGGCGGCGCGGCGCGCGCGCCCGTGGAGAAGACTTACCGGGCAGCTGCTGCTGTTCAACACAACGCGCGCGCGCGCGCGCACTCTCTACAGACCCCCTACCGGGATGCTGCTGCTGTTAAACACAACGCGCATCTCCCGGTGCTGCTGCTGCTGTTCAACACAACGCTCGGACTTACCGAGGTTCGTAACGCGGTTCCAACTCATACTCAGACTGTGGAACCAAGACAGGAACGGCTCCTATAATTTTGCGAAAGAGCGAAGTCCATCGAAGAACCCACCGCCGAGTTGCCCTCCAAACTTGTGGCGCCGATTTTCAGGGACACCAGGCGACAGTGTATCAGTGTTCCGGTTTAACTTGACTTAAGGTAGTCCGCTCATGGTGTACATGTACATGTACATGGGGCGAAACGCTGATCAGTGATCTCCAAAACGTCCACCCTTGCAAAACCACTGAAGTGGGTTTTGGACCAATTGATTTCAGATTTGGACGAAACTCGAGCCAGAGGTGTCCCATGCTCTCCCATTGAGTTCTAGCTCAAAACTTTCAGAATCGAACGTGGAAATCCCATACTCGGAAGTTCACAAACCAGCCCAAACCCCAACATGTAATTTGATCGCATAAAAAAGCAAGCGCGGGAAGCGCCCCCTGAGACACGAACCAACTTAGTTTCACTGTCTGGCTCCACCGTTGTCCATTCCTTCCTCACCCTCCCCCGCCCCTGGGGCTTTGGCAATTCTTCCCCACCCCCGTTGGAACACCGGGAGGGAAGCCTCTGAGATTAACCGCCCGCGTGAAAATAGCGCGCGCGCGACCCGATAGGTTTTGGCCGGCGGACCCATTTTTTTTTTCGGATTACCTTTGTTATTAGACCACCACAGGTTGCCACCTCCTCGTTTTTTTGCGTGTGCGTGTGTGTGTGTGTCCGTGTGCCAGTCTGTCGTCCCAAATTTGGAGTCAACAAAAAGCCCGGATCCGCGTTCGCTTTTCAAAGCGCGATTCTAGACGAGAAAGCATGGCGCTTGCAGACGAGAGCATGGCTGGCGCGGCGGCGCGGCCGCCGCTCGGCGAGCCGCCGCTCGGCGAGCTGAGTTTGAACGGCATGCAGCTCGACGACGGCGCGCTCGGCATCATGCAGGTCGAAACTGCGGCCGGAGTGGAGATGCTGGGCGGCGAGCCAGGCGTGGCGCAACATCTTGCAGCGCATGTTGTCGACGACGCAGGATGCGTTCAGATGGCGGCGACGGTGCGTGCTGCATCGATTGAACGCGTGGACGCGTTAGATAGCTGAATGGTGCCCGGCCTGTCACACCAGAGACCGCTTGAAGCGAAGCTGAGCGTGGCTCGGCTGCTGCCGCTGCCGCTGCCGCTGCCACTGCCGCTGCCGCTGCCGCTGCCGCTGCCTCCGGCGCCGCCTGCTGCTGCTACCGACCTCATCGCGTCCAACGTTGCAGGTTGGTGTCGTGAACGATCACGTTGACAAAGAGCTCCTTGTCGAGGTG
>Ga0210248_102244_pt1 | contig 12059 bp, 10 predicted proteins | sample ChrtobMetP3_32mM_FD_155493 | JGI IMG/M metagenome (GOLD analysis project Ga0210248, IMG submission 155493) | Chrysochromulina tobin associated microbial communities from unialgal haptophyte culture, Seattle, Washington, United States - P3_32mM | ecosystem: Host-associated > Algae > Haptophytes >...
GAGGATTTCGGCCTGTGGCCCTGGGCCCGTGCAGGCCGTTGGCGCGCCGGGCAGCGCGGTCCGGTCGCGTGCCCCCTGAAGTCGCTTGATGCGCTCCACGAGCGACTCGCTCATTTCTGTGGCCAGCCTCTCTTGGCGAGGGTGGCGTCTAGTTCTTGGTGGGTCACGGGATCCCACGCCATCCTGGGATGACGTGGTTAAGGGAGGTGTCCCCCTAATTAGGATACCGTCAATGCGTCTGTGTAATAAAGCCCTGAGGCCACACCCCCCAATCCAGTCAGGGCCGCATTCCTCCTCCTACCCCTAACATGATACAAGGGGTGGGGGAGTACGTGCACGCGTTCACGCGTGCGTTGCCACACGTCGAACCCTTCACACGCACTTCCCTCTTCCACACGTCGACCCCTTCACAAACTCCGTGTTATAACATCTCTCTCTCCCCCGCACACAAACCGTCCAGTTCCGTTCATCTCACAGTTTCATCTCCAACCGGTGACACACCAGAGAGCCGTTCGCCCGCACGGCAAGGCGAAGCCATTTCCCGTCGCCCACCTCCGCCTCATTGTCGACGAGAGGGTAGGCGATCACATAATGGCGCATGGTCGCGCCCCTGCGTGCGCCTGATGGCATTCCTCATCAGGTGCTGTCGACGCGTGGGTAGACGATCTGGAAGGGGGCGACTGCAAACGTGGAGCAGACAAGGCCGAACCGTCCTACTTGGTTGAGGTTGCGTTGCGTGGGCGTGCGGTCGCCGCAGAACTTGTAGCCGACTTGGCAGCCGCACCGACAGAAGACGTCCCCCATGAGCATCATGCCCTGCGCCAGTTGCGCCTCATACGGAGAACGTATCTCGACGTTCGAGCTCACGACCGAGTTGACGAAGCACGCCGGCTGTGGCGTCGTGCGGCCAAACCCCCAGCGCCGTCGCGTGCAGAGCAGCTGGTCGGTGTACGAGAGCGTGCGCGCGCACTGCCGGCAGCGCAGCGGCACAAGAGGCGCGACCAGCCGATTTGTGTGCGTATCGAGCACTCGGAGGTAGCGCGTGCCGAGCAGTATCTGTGGGGAAGGGATAGCGCCGTGGTGAGCACTCGCATGCACCGACGGAGGCTCCGGCAGAGTACAATCTCGAGCTCACCTGGTCTACACGAACCTCGTCCGAAGCAAACGGCAAGGGGGGTGCATACTGCACGGCCAAAGGTGCGGGGGGCAAGGGGGCTACGGCCGGTGCATGCGGCGTACTGACGGGCCCTGATCCCCATAGGCTTCCCTCCCCGAAGCCGGCAGCGGCGGCGATGACAGCGGCCGCGGCGGCTGCACCTCCTATCGCGCTGCTCAAGTCGGCGCTGTGAGCCCCGTCCCCGTCGCTGTCGTTCACAGCGACATCGTGCACACCGTCCCCGTCGCCGTCGCCCTCCTCGCGAAGCGGAAGCGTTGGAGAGGGGTGCTGTGAAACTGAGCCGCGCGAGCTCGAAGCTCCAGAGCGCGCATCTCCGGAGCTCGTAATCTCGGAGCGCGAGCCACTCGATGTTTCGTCAAATACGCCCGATACGGCGTTCACCGAGCCGCCCTCCTGCTGGCGGCGCCACGAGACATAGGCGCTCGAGCTCAGGCGCGGAGACGATACGCGCACGCCCTGCGCGTCCCCCAGCAAGGCCTCGAGCAACGCCGCGTGGGCAGCCGTGGAGAACGCACCTCGGTTTCGGCGCATCGAATTCAGCCGGAGGCCGAGGAAGGCATCACACGACGAGCAGCGCACGTCGTTCGCGGCGTAGGTCCAGCCGCCCCCGGCACCAATCTCGCGTTTGCGCGCGTTGCGCACGTCCGCGCTCGCGACGCACACCGTGACGGCGCAGTCGTCGAGAGACATGTCGCACACGCGCTCGGCCACCGGCAATACGTCTTGACAGCGGGCGAGCCACGCGCCGCACGCACCGCAGCAGTAGACGCGCCGACAGGCCTTCCTTGCCAGCTGAAAACTGGCGTGGGCGCCGGGAGGGATGGCTCGTGAGGATGGCCTACGAGGAGCCGGGGGAAGAGGCTTATCGAAGAGCTCGTCTCGTCGCCGATCCTCGTAGGCCATCCAATCATGCCTGCCACGATGAGGTTTTGAAGACAGGGACGGCCGGTGAGCGAAGCGAAGCACGCGGGAACAAAGAGCTCGCGAGAGGGTGGGCTGCGCTCGAGGTCTCCCGGCATACATTTGCTGCGCCGTTGCCTCCACCCCCCATCCAGCGGCAGCAACGTCCGTCTCGCCAAAGGCACGGCGAAGACCTCGCTCGTCTTTTTCGGCCTCCTCCGCGGCGACCACTTTCTCGAGGACTTCGTGCTCGCGCACCATGCTCTTGAACAGGCAGCGGAATGCCCAGCGCCACGAGGCCATGCTTGGTTCGCGGGACGGAAAGAATGAACGATTTCGGCCGGATCGCTCGAAGCCGATGAGGCGTGGAATGACGAAACATGCAAGTACCGTTCTCGCTAGGAAATCTCTTCTCCCGCGGCGCAAAGAGATACGCTCAGTGCCAGCGCTGAAATCTACGCTCCACGCACGCCTGAAAGCTCTCTCTGACGTTGCGGCAACCCTCGCCGAGTTCTTGCGTGGCGAGAGGAGGGCGCCCTGCAAGCCTGCATAATGAGTCGTCACACACGCCGCCGCCGCTGCCGCGCTCAGGGAAGACCATTTACTTGACAGGGCGGTAGAGGGCGAACGCCTGCGTGCCCATCTGCGCCTCAATCTCGGCCGTCGCCGGCGCGCCCGGGTTGCGGCGCTGTTGCGGGTTGAAGTTGCCGCCAGGAAGGACATCGAGCTCGCGAATCTTGCCGACGGCGACGAACTCCTTGACCTTCGCGCTGGTGGCCGCCGCATCGCCCGCCTTGGATGCCTTCGCGATCTCCTTCGCCAAGGCCTTCAACTTGGTGACGGTGTCCTTGTCAGCGGCAGAGCGGTACGCGCCGGTCGTGAAGAGCGTGAACGTGTTGATCTCCTCGGCCACCTTAGCGGGGGCCGCACCCTGAAGCCGGAACACGCGGGAGCCGTAGATCGCGCGCGCGCGCTCGAGCACCGTCTTGGAGCTCGCGCCGTCGGCGTTAGCGGCGAGCGGCGCGGCGGCGAACGCAGCGGCCGCAAAGAGAGCCTCGCGGCGGCCGACGAGCGGAGCCTCCGCCGACATTGTGACCGAGACGCTGCGGACGGCAGATGCCTGGTGGAGCGACGCCGGAGGCGCGAAGGCGATGGCTGAGGCAGCGAGCACGGCGTAGATCATTGCTAATACTGTTGGAAGTGAAGCACAGACGGGGAGGAACGCACACGCGCACGACCGTAAGATGGCTTGCTGGCAGCTATGGAGAGGGCTCAATCGCTCACGTCGGCTGCAGCAGATGCATCCGGCTCCTTCGGCAGGCAAGCTGGGGCCTGGGTTGGTCACAGGCAGGCGAGACCAGAGCAGGGCGGCGCCTGTGGCAAAGCATGACGATCACCGAGGGGGGAGGTTGCGGAAACGTGAGGTTGCGTGAGGTTGTTGCGAAGGCCGCGCGCATTAGACGTTACTTTTTTTCTCATTTCAAGTTCCGGTTCAAACACACCGGGGGGAGCCGGGACACACGCCGACCAGTGCCATGATTCGACCCGGTTTGGCCTCTCGCGGTCCTCCCCCCGCACATGCCCGCACCTTCCTCTTGACTTCCTTGCACACACCCGTGCACACATGTGCACACCAGATCGCGCGGCTATCTCGGCAGCGCCCGTCGTTCTCGCGGACGCAACTACCATACTCCTCGCCACTCCCGCCATGAGCTTCAAGCTCACCATGGGCATGTCGCCCTTCTAAACCGCCCCCGCGCGGTACCCGGCCCATGGTGTGAATGTGTGTGTGTGAATGATTGCCTGAATGTGATTGTGTGTCTGTGTGACTTTTAACACACACGGAACACAACAGTTCCGGTGTATCCTGCCTGTCAAGTTCAAGTTCAAGTTCAAGTTCAACTCTCTTCGATCTCTATCAGTACACTCTGAGGGCACGCCAAGGGGGCACGCCCAGGCTCTAGCACCCTCACTGGCGTTTGCGCGTTTCTCGCCCTGGTCTCCTTCCCGCTCGTGCTCCTTCCAACGTGTCTCATCATCTCCGTCGACTCTCACCCCCACTGCTAGCCTCGAGAGCACATTCGATAGGCTTCCGTTAGAGGCGTGTCTGTTGTTTAAGTTTATGTAGAAATACGAAACTTCTAAGCTTGATCCTTGAAGTTGAACTTCGAACTTGAACCGTTGGATCTTGGTTACGCTTGCGCCTGTCACGTCAAGCAAGCAAAGTCAAGTCAAGTCTACAAGTGTCAAGAAAACAAGCTTCTTCACATATTTCGACGTATTTGTGTGTTGTTTCGACTCATGAGCAGCCCAGGTTGCTTGCTGCCTGCCCGTGAGGCTGCTCACCAGGTTTTCAATCTTGCCTCAATCGGAAGGCCCGGCCAATCTCAAGGGACAGCTTGGCCGCGCGCCTGTACAGTGGCAGTGCCTCCATCGGCGCGCCGCGCGCCTCGGCCGCTCGCGCCTGCAGCACGAGCTCAAAGGCCTGCACGTCGTGCGGCGCGGTGCCCCGCGGCGGCACGCGCCGGTACATGACGTCCGTGCGCAGGCAGTACTTGTGGCACCCTTTGCCAACGGTCTCGCCCGCGTGGAGCACCTGATGGTAATACATCAGAGCACGCCCTGGCATCGGGCGCACTGCATGCACGACCGCCTCGGCGCGCGCGATGCGCGCGCCGTACGCGTCCTCGCAGCACGTCTCGCCCGCCTCGGAGCTGAGCAACTGCGTCGCACCACCAGCCGTGCAGTCGTTCAGGTAGATCAGCACTGTGTACAGCGAGCGCTCATTGTAATCGACGATGGTCGAACCGTCGGCGTGCGGCGCAAAGTGGCCGCCGGCTGCGTAGCGGTTGAGCAGCAGATGCGGATTCAGACCGGACGCCAACCACTCGCCCTCCAAATCGGGCTCAAACCTCTCCTCGTCGTCGGCGGAGAAGGTGACCACCGGCGTTAGGTGCGGCAGCAGCCGGTGGTAGAGCGCGTCAATCAGCGCGGCGTCCTCAAACTCGAGCGTGTCCGCGTTGCGCACGCTGCGTTTCACCGCCGTCACGTCCGGGTCCCAAAAGCTGAAGCCGTCGCTCGCTTCGGCTGCGCCAATGAGTCGCACGCACTCGTCGGCGCTCAGAAGACCGTCAACGATGACCCCGTCGATGCTGAATTCGTCCAGCCGGCGCGCGATCGAACTCGGCGCGTTGGCGTCCAAGGCCGGGCACGCGACGGCCGCGAGCGTCTTGGGCGTTATGTAGTCGGCCATTTTTGCGACTAACTCAGGTAGGCGGGACTCCCTCTTTGAACTCCCGTGTTTAGCCGAGTTGTCTCCACCGTGGTCTGTGAGCGTTTTGTGTGAACATCGGCTTCGTGGCGAGGTGTGAACGTAATGGTGCCCACAGAACGAGCCTCTTTTTCCGCGCTGTTCGCATTGACTGTGAGCGCGCGCAACTGCGAGCAGCACCGCTCGACAATACCCGGAGAGCTTCGCGCGTCCAGAAGCATAGCGAGATGGCAGACGAGGAGGTATCGCAGGAGGTGCTCGATGGTGTCGAAGGAGTTGATGAGGTGCGCGCGCGGCGCGGCGTGCGATCGAAACCCTTTGAGGATTCGTGCTCTACTGAGGCAGTGAGCAGAGCCCGTGCGCGCGCGCGCCGCGTCGAGTGTTTCGCCTGACGATGCTCGGTGTGCGGTTGCGCTGTGCGCAGGAGCTCGAAGCTATGAAGAGCAAGGTCAAGGAGATGGAGGAGGAGGCGGAGAAGCTGCGGAAGATCCAGGAGCAGGTGGAGGACTCGTTGCAGGGCGATGAGGCGGGCGGCGAGGGCGGTGGCGAGGACGGCGCGACCGACGAGGCGGACGCGCGCTCAGTCTACGTGGGGCAGGTTGACTACTCGGCCACGCCCGAGGAGCTTCAGGAGCACTTTGCGAGCTGCGGCACCGTCAACCGCGTCACGATCATATGCGACCGCTTCGGCAACCCCAAGGGGTTTGCGTATATCGAGTTTGCCGAGACGGAGGCGGTCGAGGCGGCAGTGGTGCTCAATGATTCCGAGTTCAAAGGGCGGCAGCTCAAGGTGACTCCCAAGCGCACCAACGTGCATGGTTTCGGAGGCAAGGGCGGCGGGGGGAAGGGCGGCGGCAAGGGCGGCAAGGGCGGCAAGGGCAAGGGCGGCAAGGGCGGCAAGGGCTGGTACGATCCTTGGGCCGGGAAGGGCAAGGGATACAAGGGCGGCTACGGTCCCGTTTGGAAGCCATACGGCCGCGGTCGCGGCTACCGACCGTACTGATGACAAACGGCGCGTGGAGAACCGAGCGGCACACACAGCGAGCGAGTGCACGAATCCGAATATTACACGTGGTAATTTTTTAGTAAAAGCATGGTAAAGGCATGAACAAAACTCATTGGACTTTCTTCTGGAACGTTGGGGTGACAAGTTCGCCGCCCCGCGCGCAAGCCCGCGCGCGCGGCGTGCGCGGCTCGACGACGCGAGATCGCGCAGATCGCGAGATCCCCACCCCCCCGGCGCCCGGGTGCCTGGGGGCGGCGGGCCGTACCCGGTCCCCCTCGTGTCCGCTCTTCCGCACCCGGTTAATCTTAATGCGCCCGCCCCTCTCGTCCGTCCGCGACCCGTTACGTTATGCGTTAACTAACAACAAGCAAAAAATTTGCTTATTTGGACCATGAAAGTCAATGATGAAAGTCTAAAATGTATCGCTCCGGTTTTGAAGTTACTAGACTTTCAAGTGAGGGTAGAGGGACCCCTAAAATAGCATTGCACATTTGACTGGCGTTCGGCATGCGAAAACTCTAAACTGGAAGTTTTCGCGCTGCGGCAAATTGTGCTCGTCCCCTCTCCAGCCATGGGATATCAGATGTACAAGCTGAGCAACGCCATCGACGAGAAGCCAGCGAGCGCGAGCAGCGCGCGCTGCAGCTTGCTCACCACCGACTCGGGCCTCGAGAGCGCCAGTTGATGTCCGCCGAGGTAGACGAAACTGCCTGCCCCAAACCCGGAGACGAGCGCCTCGATGGCGGTGGCGGTCGGGCCGAGGTCGGCTCCGACGAGGAAGGCGCCGACGAGCACGCCGGCGGGGGTCATCGTGCAGTACACTGCGAGTGCGGGCAGCGCCGTCGTGGGTCCCAACCCCTCCTTGACGAAACTCGATGCGAGCGCGAGCGCCTCGACGAACTTGTGTCCTAATATAGCAATGAGGATCGCCAAGGCCGAGCTGCCGAATTTGGATTGGACGCCGAGGGCAAGGCCCGCGATGAACGAGTGCACGCTGAAGAGCACGGCGAGCAGCAGCGGCATCGTCGTCGACGCTCCGTGCCCTTCCACAGAACTCGTGAGACGCACCCCCGAAGGGACGTGATCGTGGTCGTGGCAGCCGGAAGCGCATGCAATGTCCGGCCCGACGTCGCTGCGGTAGGGACGCCCGAGTAGGAGCCGAACCTGCTGCAGCCCGGCGCTGCTGTGCGCGTGCGCGTGCTCCATGGCCGATGGTGGCACGTGCCTCGGCGCCGTCGAGCTGCTCGTATGCGCGTGCGCAAACTGCTCGAGCGCGTCGAGCTCCTGGCTCTGCTCGGGTGTGAGAAGTGTCTGCCGCAGCTCCTTTAGGCCGTCCAGGTACGCCATGGCCGGTGGCACGTCCAGCTGTGAACGCTCCTTGACGTGATGCGAGAACGGCCGGCCCGACTGCGTTTGCTCAACGGCAAAGATGACGAGGTATCCGAGGCAGAACATGACAAACGGATCGCAGAGCTGCGGAAGCCCAAGGCCAGACACCTCCTGAACCGCCTCAGGCAGCATGTGCACCATGCCAGCGCCGAGGAAGACACCACCCGTGAAGTATATAAGCACGTCGATGACGGTTTCACTCCAAAGGCCACGCTGCTGGAGTTGCAGCGGCGCCAGCACGCCCAGCACAGAGGAAAGTGTGATTGTGACGATTGAGACACAAAGCAGCAAGCTCATGTCGTGCAGGGATGAGCCTCCCGTTATCAAGATCATGGGGTGTCGAACGATCGGCGCCATGAAAAAAACACGTGTCCACCAACGCGAGAGATTAGGTTAATCACGAAATTTCAGCGCCACGGCGCGACACCATATTCATAGTTACCTTTTCCACTTTCACTCAACTCTTTCACAGGTTCCTTCGAAGAGGCAAACGCCATATGCTGGCCGCGCTTCCCGACGAGCTGCTGCTGCACGTGTTTTCGCGCTGCTCGGCCTGCACGCTTGGTCGTATCCGTCGCGTCAGCAAGCCGTGGCGAGCTATCAGCGACCATGACAGCCTCTGGCGACTCTTCTCGTGCACGCGCTCCGTTGCTCTGTGTGGGGAGCAACTGCCGCCAACTCTAGCCATGGGGTCGTACCGGAGAGCAAGGGCATTATTTGCGCACACATGTTCGCAGTGTGCAGCGGCCGCCCGTGCGCCCGTGGGCTTTCCTTCGCCGAAGCACAGCCATCTGCAGGATGTGCGCGCGCAGCTGGTGCGGCAGTGGACCCTCACAGGAGCACAACTGGCCGCGGCTGGGCAGCAATCGTGCGGACCAGATTTGTGGACCAGATCCAGCAACCAGGATCAAACTGGTCTGCTCGACGAAGGCCTGCGATACTGCGCGCTCTGGATGACACGACACGGGCCTCGATATTGGATGCGCGTGGCGTCGAAGAACGACGTGGTGTGCGCGAATCCGAATGACGTGTCGACGACCGACGAGCTGTTGAAGTGGAGTGCATGCATCGCCGACGAGGCGCGTGAGTGCTTGCTAGGCGCATGCGACGTGGACGGTTGGATGGCGCTGCCCGTGGCGCTGCCGGACGAAGAGGCGCGGACGAGCTGTTCACACCCATTGCTCACACCAGCGCCCCATGAGTGGCAGCGGCTCGAGCGCTGGCTACTCTCGCTGGTTGGCACTGACGCGCGGGCCGCGGACTCGCACACCGGCTTCCCGCCGGATCCACGACACGTGGGCACGCTGCGCGCCTCGGTCGCGCTCGAGCTCGAGATGCGCCGCTCGATCCTGGCGCTCGAACGACTCCTGGCCGCAGGTGATTGCGTTCTAATGACCTCCTAATGACCTCCTAATTACATCCTAATTACATCCTAATGACTCTAATGACCTCCTAATGACTCATGACCTCCTCACGACTCCTGGCCGCAGGTGATTGCATCCTCGTCTTCTCTGTTGGCTTAGGGCCGGTAGACCAGATCATAGGGCAGGGCGTGCGGCCCGGACGCCAGTGGCAGCGCGTGCACCGCGATGGCAGGTCCGCGCGCCCGTTTCGTCACTCGCTCGGGGATGAGCCCCCGCTCCCGAACAGAGATGATGCGGCGCTCCCAAGTGGCGGTGCTGTTATCGAACTCGTGGCTGTGCACCTTCGGACTGGTCGGCAGTGCTTCCTGAGTCAAAGTTAGCTTCCTGCCGTCCATGTCGCATGTAGACCCGCCTATTTTCCTATTAGAGATTTGCAGATTCTTACAAGCATGCGTCGTTAAAAATCCTGCGACGAAACTCAAACTGCAATGGCAAACTCGATAGTCCCTTTGGTCCTGCACCCGAAGCCAGGTTGGCTCCTGGCTGGCCATGATCGCCAAGCTGCAGGCGGCCATACGCGGCAAGCTCACGCGCATGGCGCTGGCGGAGGAGGCGCTCGCCAGGCAGCAGGCGATCGACGCGCTCGCGATGGCGGTTACGCATGAGGCCGTTGAGGTAGCTCTGCTCTTCGTGCTTGTTCAGCGCCTCGCTCTCCAGGGGTTGGCGCAGCCTCCGCAGGGCGGGCAGGTGGGCGAGGCGCTCTTGCAACGAGCATGCCGACGAAAACGGTTCGACGCGAGCGCCAAGATCCAGGCGCTCGTGCGGGCGAAGGCGGCCAGGAGGTACATGAGCGCTCTGTGGGTGGGGCAGCAGGCGTGCGACCGCGGGGACCTTGACTCGGCACGCAATCACTTTCGGATGGCGTTTGAGCTCTCAGGAAGCGCATGGCCCGCCATCCTGGCTACCAACATGCTGCTGCTGCATGGAGAGCCCGATGCTGCCATCGTCGAGTACGAGCGCCTGCTCGAGACGGCGCTCGGACATCCAAACTTCCTTGACGAAGCCGACAAGGCAGCCGTGCAGCGGCGGCTGCAGGAGACACGCGCCCTCGTCGCCTCTATGGCCACTTCGGAGCTCACCATGCCCATGCCTGGCTTTAGGCCAACGAGTGGCGATGGCCGGGGCCGCGGTAAGGGTGGCTATGATCCCCTGAAGCATTTGTACGACTTTGCGAACTTGAATCTGGCCTCTTGATTCCTCGCCGATCGACGAACTCGACCATCGAGTACAGTAAGACCGAGGCTGAGGACGGTTTGAGCTGCCGAGCGGTCAGGCGGCACACAACACGAGGGTGAACATAGCTGCTGTCATATGGTCATATCTAGCGAACGCGAACTTAGTTCTTTTATCAGAGAGAGCAACCGTCAGCAGAGTCAGAGCCAGAGAGAGTAAGGACAAAAGAGAGAGGACTATTCGCTATTTCGCTTTTGGCGGCAGACGCAGACATGAGACAAGGCGGCCGCGCTGTGCTGGCTGCGAGGCGGAAGCGCGGGCGGCGTCGCAGGCGAGGGCGGCGGCCGCATCGCCATCGGAGATCGGACGCCACACGCTGCGCTTGCAGCAAAGCATACATCAAGAACGCAAGGAGGCAAAGTACATGTACATTTTGCATGTTGCCGGGTCCCATGCATGGTCCCGTGCCGAGCCGCCACAATTGAAGACATTGAAGTAAACATTTTTTCTTTCGTCTCACCGGTCCGTACCTACCTAACGTGGCGGGCGACCATCGGGCGGCAGCCACGGAACTCCCCCTTGCGCGGTGCGCAAGGGGCGGTGCATTGGTCTGTACTCGCTGCTTTACTCACAGCCAAACTAGTACACACTCACACACAAACGAGGCAGTGACTGTACAGTTCGCAGGTACTTGCCGCGTCCCGTGCCGAGCCGCCACATTTCAAGAAGATGCAAGCTACCCACGCACGGACTGTAGAGGCTCAGGCTGCGGCAAGACTACGGCAAGACAACGACGGGCGCAGAAGTACGATGACGGTTGACAAAACCCTAAACCCCACCCCCTCCCGGGTGACGTGGGGTTTCCTATAATTTGGGGGGGGGGTCCTATAGGATACGTATCCCATGCATCTTGCATGTATAGTGCATGTATCGTGCATGTATTTCGATATGTCCCGTTACCCTCAGAGCCGGGTGTGTGTTACAGGTGTACAACAGTGTGTTTATACAGGTGTTACAGGTGTACAACAGCGGCGCGGTGAGTCGCAAATTGAGCGACCTGACTGTGGGTCTGAGCGAGCGAGTGCGGTGAGTCTCCTTCCATATTACATGTAGGGTGAGCGCCGCGTCGCGCTCGCCTTCTTCCACATTAGGAAGGTCGGAGGTACCAACCCAAAGGGACAGACCAAGTCAGAGTGACTCAATGCACGTCTCACTGAGGCGTGCGCTGAGACGTTTTTTGTGCCTCACTGAGACAGAAATCCGACTCACTGCCCACCTCACTGAGACAGCTTTCTGTCTCACTGAGTCGGATATCTGTCTCAGTGAGTGGGAAAATCCACCTCAGTGTGACAGAAAACTGTCTCAGTGAGACAGAATTCCGACTCACTGAGGCAGAAATTCTCACTCAGTGAGCCGCTCACTGAGTGAGAATTCTCACTCAGTGAGCCGAGATTCAGCCTCAGTGAGAAGGAAATACCGACTCACTCAGGACTTATAATCTGTTTATACGTATTTAATTACGTTACATAAATATATTTCGGGGAGATTCATTCCGAGATCGCCGACGGATTCTTTCGCCGGCACCGTGGACAAGGTGCGCGTCTTTCACGCGCGGGTCGAGATGGCGTCCGCGCGCGTGGTGGGAGCCGCCAAGTCCCTTGATGCGCGCGTAAAGGCTATCATTCAAGCGGTGCCCTACTGCTTCTTGGAGTCGCGCGA
>Ga0210248_102251_pt1 | contig 12019 bp, 20 predicted proteins | sample ChrtobMetP3_32mM_FD_155493 | JGI IMG/M metagenome (GOLD analysis project Ga0210248, IMG submission 155493) | Chrysochromulina tobin associated microbial communities from unialgal haptophyte culture, Seattle, Washington, United States - P3_32mM | ecosystem: Host-associated > Algae > Haptophytes >...
TCGCGGAGCTACGTACCACATCAGATGCTGCTGTGAGGGGCAGCGAGAGCATCGAGGAGGCTAGGCTCATCTTGAACCACTCGCACGAGCGTCTGGTCCGGACCATGGAAAGCGTGCTCGACGAGCACGCGACGCGTGCAGACCCGACGCTCGTACTGGGCCAGAGCCTCTTTGTCGCGGTGTCGCGCGTCGCACAGGTGCAAGAGCAGGAGAACGTCCACCGCCTGCAGAGTAGGAGCTGGCCACCCTTGCACTCTCGAGTCCAGACGGTGTTCGCAGAAGCAGAGGCTAGGGCAAAGGCGGCGGTGAAGGCGGAGGCGAAGGCGAAGGCGAAGGTGGCAGAGGAAGTGGCGATGGCGACGGCAAAGGCTGCGGCTGAGGCTGAGGCTGCGACTGTGGCGGAGACTGCCAAGGAGGCGGCCAAGGAAGCAGCGGAAGAGGCGAACAGGGAGCGCTTAGAGCGCTACAAAGTGCACGAACAGGTACCACCGATCTGCCCTCCTTGCTTGCCTCACTCGAATCCTCACCTCAAGCCCACACAATCTCACCCCCACTCCATGTGCGCAGGTCGAGGCGGCGGCGGCAAAGGAGGCGGAGATGAATCGCAAGCACTCGCCCAAGCACTCGCCTAAGGACTTGCCTGAGCACTCGCCTAAGCACTCGCCTAAGCCCTCGCCTAAGCACTCGCCTAAGCACTCGCCTAAGCACTCGCCCGAGCACTCGCCTAAGGACTTGCCTGAGCACTCGCCTAAGCACTCGCCTAAGCCCTCGCCTAAGCACTCGCCTAAGCACTCGCCTAAGCACTCGCCCAAGGACTCGCCCGAGCACTCGCCGAAGGACTCGCCGAAGGACTCGCCGAAGGACTCGCCCGAGCACTCGCCAAAGGACTCGCCTAAGCACTCGCCGAAGCACTCATCTAAGCACTTGCCTAAGGACTCACCAAAGCTCTCGCCTAAGCACGCTGCCGTTATGGGAGAAGGTGCTGCGCAAAGCTAGAGGCCATCGCCTGAGCCATAGCTTGCATCTTGCCCGGGTTACCGACCTGAAGCCCTGAATCGAACCCGCGATGCCGAAATGACGAAAAAGAATTCTTAGGTCAACACATTCAATTCCCAAACAGGTGTAGGGTTGGGCCCCTATAAACATGAAAAATAGTAGACCACTCCACCTTGGGTCAAGTACATTATGTCAAAACTCTACACTGTTACTAAACAGTGTCAGACAGACTGTTCTGTGCCCGGTCGTTTTCATGACAGCTTTACCGGATCTTCCCGAGTTCCGATTCGTCCTTCTGAGAAAGGTGCAGTCTGGAAGTGAAGCCCAGCTGCTGGGCTTTGGACATGAAGCCCTCGACCAGGGCTGGGCGATCGATGTGGCGAAGCGGCGGGCTCTGGTGCGGCACGTACATGTGGCGAAGCGGGCCCGAGCGTGCTAGAGCGTGAGCCCACGCCTCAGCTCCTCGAGTACCGCCGCAACCGCGCTCGTGTTGTGGCAATGCCACACGCCCGACCCTGAGGCGCAAACGCCTCGCTGGCAGCGCTTTACGCGCTCGACGGGCAGCACGGCCACGGACACGTTGAAGCTCGCCGGCAGGATTGCGAGCGCCATCTCGGGCTTGAGCATCAGGGGGCCGCCCCCCGGCTTGCGAGCGAAGCTGCACGTGGCGCTCAGATTGTCCCACAGCAGGTGCTTGCCCGAGGTACTGCTCGATCCCGAGATGGTCCCACAGCAGGTTCGAGGGGGGGCGCGTAAGAGAGCTGGCCGGAATGCGAAGAGGTCTGAGAGATATGCAATCGGCCGGCGCTGCCCGTACCAAAACATGCGCGTTGGCGTCGCCAGCAGGGCAGCGTGGCGGCCCGCACTGCCAGGCGCACCATCGGGAAAAGGTGCAGAAGTAGCGAGGGCCCGGGAGAGCACATTGGAGAGCAGCATCGGCGCAGGTGGCAGCAAGTAGACGTCTGGATGGGTGAACACCACCCACGCATAGCGCCGCCATACGTGCTCCGTTGCGGAGAGCGAGTGCAGAAGCCCGCACCGATAGCCTGTGTTTGCTCCGCTGTGCATGAGCACTCGCACCCGCTGTGGGTAGTGAGCCATCGCACGCACCATGAAGGCAGTCGTTCCCGTCACGTCGGTCGAGAAGAGCAGCACGTGCGAGCGTAACACCGCAGCGGCGTTGGCTGACAGCGCGAGCGCGTCAGCGTGCAGATGCCACGACTCTCGGTGCCCGTGACCGTGCACAAACCAGAGGCCAAAGGATTCATCTATCAGCGCCACCTCGAATGCGGTGCGCGCAGCAGCGCCTGCGCTCAGCTGCCCATTGATCATAGCCGCAGTGATCGGCACCGTCGCCACAGCAAAGGCAATCAACGGCTCCATAAATGGCGGGTGCTTGGGCAAGCACCCGGTGAGCGCGGCCTCGAAGCTGACGCCCATTTCCACCAGCAAATGCATGCATGCTTCCTAAGTTCCGGTGCTGCATTTGGAAGTGTTTGAGTTTGCTCGATGGCCTCCTTTAGCACATGGGTTCGAGATGTTCTCCTTGAACAGACGATCGCCACCCATGGATACGAGTGGGCGAACGAGGGTGTTCTGGCCGAGCGGCAGGAACACAAACGCACGCGCGAGCAGTTCAAAGCGGTTGTGAAGGCGGCGCACGCTGCCGAGCTCGCAAGTGAAGAGCAGCTTGCGCGTGTCCTTGCGGAGCTCAAAGCGAGTGAACAGCATGGTGAAGAGCAGCTTGCGCGTGTCCTTGCGGAGCTCAAAGCGAGCCGAGAGCGCGAAAAGCTTGCGTGGCAGGTGATCGAGGACATGCAAGAGCAACATGCGCTTACTGTCGCGGAGCTCGATGCGAGCTTAAAACGTGAGATGTTGGCGCGGGAGCGAGGACGGCAGGTGATGGCCGTAATGGAGGAGCAACAGGTGCGCTTGATCTCTGAGCTCGAGGCGAACCATGAGCATGAGCGTCTCACATGGGAGCGACGGAGCTTTGCGAATGGATACGAGGCGGCCTTACGTGGCGATACATACGAGGGATACGTGGCGGCCAAGAGGGCGCTCATGGCTCATGGCACTCAGGGCGTGGCCGCAACTAGCAGCGGCTCCGACGCCAAGGTCACGTACGAGTCAAGTGCTCCAGTGAGTGAGCTTCTGCTGACTCACTGGCGCATCGAGCGATAGCCCAGGTCAGGGCGCATCAAGCCGATACGTACGCGCCAAGATCATGGGTTCGGTGCTAGCGTGAGGTTAGAGTTACAGGTACGACAAGCCTTGATTTCACCTGAACTGAAACAAGTGGTTCTGTCCCGTAATGTAGTTTTGAAGCCCGCCACGTGTACAACCGCGAGCAGTCCACAGTGACCACAATGCTTTGCCAAAGCGGCTAAGCGCGGCATGCCCAAGCGCGAGCTCAGCGGCGAACCGAAGGTGATCGCCGAGGGTGGCGTTGCCATCACAAAGTCAGCCTCATCGCCGCCGTCTAAGGTCACCGTCATCGGCGCCGGCCGCCTCGGCCTGTGCTGGGGACTCTGCGTCGAGAAGGCGGGCATTGCGGTCAAGGCAGTCGACATCTTCCCGTCGTACGTGGAAGCGATTAACAAGAAGACGCTGGTGTCACACGAGCCGTCACTTATGGACATGCTCCAGGCGTCCACGCAGCTCGACGCGACGCTCTCTCTAGCGGAGGGCGTCGCATTCTCGCCGTACCTCTTTGTCTTCGTGCAGACGCCCTCGTCGGGCACGGAGCAGCACTACGACCACACGCATCTGAACGACGTGCTCTCGCAGATAAATACGCTAGGCGTCCGCGATGCACACGTTGTCATCTGCTGCACCGTCATGCCTGGCTATTGCGACACAATCGCTCCGGCGCTGCTTGCCGACTGCATGAACGTTACGGTGAGCTACTCACCAGAGTTCATTGCGCAGGGCGCGATCATCGAGGGCACGCTGCGACCCGACGTCGCACTCATCGGTGAGGGCTCCGAGGCCGCTGGTGACATGCTCGAGGCCCTCACCCGCACCTACGTCCTCAACGACGACGTGACCATCCATCGAATCAGCCCGGGATCGGCCGAGATTGCGAAGCTCGCGCTGAACGGTTTCGTCACTCTCAAGATCGCGTTCGCGAACTTTCTGGGCGACCTGGCCGATGCGGCCGAGGTGCGCCGCCGCCGGTATGCGCCCACAACGGCGCGCGACGACCCGCGACGGCGCATCGATAAGCTCGACGTGGCGCGTGCGATAGGGAGTGACAGTCGAGTCGGCTCCAAGTGCTTGCTGCCAGGGTATGTCGATTGCGGTGGAGTGCGATTGAGTGCGCGTGCGAGAGGGAGTGACAGTCGGGGGGGGCTGTTCTTGTGCACCCAGTGCTTGCCGCGCCATTGAGTGCACCTCCTCTGCATGCATGCAGGTATGGCTTTGGCGGCCCGTGCTTCCATGCATGCTGATTGCCTCCCTGCATGCTGATTGCATCCCTCATCAGGTATGGCTTTGGCGGCCCGTGCTTCCCGCGCGACGGGCGCGCGCTTGCCGAGGTGGCACGCCAAGTGGCGACCGAGGCGCTGCCGCTCGACACGGCGCTCGTCGAAGCGCCGGCGCGTGCGAATGCGGCGCATGCCCTCTTCCAATCGAGATGGCTGATCGAGAGGGCCGACTTGGCGCTCAGAAGGGCGGCCAGCGAGGAGGGCGGCGGCAGCTGTGGCGGCGGCGGCGGCGGCGGCGGTTGCGGCAGCAGTTGTGGCGAGGGAAGCCCTGTTGGTGGCGAGGGTGGCGTCGGCGCGCGCGCGCGCGCGCACCGGTGCGTGATCGTCTTCGATGACGTCACGTTCAAGCCCGGGTTGGGAGTGCCCCTTGTTCTCGAGTCGCAGAAACTCGTCGTCGCGCAGCAGGTCATTGCCTCTGATCGCCTCGGGGATGGCCTCTGAACGCCTCTGATAGCCTCTGATAGCCTCTGATAGCCTCTGATAGCCTCTGATAGCCGCTGATAGCCTCTGATAGCCGCTGATAGCCTCTGATAGCCTCTGATAGCATCTAATTACCGCTGAGTGCCGCTCCGCTGAGCGCCACGGTGTGCCGCTGAGGGCCTCTGACGACCTATGTGTGCCTCTGATGACCTATGAGTGTCTCTGAGTGCATCGGCTGCGTGCCCACTCGGAGCATATGGGTACTCCATGACTGATTGCATGCTGATTGCCTCCCTCATCGGCTGCGTGCCCACTCGGAGCATATGGGTACTCCATGACTGATTGCATGCTGATTGCATCCCTCATCAGGTGCGTGCCAACTCGGAGCATATGGGTACTCCATGACTGATTGCATGCTGATTGCCTCCCTCATCGGCTGCGTGCCCACTCGGAGCATATGGGTACTCCATGACTGATTGCATGCTGATTGCATCCCTCATCAGGTGCGTGCCAACTCGGAGCATATGGGTACTCCATGACTGATTGCATGCTGATTGCCTCCCTCATCGGCTGCGTGCCCACTCGGAGCATATGGGTACTCCATGACTGATTGCATGCTGATTGCCTCCCTCATCAGGTGCGCGCCAACTCGGAGCATATGGGTACTCCATGACTGATTGCATGCTGATTGCCTCCCTCATCAGGTGCGCGCCCACTCGGAGCATATGGTTGCCATCCGCGAGCCCCGTGAGGCAGTGCTGCACGCGGTGCGTAGGGACTATGGCGTCCGCTTCGAGTACTGGCGCCTCCCGCCGCCGCAGCTCCCGCCCCTCCCTGAAGGCACTCGGGTGATTATCGCTGATGACGAGCTGTTGCCTGAACGCCACGGACGCAAGGTGCGCGTGCCGCTCAATAGCAACGGCAGCGAGCTCATGGGCGGTGGAGGCGGTGGAGGCGGCGGCGGCGGAGGCGGCGGCGGAGGCGGCGGCGGCGGAGGCGGAGGCGGCGGCGGCGTTTACGTGCATGGGGGTGTTGTCGCGGAGATGGCGCCTGACGCCGCGCTCGCTGCCACTGATGTCATGACACCGCCCAGTGAGCAAAGAGGCGAGGGGCGAGCGAGCCTGCCCACGAGCTTTGTGTGAGAGGAGTACATGTAATTACTGTCCTAAACCTTTAGATCCGTTGGCGGCCGAGAATTGAGAGCATGTAATGTGCATGTAATTGCACAGCTCAATTCCACAAAAACGTGCAAATGCGGCCATTCTTTGTTGTGCTCATCCTGTGCGTCTGCGCGGGCCTCGGGCTGCTCTCGCAGCTGGACATGCTGCATACGCTGTCCACCAACGCAGGCTTCCGCGCGCGGCGAGTGCTCGGCGGCTTGCCCTTTGACGTCGTCACGCGCTGCTCGGGCAGCGGCAGCGGCGGCAGCAGCTACAACGGCGGCAGCAGCGGGCAGGCTCTGGGTGCCGGCTCGACGAGCCTCGTCGCCGTGTGCTCGAACCGATCGGCATCACTGATGAGAGTGCTGCCGTCATGGCTTGTCGTGCGCGGCGTGAGCGAAATCCTCATCCTCGAGTGGGGCAACGCGGACGCGCCACTCGGGCCACGGCTGCCCCGCGACTCCCGCGTCCGGCTGGTGCGTGCGCCCTTGGAGCGCGAGTGGAACCTGGCGCGGGGGTACAACCTGGCGCTACAGCTCGCACGCAGCGAGCGTATCCTCAAGGTCGACTCCGACACGTGGCTCGCGCCCGAGGTGCTTGATAAGCAGCCGCTGCAAGAGGGCACCTTCCTCAGAGGTTGCCGAGACGGCGCCCTGGACGAGAACGGGCGTCATCTGAATGGGGTGATGCTCGTGCGGAGGGCGGACGTGCTTGGGGTGCTCGGGTACGACGAGCGGATGCGCGGCTACGGCTACGACGACACCGACCTATATCACCGTCTGAGCGCCGGTCGCAACCTAAGCGCCAAGTGCCTCTCCTTTGCCCACATGCGTCATTCGGAAGAGTCGCATGGAGAGAGAGGCCTGACCCACATCCATCACATCCTGCACCGGCGCGCGACGACGGAGCTCTTCAAGCTGTGGCACGAGGCAAGGCTCGCGCCCTCCAAACATGGCAATGGCTCCCCGATTGCATGCGGCTTGCCTCGCTGAGTGCATGCTGATGGTCTCCCTCATCAGGCGAGGCTCGCGCCCTCCACGTGGCAGTTACTCCCCCAGCGGAGAGACGGCGGCGGCGGTGACGGCGGTGGCGGTGGCGGTGACGGCGGCGGCGGCGTCGGCGGCAGCAGCTTGGATGGGGCGGCGTGCGAGGTTGTGGGCACGTACCGTCCGCCGTTCTTCGATGAGCTCCTTCAGGTGCGATCTCCCTTGATTGCCACTGACTGTCGCTGATGAGCATCTGATGAGCTCCATCAGGTGCGATCTCCCTTGATGGCCACTGATTGTCGCTGATGAGCATCTGATTAGCCTCTGATGAGCCTCTGATGGGCGCCCTTGGCCCGTGATTGCATGCTGCTTGCCTCGCTGACTGCATGCTGATCGTCTCTCTCATTAGGACTCTGATGAGATGCTCCTGGCGCATCAAGAAGCTTTGCAGGTATATGCCCGCCGTGCGCTCAAGTGGGCGGCTGTGACGGCCACGTACGACCTGCGCGACCTTCGTACTCTGATGAGCGTCTATCAACGCATGCTGTCAGAGCGTCGTGCCTACTTGGCAGTTCGCCCAATGTACGGGCTTGCCAATCGGCTACGAGCGTACTGCTCGGCGGCCGCGTATGCGAAGCAGACGAGTCATCAGCTGCTCGTCGTGTGGGAGCCCGACGTGCACACGCAGGTGATTGCCTCTGTGATTGCCTCTGTAATTGCCTCTGTAATTGCCTCTGTGATTGCCTCAATGATCGCCCCTGTGCTCGCCCCTGTGATCGCCACTGTGATCGCCACTGCTCATCGTCCTGCGCGAGGTTGGCACACACACACGCCCACAGACACACTTTGAGGACCTGTTCGAAGTGCCCGAGGGCGTCGAGGTCGTCTCGGCCGCACGTGCGGGTCTCTTCCCGAGAGAGCTGTGGAAATGGCACAACCACATGGTGTGCCCGAGACAGCGCGCAAATTGCACCCTCATCATGGCCGACGGTCCACTGATTGCATGCTGATGACCTCCCTCATCAGGTGCCCGAAACGGCGCGGCGTCGCAGCCTCGTCACATCCGACGGCAGTCCCCACAGCAACGGTGGGCGTTGCTCGAACTGCGTGGGCACCGCATTCTGTACGATATGGAGTGCATGCTGAGTGGATGCTGAGTGCGTGCTGATTGCCTCCCTCATCAGGAGGGGGTCGCTCGCTCTTCGTGACGACCGCGTACAGATTGGCGAGCGACCCCCCCGTTAATCGAGAGCTCTTCGCAAGCTGCTTGCGATCCCTTCGGCCAGGTGCGATCTCCCTTGATGGCCACTGATTGTCGCTGATGAGCGTCTGATGAGCTGCTTGCGATCCCTTCGGCCAGGTGCGATCTCCCTTGATGGCCACTGATTGTCGCTGATGAGCGTCTGATGAGCTGCTTGCGATCCCTTCGGTCAGTCGAGGCCGTCCGTGCACTTCTCTGGCCTCGCACCGGTGCCGAGGGGTTGGGCGCCATGGTGGGCGTGCACGTGCGCATGCTCGTCGATCAGTCCGCGGACGTACCCGGCATTGAGAGCGACGCTCGTCCCGAGTCAAACCTCAAGTTGATGAACGAGGCGATCCCGTTTCGCGAGGCATGCGACTTTGATGATCCTTGATTGCAGCTCTGATGACCTCTCGGAGTGCATGCTGGTTGCCTCCTCCATCAGGTAAAAGAGTGTGCAGCTCTGATTGCGAGTGAGTGTCACCCTCATTGCCACGCTGATTGCCTGCTTCATCTCAGGCATGCCACTTCGAGCACTTCGTGGGCGCGATGCGCGCGCTGCGAGAGGTCGAGCCGAGCACGACATTCTATCTCGTCGTTGATTGCATGCTGATTGCGTGCTGATGGTCTCCCTCATCAGGCGGAGCCGAGTACGACATTCTATCTCGCGGCCGACTCGGACGAGGCGTATCGCGGCGTACTGAGCGCTTTCGAGCCCGGGGTGGTGCGCCGGCTGAACCCCCCGAGCGACCATGCCGTCGGCTGCGGCAACGGCAGCTCGACCAGTGGCCGACGCGGCATCTCGTGCCAGCAGCTGGCTCTCGCAGATCTGCTCAACCTCGCCGCCACCAGGCAGCTGATCCTCTCTCATGGGTCCTCCTGGGAAGAGGTGCTGATCAGCTGTCTCACTCTGATTGCCTCCCTCATCAGCTGTCTCACTCTGATTGCCTCCCTCATCAGCTGGTGCTCACGCTGGTACCGCCAGAAACGCGCTACAAGATTGCATGTCGATCCCTCTCGGACTCGTCAGCTTCGTCAGCTTCGTCAGGTTCGCGGGAGGCACTTGAGGGCGCCCGCGCTGGAGCCCGCGCTGGAGCCCGCGCTGGGCCTCGTGCTGGGACGAAGGAGGCGGCGCCGGCGGCCAGGGAGGCGGCCAGGGAGGCGGCCAGGGAGGCGGCCAGGGAGGTGCGACGACACGCGCGCGCGGCGGCTGCGTTCAACACATCCTACCCCCGCGGGCTGGAGGGGGTCGCAGGCTCGGGCTCGTCAGATTCGTCAGATTCGTCCTCCCCCCGCGGGCTGGACGCAGCTGGAGGGGGTCGTGCAAGCAGCCTCCCTAATATGGACGCAGCTGGAGGGGGTCGTGCAAGCAGCCTCGAGACGGAGGGGGCTATGCGGGAGGACGCCCGCGAGGACGCCCGCGCCTTGGATCTCCAGCCGGAGGACGAACCTGACGAATCTCTTGATGACGCCCGCGAGGACGCCCGCGCCTTGGATCTCCAGCCGGAGGACGAACCTAACGAATCTCTTGATGAGCCTCGCGATGGCGGCGGCGGCGGCATCATGGATCGCATCATGGGCGGCGGCGACGGCGATGGGCGTGCCCCGAGCGCAGCAGCTCAGGCCGCCGCTCATGCCACCGCTCAGGCCACACCGGCCGCCCCCGCCTCCACCGCGGCCGCCATCCCCCCTGCCGCCACCTCGGACTCCACCGGGGTCGAAGATGCACGCGCGATCGAGGAGGAGACGGCAGCGGCGGAGGCCGAGACTCTTGGTGTGAGCGATTGGGTCGATGTGAACGAGGACGAGGACGTGAAGGACGAAGAGGCTCAAGGTGGAGATGGAGATGGAGATGGAAGATCCAGCCTCACCTCGTTTGCATCCGTCCCGGAGGCAGGCACCCTCGGTGACGAGGCATTTGCATCCGTCCCGGAGGCAGGCGCCCTCGGTGACAAGGCCCGTGTCGCCAGAACGGATGGGCGCTGGGCGCGTCGTACTGGGCGCTGGGCGCATGCACAGGTGGCCATGCTCGCGCACAGCTTTGAGGCATGCTGATTGCATAACTGATTGCATCACTGATGGCATCACTGATGGCATGCTGATGGCACGCTGACTGAATCTCTGAGTGCATGCTGATTGCCTCCCTCATCAGGTGGCCATGCTCAGCGGAGCTGGCATAACTGATGGCATAACTGATGGCATGCTGATTGCCTCCCTCATCAGGTGGCCATGCCCAGCGGAGCTAGCGGCGTAGGAGGAATAGGAATCGTCGGTGGCGTCGGAGGCGTTGGTGGCGTAGGAGGTGCTGATGGCAGCAGCGCGCTCATGCGGCGTACCAGCCGTCGCAAGGCAGGCAACGGCTTCATGGAACTCGATGGCTACCGAGCCACGAGCGCCGTCGCGGGCGTGTCCAGCACCACCGCGAGCCACGCCTCCACCATCACGAGCCTGGCTGGAGTCGGTCTGGGGGTGGCAGAGGGGGTGTCGATCAAACGATTTGGAAGCATGGCATCGCTTCCCGTGCGCGCGAACGACATCAAGGTACGCGTGCAATCAGCCGCACGGGCTGATGAGGGAGGCAATCAGCATGCACTTAGAGTACGCGTGCAATCAGCCGCATGGGCTCTCGGCGGTCCTGGCTGATTGGTGACTGATTGACTGCCATCAAGGGAGATCGCACCTGGCTGATTGGTGGCTGATTGATCTGCCGTGAGTGCATGATGATTGCCTCCCTCATCAGGTGGCTGTTGGTGGCTGATTGATCTGCCGTGAGTGCATGATGATTGCCTCCCTCATCAGGTGGCTGTTGGTGGCTGATTGATCTGCCGATGATTCGGTCTGAGTGCCCATGATTCCTTTTGATGGCCCATCACCCAATCTGATCTGATGGCTTCGTTTTGCTTCCGAGTGCCTCAGATCCGCATCCACAAGACGAAGCAACTCTCGGCGATGCTCCCTGCTTCGCTTCGCTCGATGCGCCTCGTGTTCCTCGTGCCGAAGCAATTCAGCGTGCGTACCCTGACCGCGCGCATCACGAAGATGCTCCAGCTCGAGCACACACCCACGCTCCGTCTCTTCGAGCCGGAGCGTCTCTTCGGGCAATCTCCCCTCCGAGCTCGCCATCGAGATGAGGATGCGCTCCGGGGGGATGCAACGCTCGGTTCGTACTACGAGGCGCACGGCGACCTGAGCGACGGCTTCCTGCACATCAGCATCGATGTCTCTGCATCAATGTGAAGTCGTCGGGTGCCGGCGCACTCTGCCGCCCACATCCTCATGTGTTGGCAGTGAGAAGGCGCGATCAAGCACATGGCGTTAGCCGTTGACGGTTACCGGCTCGGCTTTGTGCTTAGTACCGGCGTAGCTACTGTACTCGTACTCATAGACGGCGCGACGCGAGACGGACAATATGCGTGTAGAACCGCACGTAGCCCGGCTCCACACCTCAATGGAGGGTGGGTTCTAGCGCTTGCGCTAGATTGGTTGTCTTCCAGAGCGAACAACGTTAAGGGCGGCAGGCGCAACACCTCGACCCGTACTGTCGAGCCCGGAGCGCCCGCGGGCGGGTGAAACTATACAATGTAACATGCGTGCAACGTGCATGCATGCATGCATCCCATGAATATACAGAAGCATACTGTGCTTACCAAATCTGGCGAAGCGAGATCCGTAATTGTGTGACGTGTCGCATATCTCCTGAGACGTCGCCCAAAGCGCGCATTCTGATCC
>Ga0210248_102290_pt1 | contig 11758 bp, 9 predicted proteins | sample ChrtobMetP3_32mM_FD_155493 | JGI IMG/M metagenome (GOLD analysis project Ga0210248, IMG submission 155493) | Chrysochromulina tobin associated microbial communities from unialgal haptophyte culture, Seattle, Washington, United States - P3_32mM | ecosystem: Host-associated > Algae > Haptophytes >...
GGACAAGTCGGAAATCGGGCTCCACCGCAAATTCCTATCGTTTCGCGCACGCGCTAATTTCACGCTGGCGGTTAATCTCTGAGGCTTCCCTCCCGGTATTCAGACGAAACCGGGGGTGGGGAAGAATCTCCGAAGCTTCGACGCCGCCACACCCCGCCTCATGGCCGCTCTCACGCCCGCCGCTGTCCGGCTCAAGGAGCTGGAGGAGCAGCTGGCTACATTGCACAAGCGCGGCAACGAGAAGAATGAGTACATTGGTGGATACGGAGGCGGCCACCTGCACGCTTCAAGTTTTGCCGACGTTGAGAAGCACGAAGCAGAGAGACGCGCGCTCGCGCAGCAGGTCAAGGAGGCGCGTGCGGCGCTGAAGGCGGAGCGCCAGGTGATCAAGGGCCATGCGTCGAGCTTCAATGACCCGAGCGTATGGACGAAGACGTTGCTTGCAGGCGACGAGCGTTTCGAAAAGGCAGACGATGGCATTGAGCGCGAGTTGGCCCAGGCGACCTACGGGCTTGTGAGCGCGTCGGATTTCAAGGAGACCAAGGCGCGGTTGGAACGGAAGCGCAGCGAGGAGCTTGCGGGCGCTGAGTCCGAGGCCGCTCGCCGACTCGAGGAGGCGGAGGAGAAGAAGCGCCTCAAAAGGCAGAAACAGCGTCAGCAACAAGCGGCCAGGCTATCTTTTGTTGATGATGAGGGAGGTGTTGAGGCAAAAGAGGAGGGCGGTGTCGCCCTACTAGAGGCCCGATAACTGTAACGGAGACGGGGGAAATTCGGCCAACCGTTATCAAGCCAACCGATTTCAAAGACGATGATGGCAGCCCGGTTTTCCCCATTTTCCCGGTATGACGTATGTGGGTATCGGGTATGGTATGCAGCTCCTTGAATGAATCCATTCGCCTCGTCACACGGCGAACAAGCGACCAAGCGCGCAAGGGCAAGAACTTCCAACGCGAGACGTACCTCCCGGGCTCGGCTTCATGCTCGGCTGTCGCCAACTCGCGCCATACGCCAAAGACCACGATGGAAAGAGCGGCGGCGGCCACGGGCCAGGCCGGAATTGCTGTCGTCATCGACGGGCCCTCGCGCCGTCCGCGCCGTGCGTCCGACCTCGCTCCTCGGTCGCTGCACACGGACGCCCACGACTCGATCAGACGAGAGCAATTAGGGCTTGTTGGGGCTGTGGGCGGCGGCTGCTCCCGCAGGACGAGGGCGAGGGCAGAGATGTTCCGAACAAAGGCCGACCCAACGAAACGCGAATTGCAAGACGACCCGGCGCCTGGCAGGACAACCAAGACCCAGGACTTAAAGGACCATTCACACCACGCGTAAATTGAAAAGTCCTCAAATGCCGGCGGCCTCTTTCGCGCGGCCGGCGTCGTTGCGTGACTGGCTGGTGCACTCGGCCTGCCTAGATCGCCGCATACTTGACAAAACCATCGAAAAGTTGGAAGCCGAAGAGTGCTTCACAGTCGCCGACCTCGCGGTCTTAAGAGGGCTGCCACGATTTGGCACAGTCTTCACGGAGGTATCCGGGCAAAAGGTGGCGGACGCGCTGGATGCCGCGGCACTGCACAGAAAGCCTCTGGGTCTAGACGACAGCGCACCAAGCTGGCTGACCGAGGCCGGCGAGAGGCTCCTCAATCTCGACCTCACTGAGAGCCCAGACGATGGTGCGCCTAACGTTGATGTCGCATCCTTGACCGCTCGACAACGAAGAAATGGCGGGAGCAGCCGAAAGCGCGAAGGCAGCGCCGCCTCTGGCGCCTTCGAGCTCCAGCTGCCCTTGGCTCTGCCGAAAGCGGCCAGCGACGCGCGCGCGAGCGTGAGGCCGCTGCGCACCAGTTTAGTCAATGACGAGAGCGACGAAGAGGTGCGAGGTGTTGACGGTGCCGCTGCGGGCGGCGCGAGCGAGCGTGCCTCCCGCAGTCGCAAGAAGAGTCCGCGGCGGCGGCGGGCGCAATCGGCGCGCGGGCACACGGAACAGCGCTCACAATTCGACAACGGCGACGAGCCAGGGCAGCCGGCGCGCTCGCCACGTGGGCAGCAGTCTTTACGTGGACAAGAGGCGGAGCGCTCGCAAATCAAAGAGGACGAGCCAGGACAGGCAGCGTCCTCGCCGCGTGGGCACTCCCGAGCGCGCTCCAAGAGCCGGCAAGCCAATCGACCAGTCGTCTTCAGCGAAGCCGCCCTCGCCGTTGCCAGTCGAGCGGGACCAATAACGGTCAGTCCTGCGACGGTCAGCGGCGGCGGACCGTTGGCAGCCACGAGCAAGCCTCCGAACTCCATGGGTGCCTTCTTCACCAACCTCTTCAGTCCCAGCGTGGGCGCGACGCAGAGTGAGGTCGATCTGGCACGACTGTTGCGCACGAAGAAGAGCTCGAACAAGCTGGAACATGAGGTTGAGGACACCCCGAACCCGCACATGCAGCCTGACGCTCGGCCCATGGCCAGCGCCGAAGGAAGCCCGAGGAGTGGTCGCTTCGGCCGCAGCAAATCGCGCCGACGGCAGGCGCGCAGCGAGTCGCCGCGTGGCCGACACTCGGATCAAAGGTACCATGAGCCGAGCAGGGAGAAGGGTGCGCAGCGGAAGCGCGACGGAGTCGACGGAGCTGCGGAGGTGAGTGACTTGTAACGGACTTAGTGCCACTTGTATAGGAGTGACTCATCTTGCGCATGCGGAACCTGGCGGACTGACCTGCACGGCTGAACTTGCCGAGCCACAGAGGTGCGTGGTGTGTGCACGTTCTAACTTTGGGGGTGTATTAAATTAGTATTAGGAATTAGCCAGCGATCGGCGAGCGAGCCCGAGCGGCCCAGATCCCGCCCCGATGGATCCGGAAGCGCCAAGCGGCGGCGTTCGAGAGGGCCCCGCTTGCGCGCGATACGAAACTCAAAAACCCGCGGCCAGTGACGGCGGCGGCAGTGAGACCGCCGCGCACACGCCCCGCCGCACGAGCCGGTCGGCCCGGCCGTGTGCTCATACACACGCGATCAAATCGTCGTCTCGAAACGTCACCGCTGAATCCAGGTGCACCCAGGCCAGACCTCGCTCACAGCCAGCTTGGCCTCGTCGGGCTCTAGCGAGAGTGCGGCGCACAAGCCATCGAGCGTGCAGCCGCGCGAGGAGGGCGGCCCGCCAGCTGGCCCGCCAGACGTACGCCCTCGTGTGCCTTCGAGGAGCGCTCGCACCTGCCTGAGCAGCCGACTCTCCTTGATCGGCTCGAGGTTCAAGCGTGTCGGAGATTCAGCCACGATCGCCGGGGCGCCGGCGAAGCTCAGGGCCGGCGCGGGCGGCGTCAGATTCGTGGCGCTGGGCTTCGCCGGCGGCGCAGCGGGAGGCAGCTTCAGATTCGTCAGATTCGTCAGATTCGTCAGATTCGTCAGATTCGTCAGATTCGTCAGATTCGACAGATTCGTCAGATTCGTCAGACCCGCCTGATAACCCGCCTGAGCCATCGGCAGGTCAGCCGTGGGTGGCGCTACGCCGACCGTGGGCGGAGGTGGGACGACGTATGGGCGCGATGTCGCGGGCGGCGGCGCTGTCGCGGGCGGCGGCGCTGTGGGGAGAGGCGAAGGGCACACTGGCTCATCATGCACTCGGCGGAGCAGCCGGTTCAGCAGACCCGCATGCACCAGCACGCGCATGTCTACCCGGCTGGCCGCCTCCGGATGCAGCCGGCACACGTCCGCGACCGATCGCCAGCCGCTGCCGTCAGGGGCAGGCTGGAACGCCGCGTACAAGCGCAGCACATCGGCCCATGCGCACGGCCGCTGCGTCGCCGCCAAGGCGGAGGTGCCGCTACCGCCAGCAGCGCAGTCGAGTTTGGTCTCTCTAGCGCCACCGGGAGCAACGCCGCCACTGCCGCCAGCGCCGCCAGCGCCGCCAGCGCAGCTACTGCCGCCAGCGCCGCCAGCGCCGTCAACGCCGCCAGCGCCGCCAGCGCCGTCAATGCCGCCAGCGCCGTCAACGCCGTCAACGCTGCCAGCGCCGCCAGCGTCGTCAGCGCCGCCAGCGTCGCCAGCGCAGATGCGACCACGCGGCCGGCTCACGGTGGCCACGAGCGCCTCGCGGGCCACGGGGTCGCTGGCGAGGCGGTGGAGCATGGGCAGGCAAGCATAGCAGTTGCTGAGCTCGAAGCGGTCGAGAATGCGCACCCATCCACTGCTCTGCAGGGCGGTGAGCGCTTGCTGCACCAAGGCCAAGTCGACGCGCGCCGCCAGCGCGATGTCGACCGCGCGCCGCGTGCCATCCATCCAACGGAGAAGGCGCTGCATCGTCAAATCCCAGCGACGCACCTCGGCCGGCGGCGGCTCGCTGAGCAGCACCGGGCAGCTCTGCGCCTCTACCGGTGGGCCAAGCTCGCTTGGCCTTCGCGACGGCAGCTGCAGGTGGATCGTGTTGGCGGCATCGGCGGCGACGACGCAGCGGCCGTGCTCGCGCAGCCCATGGTAGACCGCCGGGAGCAGATGCGCCAGCTCGCCCTTGCGCGATGCGTCCGACAGCAGCTGGGTCTCACGCTCGAGCGCAGCCAGCACCACGCACGACTTGCGTAGCACGGGGCCGTATCGCTCGCACACGTCAAAGTAGGTGGCCGCTGCGCCCGCAGCCGGCGGTGCCCCTGCGATGCACGTGGCCGCCGGCGGCTGCACGACGAGGCCGAGAGAAAATAGCAGCGCGTTGCGATCGTACTTGGCATCTTCGATGCACATGGGCCAGCACAGTACGATACGGTCGGGCTCACGGATCGCAATTAGCTGCCCGCAGAGCACCGGCTTCGGAATGAGGTAGTCGGCGAGGGCATCGAAGTCGTCGCTTGATAGCACGGCCCGCGGCGGCTCCTGCAAAGCCAGGGTGCGACCCTTGGCCGTGTCGAAGACGACAAAGAAGAGGCCAGACAACTCGTGCGCCATTTCCCAGTTTTTTCACCATCGAGGGGCGCGCGTTGTGGCGAGCATCGGCTGCAACATCCTCCTCAGTACATATACAATGTACCGCGTGTTCAAGTTTACAATCTTGACGAATCTACCACTCAAACTCTTCAACGACTCCGTCATGGCGGTCCCCGATTCGCGAGAATGATCGGATCAAGTGGGTGATGTCATCGGGCGTGGTCCTCGTCCAAGCGGAAGTGCCGACTGCTGCGGCGCAGATGCCTAAGGGCGCTGTGCGGAATGCACCTGTCGTCGTGGCTGCCACTCCGGTGATGGCGCCCGTTGGATCGCACCCCGCCGCGCACTCCACGTCGGGCCAATACCCCATGCCTCAAAACTCGTCGGTCGGGCTTCCCCAACCAGTGCGCAGTACTGGGCCTACTACGACTACGTGGTTTGGCTCCGACACCTTTGAGGATCATCAGTATGTCCGCGTCCGGGGAGCTCAAGCAGACCCGGAGACTAACGAAGACGCTGGGCAGTATTACGAGACCTACTTCACCGCTCCCAACCAATACGGCATCATGTCCGAGGCCGACTTCGACGCTGCGACGATGTGCGCCAAGCTCGATGGTGCGGATCCGTTCGGCGAGCTCCTGGGGAGATCGAGTGCCCAGATGGTCCTGGACTCGGGCGTCCAGGGTCGCGTCGACGAGGCGGTCGCCATCCGAAGGGCCAATTGCATCTCCTTCATCGTGAGCTGCGCCATCCCGGTGTTATGTCCTGTTGACAATTGCAAGGCATGCTGCCTCCTAACCTGTGCGTGTCTGGGGAAGCCTGAGCAGCTCAATCAAACCGCCAACTGCTGCGAGGATGCGATCACTGAGCGGCTACGCTCGGCGGCAGAGGCGCATACGCTCCGGCTGCACGAGGACTGCATCGTCTTCGAGCGCAAGGAGCACTCCAATGAGCTGGTGCGCAGCTGGTTGTGCAGGGACCAGTACGGACACCGCCACTCGCACACGGTGCTGCAGACGGCCAGCGTGCCGTCGCTCAAACTCTCGATCCCTCTCAAGCACGCCGAGGTCATGCTGGTGCCACGTCGCGCGCTGGGCGTCCCTCGCGCCTTCCGGGAGAATATGTGCGTCAGCTTGTGCCTCGACCTGTGCTTGATGCCCGCCGACTCGAGCTCCGCGGTGGTCGTGCGTGTCGGCGAGGGGATCAAGACGGTAGTCGCCGTCGTCGAATGCGGCAAGCGCTCGAATGCCGAAGCCTTCGTGGCTGCGTGTGACCGCGCGATCAAGGCGGCGCCGCCTGACTCTCCCGAGCTCTCCGCTGCGTACAGCAACTGGTTCGTCAGCCGGCTGCGAGCGACGGGCACGATGACCGGGTGCGTGCCGCGCCCCCCCGGAAATCTGTCCATGGAGCGCGAGCTCAACAGGGCGTCGGGTAAGGCGTCAGTGCCTTTTGTGAAGCACATCGGCCCGCTCCCCCCCGGGGGGGTGGAGGTCCGCATGGAAAGCAGACGAGTCAAGCATTTCTCAGGCGACCGAGGACCGCCGCCCGAAGCGACAGAGTCTGGGCGGACCGTGATCGACTACAAGGTCAAGGTGGACGGCACCTCGTGGCTCGAGATCACGAAGAAGGGCATTCTCTACAGGCCCAGGATCGAATCGCCCTTTGCGAGCGCCCTGCATGCGGGCGACAAGCTCGTCTCTATCACCGACGTGCCGGTCGACGCCCACGTCGACAACGCGCTTATGTATACCTCGTACCTCAACCGCATCAAGGCGCGCTACGAATTTCACAATGGCACCAATGCGTCGACAGCACCGCCGGGCTCCTTGACGGAGTATATGAAGGTGGAATCGCGCCAGCCCTATTTCCAGCCCAACCACCTCATCACCGTGCTCACGCCTTCGGGCGGCACGCTCACCGAGCTCGGGCTGGCGCCGAACGCAGGCAAGCCGCCCATGATCGAACAGCCCACGCCGATCGCGAGCTGCCTGGGCCTCGTCGCAGGCGACGTCATCGTCCAGGCAATCATCCTGGGCGCACCGGTCGACACCACTGTGATGGACTCGAGCCAGCTGCTCGCCGCCGCGGCCAGCGTCGCCGGCCCGGTGTCGCTCACGGTGCTGCAGAGCACGCGCGTGGCCTCGCTGGAGCACCCGATCAGCTGGCCGCGTGCCAAGCCCAAATGGAAGGTGGCCATGGAGGAGGGGCGATTCGAGGAGGCGGTCGAGCTCTTAACCACGGCGATCCAAAAGAACGAGACCCACACGTACCGCTCGGCCCGTACGGTCGGCCAGAACTACCACGACCGCTCTGACGCGTATGCATCCCTCGGCAAATGGAAAGAGTCGCTCGAGGACGCGAGCAGCTGCATCAAGAACATGCCCGAAAGTGGTATCGGCTATGCTCGCAAGGGCATAGCGCTGGAGCGCCTCGGCCGTCCAGTTGATGCCGTCTTTGTGTACCAGCTGGGCATCATGAATGGCATCGAAGTGGAGCCCAGTCTGAAAGCAGCACTGACCAAGGGTCTCACACGCGCGAAGAAGCAGGCGGAAGGCCAACAAGGACGGGTGTAAGTAAGCAGAAGAGCACGGCGGAAACGGCGGATTAACACGGCGGAGAGCGCCGACTGCCTCGAGGCAAGCGTCGCCGAGCTCTTGAAGACGCAGACGTCGACGCAAGCGGCCTCAAGGCGTGAATGCAGCGCGGCGTGGATCAAGACGTGAGTGCAGCGCGGCGAGGATCAAGGTGGGAATGTTTCGGGGTCGCAAGCGGTACGGATTCACTGTGCGGTGTGTGCGCGTGGGTCCGCTCGTGTGGATTGAGTTCCCGGGCGTGACCGCAGACGGCGCTAAGCGGCAAATTAGAACTTCGACTGAGAATGCTGTATACGTCCTCCTAAAACCCTCGGCCGGACGCCGCGCGGCATGCAAAAATAACTCATTCCTGATGACCCGACGTGCCGAAAGGCCGAAACTGGATTCCTGGCAAATCGCTGCGAACGGATCGCCACTCTCTTTGGCTCTCTTTGTGCACCCGGGGTGAGTTCGGTTTGCCGACGCTTCGAGCTTGTGCTCGTCGTGAAGTGTCCTGCACCGCGCGCGCGCGATCCGTCCATGGGGCGGGCCAAGACAGCCTTGACATGCGGATCCGAACGGCAAGACTTTGCAGTCATGGCACTCTTCGATGCATCTGGAGACGTGATGCCCGCCAGCAGAAGTCGCCGACTTCCACCTCGCTTCGACCAGTCGCTGCTCACCATCCCCGAGGAACTCACTTGGGGGCAGACCGTCGATCGGTTGGGGGCAGACATTAAGCTCACGATTGCCGGCGCGGCGGACAAACTTGGTGTGGCCGCAGGTGCAGCCGGCGCAGCCGCTGAGGCAGCGGCAGCAGGCGCTGCGGGCGCTGTGGAGGCAGTGGCATCGAGCGTGCTCGAGGTCGGCAAAGGTCTGAACGACAATGTCATCACCCCCGTCATCTTCCGAGCCGGTGCAGCCGCGGAGGCAGCGGCGGCAGGCGCAGCGGGTGCCGCGGAGGCAGCGGCAGCAGGCGCAGCGGGTGCCGCGGAGGCAGTGGCATCGAGCGTGCTCGAGGTCGGCAAAGGTCTGAACGACAATGTCATCACCACCGTCATCTTCCGAGCCGGTGCAGCCGCGGAGGCAGCGGCGGCAGGCGCCGCGGGCGCCGCGGGCGCAGCGGAGGCAGCGGCGGCAGGCGCAGCGGGCACAGCGGAGGCAGCGGCATCGAGTGTGGTCGAGGTCGGCAATACGGTTGGCAAAGGACTGAGTGACAACATCTCCCGGCTGGGGTCGCTGGGAGCGGACAGGCATGCTCAAGACGAGAAAGTCGAAGACGACGTGGCGATGCCATGGGACCCTTGCTCACATCTCAATGACTCTTCGATCGCGGACGAGGCCGAGGCCATTTTTGCTGTGGCTACAGACAACATTCTATTCAGCAATCGGTTCCGCGTCATGCGGCAAAGGTATTCGGCCAACAAGATCAGCGGAGTGGCCCGAAGGAGATTCCGGCGCAAGTGGGCCGCGGCCACGCAAATTCAAGCCATCATCCGAGGGTATCACGACCGCCGCCCCGGGATTGTGTGCCGCCTCCTCCTCATTTTGAAAGCTCCGACGCCGGCTGAACACGGAAGACGATTCCTCCAGTGGAAGCTGATGGCGACCAAGAGGCTTCGGAGGGAGCAGGCGGTGCACTACGCGCGGCTCTCGCGCTCCATCGATGTGTGGATCGCGACCATTTGGCGCCGTTGGCGCCGCGCACACAAGTGGCACGGGCTTCGACTCGTCGCGGATCGGCGGCGCGTAGCGCGCAGCTTCCGCAGGCTGCAGCAGCGGTGGTCAGCGCGCAGCGCGGTGACCAATTCAAGCGCAGCCTGGCGGCGCCGTGTCGAGCACGCCCTCCTCGCGTCGGGCTTCGAGCGATGGCACCGAGTGTGGAACCCCTCGTGGATTGCCGCGGTCCAGCAGCGGCAGTTGCATCAGGCATCACAGGCGAAGGCGACGCATGCGGCGGCGGCGACGATGCAGCAGAAGCTGTACCAGCTTCGGGACGCGCCACCACCGCCGCACACGATGAATGCCCTCGAAGCCATGATGCAGGCGGTGCTCTCCATGCAGGTGGACACCGTCGACGCTTCCCGATTGGGTGTGCAATTGATGCTCAAGGCCAGTGGAATCGAGAGTTCACTCACGGCCGCCTTGAGCGAGTCGAGAGGGCCTCTCACGCGGAGGCTCAAGCGGCAGCCGCTCAGTGGCCAGAGCAGGTGGAGCCGGCCACCGAAGACGAACCCCGCGACGCGCGGCCGAGTGGGCGTCATCGTCGAGGCAGCCATCGAGGCCCAGGCCGCTGCGCCACGACCCGCACGAGCTGCCGCCCTCAAGGACACCGCTCAAGAGGACGCCCCGAAGGGCTGGTTGAGCGCGAAGACGAAGCGTCGGAGTGAGGCGTAGCACGTGTTCAACGCGCGGAGACCCGAGTGATGGGCTTGAGTGTGGAGGGCTTATAGAGCATGTTTATAACTGAGTACGAGCACTGGTTGGTTGTCAGGCAGAGCCGACGGCGACGGATCTATCGGGTCACTCTCGTGGCCACTGTATCTCGAACGCTACGTACCCCTTTCGGTGCCCGCGCTAGAAAGCGCGGTGGTTTCATGCAACTACGGTGGTTTCATATCCGGGGCGTGTGTATCGCCCCGGGATGTGTATAACGCTCGAGTAGCGCGAGGCGGGACGTGGGGATCCCCGGGGATCGTATAAAGAGGGTGGAGACGTATCATCACCCCCTCGAGCTCGCAGTAGTACGAGAGCTCCAATCTAAAGTACGTCTCCCAACTGATGAAGGGACTGTGCAGCCGTAGCGTAGTCGTGGTAGGTTAAGGGTTGGATGTCGTCCCAGGCGACGTGAGCGATTTGGTCGGGTGGTGCGACGAGGATACGTTTATGGTGCCCCAGTACGTGGCGGATCATGGCGGGCCACCAGTCGGCGAGCGCGCCCGTTTTACCAACGAAGGCGAGGTCGGCGGGGTGTGCGATACGGTGGGTGTGTATGCCGCGGATCATTTCGTAGCGATGAAGGCTGGATAGGTCCTCGACTTGGTCGGAGAACTCAGCGTAAGTGGAGAGGGATGGGATAGTGGAGTGGAGAAGTAGGGGCTTCCCGAGGATGCTCGACAGTTGGAGGGCAAAGGCCTTTGGCAAGGTGCCAGTGTCGTGCGCGGTACGAAGGCGGTGTGCGATGTCGCCAAAGAAGAGTAGAATGCGCTCTTGCATGTCTGGGGTGAGGCGGGCAGTGATGGATGGTAACAAAGTCTGTAATTGGCCGCCATCGCAGAGGCTGAGGAGTAGAACTGGGCCCCACAGCTTTGTGTAACGTAGCCAGTAAGAGTTGGCCTCAAGGAGGTAGTCAACGTCCGAGCTGTATCTCATAGTTGCGAGTTGGGTGAGGAACTGGCGCGCCTCCGAGTGGAGTGCACCATCGCGGGAGGTACCGAGGAATGCACTGCGTATCGCCGCTAGGCAGGCGCACAGGACACTAAGAAACGATCGTTGGAGGCGAGGGTCAGCTGGGTTGCGTTGCGCTTCGACGACGGTGTTGGCGTTGTGTTCCTTATAGTACCCAAGTTCGGATTTGAGGTGCTCGGCGACATCCGCTGTGACAATTGTAGTGAATTCGGCGGAATCGTGGTGGCGGCGAAGGATGGCCGCTAATATGGTTTGAAGGGGATCCGTCTCACGGAGGAGGTCGGCGATGAGGGAAGTCGTGTCCGAATGGAGCGTGGTAAGGAGAAGCTGCTGGAAGTCCTGGATGCTGAGTCCAGGCGTCCACGAAGGCAGGGCGCCAGCGACGTCGAGTTGAGGGAGTCGATTCCACAGTGTGCGGCGGGAGGGCTCGGAGGATGATGAGGGGGCGTCCGAACCGTGATCGTCAGGGGCGCTCACGGGGTCCTCTGAGTACGGTAACTGCATCAGGGCGTGCAGGAGGGCCTTGCGAATAGCGTTGCGTTCACGAGTTCTCGTGGGTGATGGAAGTGGAGCGAGGTGGGCCGTTGAAGCAGCCTTGACTGCAGCGCAAGACAGAACGTGTGATGTGATGGTGTCACGGACGCTGTCGTTGATGCCACAGTAGGCGAGAGTTTCGACAATGCTAGGAATCGTTCTGGCAGCGTCGAGCCCCATGGTGTGCGGGAGCGTTACGCGTAAAATGCCGTCGAGGCTGTCGACAGTATTTTCGCCATGCTGGAGTCGATCGGCGAAGTCGTCGAAGTGCATGTCATAATCGGCGAAGGCGATAAGTGCATCGCGGCGGTTGATACGGAAGAGGCTCCAGACCGCCGTCTCGATGGTAATGG
>Ga0210248_102293_pt1 | contig 11741 bp, 13 predicted proteins | sample ChrtobMetP3_32mM_FD_155493 | JGI IMG/M metagenome (GOLD analysis project Ga0210248, IMG submission 155493) | Chrysochromulina tobin associated microbial communities from unialgal haptophyte culture, Seattle, Washington, United States - P3_32mM | ecosystem: Host-associated > Algae > Haptophytes >...
CTTCGGTGCCGCCCTCGCCGCTGCCGTCACCGCTGCCCTCGTCGCCGCTGCCACCGTCAGTGAGACCCTCGCCACCGCCGACCCCCTCCTCGCAGACCCAGCCTCCTCCTCCGCCGCCGCTGCCCTCGCCCTCGCTGCCGCCCTCGTTGGTGACCTCACCTCTTCAGAAGCAGCAATCGTCGACGCCACTGCCGCCGCCACCGCCGCCCTCGCCGCCGCCGTCACCGCTGCCCTCGCCGCCTACGCCCTCGCCGCACCCACCTTTTTGGTGGCGGAAGCCGCCCTCGCCGCCACCACCAAAGCCTCTACCTCCACCGCCGCCTTCGCCGCAGCCACCCTCAAGGCCCCCGCGGCCGCCGATGCCGCCGATGCCGCCCCGGCGGCCGCCTTGGACGACCGAGTTGTCGATGTACTACGTGAGCACTTTCGGCGTCGTCAAGCCCGTCGTTGAGGCCGTCGTGTCGCCAGTCGTGCTGCTGCTGCATAATCCGTACGTGGAATTTACGCTGCTTGTGCTGCTCGTGTTCCTGTGCCGGTGGCTCGTCTGCGACTGTCAACTGCGAGGCGACGAGCAAGGCTACCAGCAACTGGGCGATGATGCGAGTGATGGCAACAACAAGAGCGGCAAGAAGCAGACATCATTGGTCAATCTACCGCCAGGGTGGGTGGCATTCACGTCGCCCTCGGGCCGGCCTTACTATTGGCACGCGGGCGCCAATGTGACGTCGTGGGTGGTACCCGAGCAACAGCTACCCGAAATCGAGACACTCGACATTGAGGCAGCCATGATGGAGCCCTACGACGACATCATTGAGGAAGCCATGGTTTCGTCCTGGGATGATAACAACTCAGCATCCAGCCTCGAGCCGTCGCCGCGAGACGCGTCTGCTGTGGAAGGCGAGTCCACGGTCCCAGCTGCCACGAGCATACCCGACACACCTGCTTCTGAGCTCAACGCGGCCGCCAAAGAAGATTCTGAGCTCAACGCGGCCGCCACCATCTCCTCCGCCACCCATGCCGCTGCGCACGCCTCCGCCTTCCATGCAGACTTCCACCAGCCCATCTCTCGCGAATCGAGTCGGCGAGAGCTGCCAGGCACAGAGCTCGCCTTCTTGCCCGCGAACGATGCGGCGCATGGCGATCCAGCAGACGCCGTGCCTGCCACAGAGCAGGCAGCTCATGCTCTACTGATGGCAGAGGTCGTGCTCGATCCGCCGCCGAGTTGGCCGCCGAGCTGGCCACCGAGCGGCGTAGCAGTTGCAGGGCAGTTGCAGGGCGATGAGGACGTAGCAGGGCAGTTGCAGGGCGTTGCAGATGCAGGGCAGTTGCAGGACGATGAGGACGAAGAGATGGCTGCCATCACAGCCAGGGCGCCATCCCGGGCGCCATCCCTACCGCAGCCCAAGCTGCAGCCCAAGCCCAAGCCCAAGCCGCAGTCACAGCCGAAGTCGCAGAATAAGGCGGCCGCGGAGAAGGGGGCGGTGGAGAAGGCTACGGCCGAGAAGGCGGCGGCTGAGAAGGCGGCAGCAGAGAAGGCTACGGCCGAGAAGGCGGCGGCTGAGAAGGCGGCAGCAGAGAAGGCGGCGGTTGAGAAGGCGGCGGCTGAGAAGGCGGCAGCAGAGAAGGCGGCGGCTGAGAAGGCGGCGGCTGAGAAGGCGGCAGCAGAGAAAGAACCGGCAAGGAAGGCGGCCCGCCGTGCACTCGCCTCACAGCAATCGACACCAGCGGCCTCGTCACTGAATGCATCATTGAGCGCCCGCTCAGGAGGAGCCCAGCCGCCCTCAAACTCGCCCTGCACCACCACCGCATCCCCCAAGCATCAAGCATCCGCATCCCCCAAGCATCAAGCAAGCAAGTCGCACGCCGCCACCATCTCCACGGCCGCGGGGACCACCACCGCCGTGCCCGCCTCCACCATGACTGCCCCCCTCCGGTTCGCCTCCATCGCGATCGCGACCGCCGCCAGCATGTTTTTGGACTCTGACGCTCACTCTCACTCTCGGACCAAAGCTGAAGGTGCAAGCCCCCGGACACCATCTCGGGCCCCATCTCGGACATCATCTCGGGCCCCATCGCCGCCAAGCGCCGCGACGAGCGCCGCCCTCCTGGCCGAGCATACTCAGCAACCGCAGCGCTCGAGGCGAAGCTCGCCGCCTCCACCGCCTCCGCCTCCACCGCCGCCGCCGCTACCCGCCACGCCTGTCCCCTACTGCTCACCCACGACCAAAGCCGCCTTGCCTGGTGCAGTTGCGCCGTCCCGGATGGCCGCCACCTCCATGCCAGCCGCCTCTCGAGCGGAGCATTCAGTGGAGCATTCCCACCCTACCTCCGCCCCCAAAGACAGCCGGCCCATTCGCATCGACGCCACAGTCTCAAGTCAGCCCCCACCCAACTCCACAGCAGGGCGCGCGATGGCAAAGATCCCAATTGCAGGGCCGGTAGGGCGTGCGGACGCCATCGCGCCGGTCGAGGCGACGAAGCCGACGACCTACAAGGTGCCCGACGCCACCACGGTGCACATCACCACGCCCACCGCAGCGAACGCGCGCTTCAAATTGCTCCGTAGCTCGTCAGGGGGGTCGCAACGGCCGCACTCGGCGCGTGCATGCAAGGTCTTGGACACGTGGGACGTCGGAACGCCGACGCAAGCGAGGACGCGTGCCCACCACGGCGCCCGCCTTGAGCCGGCTTCGCTCGCAGGGCCGCAAGGTGGCGGCTCGGGGCGCTCTGCCAGGAGCCAACGGTTTAAGGACGTGCGTGCCGACCGCACGTGGCTACCGTTCACCTCGCCCCTCTTCGTCGAGAACGATGACGCGTTCGGCCAAGGGGACGGCTTCGATTACGTGCAGGCGCAGATGGCCTCGGTAGATCCCGAGCGTGCCACCACGGGCTCTACCGGCAGGGCCACCCACCGAACCTCCTTCACACCTCGGAGTGAGGCATCCTACACCGAGTCGGCTGCCTCGGCCCGCTCATCGCGACGGCTGCAGCGCTCATCTGAGCGCACAGCTCGCAGCTGGTCGCTCAGTGCTCGAGGGGCCTTCAGCCCAGCACCGAACTCCGTCTCGGTCTGACACCCAACTCCATCTCGGTCTGACTCCTAACTGACTCCTAGCTCCGTCTTAGATTTCGGCGCGCTCCTTGCTGTTGCGACGCTTACCGGAAATGTCATGTGAGATTGTGCATGGCTCGCGGAACTTTGCGGTGCGGTTTGTTTCTAATTTTCGGGCTCTCCTCGATCGCGTCGACGATCGGGATCACGAGCGCGGTTCTCGACCTCGTGAGTCGTGTCGGTACACAGGTCGGCACCCCCACCCCCACACGCACGCACGCCGACACACCCGCCCGCGCGGCGATCCTGTACGCCGCGGACGCAAGGTGGCGTGGACAAGCCGGACATCCGGGTTTGTTCCCTCTCTCCTCTGACTCTGAAATTACAGACTAAGCTCTGAAGCGGAAAGGGCAAGCGAGTTTGTTGTATCTCGAGTATACGCGTCTCTGTCTACAGCTGACAACCAATTCATCTACCGCTTGGGGCGCGGGCGTACGGAGAAGAACATGATGAGCGAGTACCGCGTCCCTGTGGTCACTGCGCTTACAGCGTGTACCAGGTCTGAGTTGTGGACTGTCGCATCGCCTTCTGAGCGATCCATTCGATGGATGTGACCGTCAAATACGCCAAGCAGGTGGCCACCACCATAGTCCTCGTGCGCAGAAAGAGCCACATTGATAGTCACCCGATAGCGATCTCTGTGGAACGGGTTCAACGGGCGCGTGTCGGCGCTGTATCTTCGCACGAACGACTCCTCAAGTGTTTGTACTGCATATTCATCCTCCGTCTCCACCTCTTCCGGTAGCATTTCATTGGCTGAGGAGCTGGTGGACTGCTGCTGCTGCTGCACCTCCTCCTGCCGCTGCAGATGCTTGCGAATATGTGGCATAAAAGGCTCGGGGCTGTCGTCCGCACCTGATTCGAAATGAATCCCGTCGACCTCTGGCAGCCGAACGGGCGCGTGCTGCGTGCACCGGGTCGCAAGCATCGCCTTTCTTTCGAGATTCAGATAGTCGCGCGGCAGCCGAAGCAGACGCTGGAAGTCACGTGGACCAATGGCCATCTCGAGCTGCTCTCGAGAGAATGAGAGGTGATGCTCTGGACACTGATCGACGGAATCTGGGTCCATCCGCCGATTGCTGTCGACTGCACGCCGCAGCGTAGCGCATGCTTCAGGTGACAATGCACCACGCAACACGATCGGTTTGAACACCTTGGTCGCCGCATCCAGGAATTGCTGCATTGCATCAGCCGAGCGAAACTCGGTACTCAAGTCAGCCATGAGCTCAGAGACGGTGACCGTGGATGGATCCACATTCTCCAAAACCAATGCGCGATGAGTGGGCGCCATTCGAGAAGCCAGAGCTTCGAATTCAGCGGTCATGATGCCCGTCTCGTGCATCCTTGCCATCCGTCCGCACCCGGTGGCAGCAGGAGCAGCAGGAGGAGCCTTTATACTGCTCAGAGGAGTTTCGTGTCCAAATTTGGAGAAAGTTCTGTGTCCCCCTCCCTTGAAAGTGCACACACATAGTGTAGGGCTCCAAAACGCCGAGTGTGAAGGGTCCACGTCTGGGACAGCGGTTGTACGCATGCTTGGTGGCTTGCTCGTGTGTCGGACCGCTGTAGCTGACTGACTGTGACAGACTATTCAAGGAGTTCGATTCCAAGATGGCGCGACAGGTTGGCCATCATCGCCATGATCTCCTTGGGCGACCCTCCATTGATGATCCATACGGGCAGCGAGCCGCCGTACTCGCTCGAGACGATGAAGGTCATGGTCACAGCGCGCCGGCCGTCGGGCAGCAGATGCTCTACCATACGCGAGCCGCTGCCGAGGAGGTTGCGCGCGCGTGTCTTCTTCTCCCTGTCCGCGGCGTCGGCCCAGAGCTTTGCGGCGGGCGTCGCGTTGACGAGGGGCGCCGGGATGTCCTGCGCGCTCCCATCAGAGGCGCCATCAGAGACCATCAGAAGCGCAATCAGAGGCGCCATCAGAGGCCATCAGAAGCGCAATCAGAGGCGCCATCAGAGGCCATCAGAAGCGCCATCAGAGGCGCCATCAGAGGCCATCAGAGGCCGTCAGAGGCGCCATCAGAGGCGCCATCAGAGGCGCAATCAAAGGCCGTCGCACCCGCGCGCATGAGTAGTGGCAATCAGAGGCAATCAGTGGCAATCAGTGGCAATCAGAGGCAATCAAAGGCCGTCGCACCCGCGCGCATAAGTAGTGGCAATCAGAGGCAATCAGAGGCAATCAGTGGCAATCAGAGTCGCACCCGCGCGCATGAGTAGTGGCAATCAGAGGCAATCAGTGGCAATCAGAGTCGCACCCGCGCGCATAAGTAGTGGCAATCAGTGGCAATCAGTGGCAATCAGTGGCAATCAGAGTCGCACCCGCGCGCATGAGTAGTGTGTCTCAAGCAGCTGATCGTCTACGCTCACGCTCACACAGCGTAGGTCGAGGAAGTAGCGGGGCTTCACAAGGTTGCCCGCGTGGCCCTTGAGGCACGAGGCTTGCACGTCGACCTCGGTGAACGTCGTATCGCGCGCCGTGGCGGGCGGCGCCTTTTCGTGGCGCGGGCGGCGCGCGCTGTCGGCGATTGGAGTGGGGCCCATGAGGCATGTCGCGTGGTCCATCGGCGTGTGCCACTTGGCCACGTCGGGGTAGCAGAATGCGGCCTCCAGCTCGCGCGCGCGCACGCCAACTAAGGTGCAGTCGCAGCGGAACATATTGTACGGCGAGTCGGACTTGGGGTGGGAACGAACGACGATGCCACGAGCCGCTTTGACTATCGGGCACGCCGCCCAAAAGGCTTCGAAGGCCTCGGGTTCGAACGAGGCGCGAAAGATCGCGAGCGCCTCGGCGCCGAGCGTGAGCAGCTCGGGGGGGACGCTGATCGGCCCTGCGAGAGGGTTCTCAGACGAGCTGAACTCCGAAGAGAGCTGCGCGGTGGTGCGCTTCGCCAGGGCACCCAATGGCCGCGCGGTCGGGGTCGGCAAGGTGCTCTGGGTCGGTGCGGCCGTAGCCTTGGGCGAGGCTTGAATGGGCGCCGCCTGGGCGGACTTGAGGACGAGCTCATCCTCGGCGGCTATGGCGACGTTTGGCGCTATGATGGGCGCTTCCATGGCGAGCACTGGCGTTCCGGCGTGCACCTCGGGGACGATTGCTTCCGCTACGACAGCCTCGCTCACCTTGATGGCACAGAGGGGCAGCTCTGAGGAGCCCTCCTTAATGACACACGGGGAAAGCGCCGAGCTTTTGCTCTTCTTGTTGATGACGCCGGAGGACAGCTGCGAGGGGGCCAGGTCGACCCAGGTCGAGCCTTCGAAGGAAAAAGCGATCACTCCGAGCGCCCAGCAGGTCATCACCAGCCACAGCGGGTCGTTGCTCGCCAACCACAGCAAACCACATAGTACGCCGGCGGCTGCTGCCAGCACGCCTGACGTTGCAACGCCGGCTGACGCAGGCATTGTGCGTCGGCGTTTGCGCGGGACACAGCACACAAGGACGTTTCGCCCATCCAAGTTCAAGTTCAAATTCGTCTCCGTCGACTCTCACCAAAAAGGCCTCGCACATTCGATCTTCCGTGGTTGATGTAGTAAGTTGAACTTGAACTCAACTGCTAGCCTCGAGAGCACTCCATAGGCTTCCTTTACTTGTTCAGTACATAGTACTATATGAATAGATTGTCTGTTGAATTTGAACTTGAACTCCGAACCAGACCAGAAGCACTAACTTGACTTGAAGAGACGGTTCACCTCACCAGTACATGTAGCACCGGTAGTCGCGTCTTTCGTGTTAACGTTCACACAAAGGGGGCGAAAACTTCCGAGACTTTAGTCCGCAGGCATGCCGAGATTCGCGGCGACTATGGTGCTCCTCGTGGTGGCCGTGCGATGCACGGCTGCAGTGAAGCCTACGCACGCTCATCCGACGCTCGTGCGGCGGCGCGCTGCCGGCCATCCGCAGCTCAAAGAGGAGACGTCTGCACCAAGCAGCGCCGCGTTCCTCCGGAAAGAGACCGCAGCACCGCTGAGCGGCCCCGCGCAGAGTCCGGCGCAGGCCCTTGAGACCTGGCAGGCGGTCGGCGTCCTCAACGTCGCCACGCTCATCTGGGGCTCGCAGCACGCGATCATCAAGGAGGTGGTTGCGGACGCGTCACCATCGAGCACCAACGCAGCGCGCTTCCTCATCGCTGCGGTGGCGTCGCTGCCCTTCCTGCCGGGAACGCCGTGGCGGCAGAGCACGGCTGCTACCGCCAGCGCGACGTGGAAAGATGGCTTGGAGCTCGGTGGCTGGTCCTTTCTCGGCTTTGCGCTGCAGGCCATTGGGCTGCAGTACACGACGGCCTCGCGCTCGGCCTTTCTGCTGTACCTGAATGTGAAGCTTGTGCCGCTGCTAGCGCTGCTCCTGTATGGGCGTCGGAGCAGCGGGCGCACGTGGCTTTCGGCGGCTCTCGCGTTTGTGGGCACGGCGCTGCTCTCGTACGACGGCTCCCCCCCCAATCTGGGTGACGCATGGAGCCTCGCCGCCGCCCTCGCCTCCGCGTGCTTCATCTTGCGGCTGGAGGAGGCGGCGAGCACGCGCGCCCCTGCGGAGGAGCTCAATGCGGCGACGATCGTGACCTCCGCGCTGCTCACCTCGCTCTGGTGCGCGGGCGAGCTGCTGCTGCTGCCCGACGGCGGCGGCCTCGAGCGTGCGCATGAGCTCTCCGCAGCGCTCTGGTCGCAGGCTGCGCCTCTGACCTACCTCGCGTTGGTCACCACGTTCGCGGCTCAGTGGTTGCAAGCGCTCGGCCAGAGCCGCGTCAGGGCACAGGACGCCGCGGTCATCTACGCCCTCGATCCCGTGTATGCCGCTGGCTTCTCGTACCTGCTACTCGGCGAGTCGCTCGGCACCCAGGGACTCGCCGGCGCGGCGGTCGTGCTGGCCGCCGTGCTCGTGAGCCGCGGGGCGGTGGCGGGCGGTGGTGATGAGGCCGAGGGGCCGCTCGACGGCGCCGATGATGGTGCGGGCAAGCAGGCGTAGCAGCCAGGGTAGACCAGTGTACGTGATGGATGTGCACGTGGACAGAGGCTGTGGACCTGGAGCATGCGGTACCATCACGACCTCGCCGCGTACCGGGCCAGTAACGCTCGTCGACATACCTCATACGACATGCTCGTCGAGTTTCGTGGCCACCGATGGGTTGCAGCAGCGCACTAGCGCCTCCTACCGGCTAGGCCGGAGGCCAACTCCGAAAGAAAAAGTACCCTCCGAGCGACCGATTTCGTTACGTGTTAAACCCGTCCTTTCTAACCATGCCGCTTCCGAAGCCCAGCCGCGACATGATCACCCCGCGCGCTCGCCGTCGGCCGTCCCCGCGCACGACGGCGACCTTTTCGCCAGCGCAACGGCCGAAGACCCGGTTCCCGGCCTCCACAGGCCGCCGGTGCGTCGGGTTAAGCGTTTGCACGCGACGACGACCTCCCCCCCACCAACGTATAGCCACCACGTGATCATCTGTCACAATCATCTACGGGCAGCGAGCGGCAAGGGGATCAGCGGATCAGCACGGCACGACACACACGACCGACACTCTTCTCACCCGTCCATGTTGCTCGCACGCCGCTCACGGCGCGCAGCTGACTACAAGGCCGCGCACGAAGGTCATCTCAATTGCCACCAGGGATGTCAACACTCAAACACCGACCAGGGCAAGGATGTTGGCGGAAATTGCAGGGAGGTTGCCTTGGTACCGAGGAACAAGGGATGCGAACAACGCTTCCATGGCCGTAGCATCTTGCTTGACTTTACCTGAGGGATCGGGGACATTGTCGGCCAGCCTGGCTTGCACGACCAGATTGAGTCTCTGGGCCAAGAACTCGTTCGTGCTGTGCTGTTTAACGGAATCATGCAGATCGCCGGGAGTGATGTTCGGCGTCATTGTGATGAAATGCTGAAGCAGCACCAGCTTGAGGACGGCATCGCCGACCATGGCCTCGACTCGCCGACCACATGGCCTAACTGCGCTCATGACGATCGTCGTCGGTGCCAATGCCGGCTGTGGCGGTAACGTTGGTTGCTCACCCTGCTGAATCGCAACAAGCAGTCGCTCAGCCGCATCTTGCTTCGCCATCTTCTTCTGAGCATGCTCAGCAGACTGGACAACGTGTTGGCCATAGTTGAGAGTGCACGTGTATCTGGGTGCGTGATGAGGACCGACTGCGACGACCTCCTCATGCACGGCATTGAAGTCGAGACCCCGGAGTTGAAATGCCTCCCTGAGCGCCCCGATGTGGTTGACCTGCATAAGGGCACTAGGAATTCGAAATCCAATCAGATAGACAGGAAGCCTCAAATGCGCGAAGAGCTCTTGAGCGGCGCTCTTACTTGCCATCGTCCGCCATCCACACCCCTGGACTTGCCGCCCGTCTTGCTCAGCAACCGAATGTCTGTGATGCGGATCCCCTTATGCGCAGCCTTGCACACGTCGTACACAGTGAGCGCGGCGACGCTCGCCGCCGTGAGCGCCTCCATCTCGACGCCGGTGGGTGCTGTGCAGGTCGCGCTCGCCTGAATGTCCAGCGCGTGCGCCTCGGGCCGCATTTGCACCTCGATGGCGATGTGAGTGAGTGCGACCGGGTGGCACAGAGGGATGAGATCCGCGGTGCGCTTCGCCGCCATGATGCCAGCAAGACGGGCTGTAGCGAGCACGTCGCCCTTGGCGTTGGTGCCAGCCGTGAGCGCCGCGTACGCATCCCGACCAAGGTGCACTGACGCGCCAGCAACAGCAGTCCGCTGCGTGTCTCGCTTTGTGGAGACGTCCACCATCGCCGCCTTGCCCGACTGATCAATGTGCGTCAGCACGCTACCCGATGTGGCCTGGCGGCCGCAAAGCGTCCGCGCGCCTAGCGCTAACCATCGAGGATGCCGCACAAGCACGCGTGCGCCGAGGGCCGTCCAGTCATTGGCGTTCGGCATCGCGTATACAGGAGGTCCAGCGTCTCGACTCCGGTGTGAATAGATTAGACGGTTTGCCTCTTAGGACTGCTACGGCGCGGCGACCCTGAACACGGATGGGTACACACGCCATAGCTGCCCTCGGAAGCCCGCAGACCTGCCGCGAGCTGACCAAGCTCGAGTCAGTGTGTGCGAAGAGACCCCAACGCTGAAGAGCACATTGGAAGAGCTGCAGCGCCGAGAAATAGTCCGCCATGATCATTGAAGACCATTAGTAGCGAACAAACTCTTCGTGGTCGAACATCGCCTTAAACATTGCCTCGAAGTCCTCGTAGGAAGTTGAGGCGATAACCGAGCCCATCTGGCGGGCGCACGAAAGCGAACCCCGCAGGTAGACAGCTCAAAAACGTCCGAGTCCCATCGACCCATGGCTCGGATAATGGCCTCCGAGACGTTCGCCGCCAGCGCGGCGGACGCCCCCCGATGCGTAGACTGTGCCCTTCGTACATGCCCGGGGGAAGCCCAACAGAGCGCATAAGGAACCGAACGACCTCGCGCACGTAGTCTGTGGTAAAGGACGCCCCAGACGATCGCCGGAACAGAGGCGTCGTGGCGTAAGCCTCACGGGGCACGCGGTCGACGCAAAACAGGCGCAGCAGCTCCCGCACCGGAGTTAAGATCGTGCCATCAAACAGGAACACGGGCACCGTCTTGCCCCCGTGGTAGCGGAGCTTCTTGCAAGGTCGCATCATCACCTGAGCAGGCAGCAGCCCCGCTGATGAGCTTGAGTATGGAGGGCTTATAGAGCATGGTTATAACTGAGTACGAGCACTGGTTGGTTGTCAGGCAGAGCCGACGGCGACGGATCTATCGGGTCACTCTCGTGGCCACTGTATCTCGAACGCTACGTACCCCTCTGGTGCCCGCGCAAGAAAGCGCGGTGGTTTCATGCAACTACGGTGGTTTCATATCCGGGCGTGTGTATCGCCCCGGGGTGTGTATACCGCTCGAGTATCGCGAAGCGGGGCATGGGGATCCCCGGTGATCATGTAAATAGGGTGGAGACGTATCATCACCCCCTCGAGCTCGCAGTGGTACGAGAGCTCCAATCTAGAGTACGTCTCCCAACTGATGAAGGGACTGTGCAGTCGTAGCGTAGTCGTGGTAGGTTAAGGGTTGGATGTCGTCCCAAGCGACGTGAGCGATTTGGTCGGGTGGTGCGACGAGGATGCGTTTGTGGTGCCCCAGCACGTGGCGGATCATGGCTGGCCACACACGCCTCACCCTGCAATTCGAATCAAACTCCCGCGCACAGTCCGCCAAAGACGACGGCCACGACGCGTCTAGACGCGTCACTCGCTGAACTTAGCTCCAGCCTTCGCCTCTTCACTGAAACACAAGAAGCGAAGATTGATGAGATGAAGACACTCTTCTCCAACGCACTGCTCAAGATTCAAGGCGTCGCTTCTGGAGACCCCGACGAGCTGGCACAACACCCACCTATGCCTGACGCACTCAGATCCACACCACCTCTCGCTGGAGCAGGCGCGGATAGATTCATTCACCTCCCTCTCGGACGCGGTCGTCCCCTCCGCGGTTCCCCCCAACCGCACCCTCGCCTCACTCGCCCGGAGGCAGCCGGCCTATCAAGCTACGCCCGCAACCGTGGCTCTCCCCACCAGCGCGACTCGCTCGGTGAAAGTCCGCCAAACCCGCACGATAAGCGCAACGCTGCATATTGCCGCGCGATTG
>Ga0210248_102310_pt1 | contig 11645 bp, 9 predicted proteins | sample ChrtobMetP3_32mM_FD_155493 | JGI IMG/M metagenome (GOLD analysis project Ga0210248, IMG submission 155493) | Chrysochromulina tobin associated microbial communities from unialgal haptophyte culture, Seattle, Washington, United States - P3_32mM | ecosystem: Host-associated > Algae > Haptophytes >...
CCAGAGTCTATTGCCTCAAACAAAAGCTCATAGCTCATCGCGATCATGAAGGGGATGATGGCTAACCAGGTGGCATCCTGCTCATCGTCGCTATCTTCCTTTTCCTCCTCAGAGTCATCGTCGGGCGAAATCGATGCAACCGCTGCACCCGCTCCAACCGCGCCTGCAGCTCCGGCCGCTCCCGCGCCAATGGGCGTGCGTGTCCCCACTCGTGAAGCGCCTCCAGCAGCCGTGCCCTTCGCAACAGGCGGAGACGACGAAGATGTCTTAGCCACGCTCGTGCCCTTGGGAGGCGGACATGCTACAGCCGGCACACGCAATCCGGCAGCGGCCGACAATCGTAGAGTGCCTCCAGCTGACGACAAAGCGGCTCCAGCTGCTGAATGCTCCCCTTCGTGTGAGCTTATCGCCTGGCGAGATAATGCAGGAGGCAAAGACGACGCCACATAACCAGCTTCCAGCATTTCAGCGGAGCTCCGCTCTGTGTGGCAATTCTTGGCCTTTGTGCCAGCACCGCGAATGGCTTTTGTGCCGTCACTGGTCGGAGGCATCAAGCCTCTTGGCGTTAGCTGGCGGAAGACCTTAATTGTGCTGAACGAAAGGTCGCCCTGACCCGAACAGCAGGCCCGAGAAGCGAGCCAGCGTGCGAGACGGAATCCTCACTTTTTCGATCGGTTTCGCCCGAAACTGTGCGTCGACTCAAATCCTACCGGTTGCATGTCTTGCGGAAAGTCAGCGAACCGACGCGGGGCGAAACAGAAGCCACGAAAGGTTTCAGGTTTGAATGTATTTGGGCATGTTGGCGTGACTTGACTTGAAAGAAAAAAAGGCGCGCACGCGTGTTCGCGTGTGTTGAATCAACAGACCGTATTTTCGCAAATTCGTTTAAGAGCTGACTTTTTCGTCCAGTTATTGTCGAAATTTGACTTGCAGAGCTGACCTTTTCGCATGATTCCACGGCGATGGAGCACTTCTACTTGTCTACTCGACGTTGGGAGCGCACCCATGGCTTTATCGATCTCAACAAGGTCCTAAATGGCTCCATCCCGCTCGCTCAACGACCACTCCTCTTGCCGCAGCAGCCCAGCTTGCTGTCGATCATGGAAAGACTGTCTGACCGCAATGGTGCAGAACAATGGATCGGCTCGACCATGGTGAGAGTGTTTAGTGCTTTGGCCGGTCGCCCCGGTTCGCTGTTCGTCGACACTGGCTCTAACGAGGGCACGTGGTCGGTCATTGCGGCCAGCTATGGCATGCGTGTCCTGGCGGTGGATCCACAGCAGCTGTGCCTGGACCTGCTGGGGGTTGCCTTGGCGGAGAATAACCTCTCCTCACATGTGGAGATGCACCTAAACCTGCTGATGCCTGAGGAAGGCCGGCTGGCCTCGATCCCGACCGACCAGTGCCATGGTACCGCGCTCTTCTCCTTGCATCGCGGCAGCGGTAAAGTACAGATCAGCGATGCCACCCTCCCAGGCCGCAACAAACTGAAGTCGGTCGAGCGCCAAAAGGCGGCCAAGGTGGCAGTGGCGTCGACGAGGGTCGACAGACTGGTGGCCGGCCAGGAGGTGGTCGAGATGTGGCATTTGGACGTCGAGGGCGCCGAGCTGATCGTGCTCAACTCCGCCCAGGCTCTCTTCCAGATGGGACGCGTCCGGCGCGTCATGCTTGAGTTCATTCCGTTCCGATGGGCCACGCATGGGTACACGGGCGTAGAGGGGACCCAGAGGGGATTGAGCGAGGCCTATGAGCTGTTTCGAGGGTGGGATTGTCGCGTCGTCTGCCCGAAGCACCCGAAGCACCACGGCGTGAGCTTCAACTTCAGCCTGCCGCACCTGCGCGCTCACATTGAGCAGAGCCGGACCATCTGCGAGGACCTCTACTGCGTGGCACCCGGTGTGGAATCCCTTGGGGTGTGGGTATGAAGAGGGAGGGGGCCTTATCGGGTCTTTTGCATGCAAATATTTTTTTTTTTGAGAAAACAGACTCGAGTTCGCCGTGCCTTACAATGAGAACCACTGCTGGCGCGTCGGGATGCACAAAGAGCTGCTGATCCTGGCTGACTCTCAGGCGCAGGCACTCGATTTGGAACCTCCAAGACCCAGTGGGACCATTCGGTCGCAATGCCCAACGTCTTCAGGCTCTTCGCCTTACTCTTCGCCACCTCCCACGAAGAGTTCCTTGCTGCGAGCGCGCCATGCAAGAGTGCAGCACGGGCTAAGTCGCGGAGCCGCTTTTCGTGAAGTTCCGGCGTTGCCAGCCTCGCCACGTTACAAGGCTGAGGACTGGCTACGACTCGCAAGACCACGGGCTGGGTACTCTCCAGACGTATCGACCGAGGTGGAAGCAGCCGTTTTGCAACGCAACCAGTTCCTTCGCACCGAAGGCTACGTGGATAATCCTCGACGCATGCTGTACTTGCGCTTTCACGGCACGTTAGCGGAGCACGGACGAAACCAAAGCAGCATGAAGGCAGCCGTTCGGGCCGCAAACGTCCCGAGCAGGGAGAGGCAGAGCCAAATCTTGCACAATTGCTGGAAACTCGGGAGGCCAGCCCCTGACTTTAGTGCGGACGACTGAGTAGTACATGTTTGAGAAGGACTCCCTCCCGCGACGACTCACCATGGTCCATGCACTCGAGGCTCGATGACTCGATGACTCGCCCTCGAGACGGAGACGATAAGCATTAAACAGTATACAAAATAGCGAAATGGATAACGAAACTTACTCCCATCCCGCGCGGCGGCGGTTTACGCCATACGCGTCGAGTGCATCGAGCTAGGAGCTTACGCGAGCAAGTTGCAGTTTTCAACCCCGACGGCACCCGAAGACCACATGTTCCATGGGCACGACAGAGGACACGAAATTGCGCATCGAAAAGGCCGACCGCAATCCATCGGGTCGCGCACGAGTCCGGACCAGCCTGAGACCAAACTGCCTAGAAGCAACGCAGAGATGCAAACCAGAAACTCATCTCTCGCTTGCATGCCATGCGGTCGCACTCTCTGTGCCTATCGAAGGCGCTGCTCCTCCGTTCACGAGCTCGACCTCAGGGTGAAGCAAGGGTCTGCTCCAGCCATACGCCATCGACCTCAGGGTAAAGCAAGGGTCTGTCTCAAGAGAACAGCCCTCTTCCGCTGATCTTCCGCTTAGCAACAGGAGCCGCCCTTCTTGCCGCCCTCCGCAGCAGACGCGTACGGGATTGATTTCCCACAACCCTCGAAGATGCCATAGTGGGTGGACTTATCACCGATGAAGTCGAAGTGCTTCATGAAGCGCGTGTCATGGAGCATGTGGTACGTGTTGCCACACACGGGGAAAACCTTGCCGGTCTGCATGTAGTGGTGGTCGTCCAGGGCCCAGCCGTGCGGATTCTGCGGAATGGTCCCCTTATAGATGACCGCCTGGCCATAATCCTCGCAGTCGGGCTCAAGGATGCCTGGGAGCTTGAAGAGGCGGTACGTGGCCGAGAAGAACTTGATGTGCTCCAGCTTTTTCTCAAGCTCCTCGTTGGCCACCGTGATCACCGAATCCTTGACGAGACGCGGATCACCAAAGCCGCACTGCTTGGCAAGGGCGAGGAAGTCGTTCCAGTACAGGGCTCCGCTGAGGCACTCGCCCCAGAGAACCGGATCGGCGACTAGCTCCGCCGGCACCCGGCGGGAGGAGTACACGTCACTAAAGTAGAGCTCGCCGCCGGTCTTCAGTACGCGGTACGCTTCCTTGAGCACGGCCCGCTTGTCGGGCGAGAGGTTGACCACACAGTTGGAGACGATGAGGTCGAAGGATTCATCTGCGAGTCCACACGCGCCGAGATTCTCGATGATGCCCTCGACGAACTCGGTGTTGGGCGCCGCGAACCCAAACTTGTCCGCGTGCCACTGGATGTGCTCGCGGGCGACAGCGAGCTGCTCCTTGGTCATGTCGATGCCAACCACGCGGCCCTTCTCGCCAACGAGCTGCGCGAGGAGGTACACATCGCGGCCGGCACCACAGCCAAGATCGAGCGTAGACAGGCCATCCAGCTCGTCGGGCACGACCAAGCCGCACCCATAGTAGCGCCCGTTGACCTCCGGATGGATCTTGGCAATTGCGTTCTTGATGTGCTTCGGCGGTGCAGCCCCAGTGCAGCAGGCGTTGGTCTTGAGGTCCTCCGTCTTCTTGAGGGTTTCGCCGTAGTAAACGCGAGTCTCCTCGCGCGTCTTCTCGTCCGTCGCTGCAGTCTCATAGGCGGTGCGCACCGGTACGGCGGGCGGCGGCACCGGCATGGGTGTCGCGTCGGCGCTGCTCGCTTTTCTTAGAAGTGCTCTAGACTCCTCGATCTGGCTGAACTTCATGGCGGTTTCAGGTGTGAACCCCAAGACAGTCGCGGTCCCCCCGCGCTCACCACTCCAGCCTAATACGATAAGGGAGGGGGGATGTAATTGCAAGCGCTCACGCGTTCGCCGCCTTGGGCCGTGCTGCGTGGCATTCGCGAGGTCCGTGCTCCGTCCTTCATTATGAACTGAATAGCGTGGCGGTGGTGAATGTCAAGGCAGAACGTGCTGCTGGAACAGTGCCGCTTTCTTTAATTTACTACGAGACCTACGCGGCTGTACGGTATAACTCGAGCAAGCCTCGATCCCCTTAGCTCCCCGCCTGCTCGGCCTCGCGCTCGCGCAGCCTTGCATGCAGCACGTGCATGAGCGTGTCGATGGCGTCGTGGCCCTGCAAAGCCGACGCGCCGTACTGAGCGGACCGATGCGCAGCAGCGCCTAGACCATAAGCGAGATCCACTTGCTCGCACTCTCTCGCACTTGCCGTTGAGGAGCGGCAGCGGCGCTGTCGTTCGGCAAGCACGAGCGACGAGTAGGTGAAGCGTTCCCACACGCGTGCCATAGTGCGCTGCATGCGCGAGATTGTCGCCTCGGGCACAGCTCGCAAGATCTGGGGGATCCGGCCCAGATCACTGCGCGGGATCCGGATGGCGTACGAGCTGAAGTCGAGCACGTTCTCCCAGGGGGTGAGGATTGCATCCTGCACCACGACAGGGATGCATCCGAGTAAGATGGGAGTCTCGATGTGCCCCCAGCCGTTGCCCGGGAAGACGCCGCAGAAGATGGACGACATCATCTCGTCGAGGTAGGCGCGCGAGTGCTTGCCCGAGACTACAATCCCTTGGCTGCGCCACCGACTCGAGCCTGGCTGGTCTTCGAAGAGCGTGCACAGCTGCTGCCGGATGCCAAAGGAGTAGCTCGGGAAGTGGTAGAGCACCTGTGGAAACGGAGGGAGGGGGGCGTCGTGGTGAGCACTTGCATGCTGGGTAGCTCGGGAAGTGGTAGAGCACCTGCCCTCGCCAGTGGAAAAGCAAGGGAGGTCATCAGTGGCAATCAGCGTCATGATGAGCACCTGCCCTCGCCAGTGGAAAAGGATCGTGCGCTTTCGACGCAGCTCGGGTGGGAGAAGGTGCGGCGACTTGGCGATCTGCTTCACTGAGGTGAAGACGGGCAGCAGGATGTCCTTCGTGGGGTCGTAGCACTGGAGCGACGCATACATATGCTTCACGTAGTTGGGGACGAACCATGAGTGCTCGATCATGGTGGTGGTCGCGTTCTGCGGCCTCTTCTCCAGACGACCCCACGATGAGAGAAGCGTTGCGTTCTGCAGCTCGATGGGAGCGACGCACGCGCCTTCGTCGTGCGGGAAGGCGAACAGGTGATCGCGCCCGCCCGTGCGATTCCAGTACGGATACTCGGTGCGCAGCCACTGGAGGGCCTGCCGGTAGTAGATGTTCCCCCGGATGGGCGCGGCCCTCCAGTCGAGTGGGTTCTCATTCATGATCAGAGTGTGCAGCGGCGTCGGCCGAAAGAATCGCGAGATGTAACAGCCGCCGTAGACTGGGACGAAGAAGAAGTCGGCGGCCTCCGGGTTCAGCGTGCGGTGAGGCGAGGCGAGGAGCACCTCATGCAGAGCGAGCTCAAGTCCGAAGGCGTAGTTCTCCCAATTGGTCGTGTTCCCTTCCTTGTATCGGCGGTAGGTGCAGTCGTGTGAATGAAGTCGAGTCTCATGCAGCCAGCCGTTGAACCAGACTGGCAGCTCATACACGTAGATGGCCGGGCGGAGCGAGGCGCGATGGCCACCACGCAGCTCCAAGCGCTCGGTGCTCAAGCCAGCGCTCGGAGCTGCGATCTCCATCGATCTCCCTCGATCTCCACGCAGCAGCTCCAAGCGCTCGGTGCTCAAGCCAGCGCTCGTGGTGGTCGAGGCGTTGGTGGACGCCCACGACGACGCCCACGACGACGCCCAGGACGGCGCCCACGACGGCGCCCACGATGAGGCGTTGGTGGACGCGACGGGAGCGGCGGCGGCGGCAGGCCACGTCGCGTGCGCCCACGACGACGCCCAAGCGCGCGCATGCTCCTCCTCATCGAGATTGGGCGTCGTCGGTGGCAAGGGCACCATCGGGATGGAACAGTCAGAGCCCGTCCAACCTGCTGCGCACATGCAGAAGCCACGCACGCACTCGCCTCTGTCGGAGCATTGGTTGACGCAAAAGGAGCGCACGACGATCTCACACATCCGGCCGCCGCGATCTTCGTAGCATGCACAGCGTGGGTAACGCTCCGCGGTCGCCGTACGGAGCGCGCTGGGCGTCGGCGGCCGGTCGCACCATGCGAGCGGGGATCCATCGGGCGCATGCATCTTCTGCCGACGCTCCAGCTTACGCTCGGCCGCCTGATGCCCGAGGTGAAAGAGCTCCTCAAGGCGACGCTCAGGGACCGCGCGCCCAAACCAGGACGGTGTCGTGTTGGGCCTGCTCCAGAACTGGTGCGGCTCAACCACAGTGAAGTGCGCCCACCCCGGGGATCGCCACTTTGTCAGCTGCTCGATCCCACGCCACTCGCACATGAACATGTGCCGGTCCGGGTAGGCGGCTCGCGCGCCGCACGTGCACCGATTGGAGCTCAGGTCACACTCGCCCGAACAGCGCGACACGAACCGTGTCCATTCATGGCAGTCGCGCCCGACGCACTTGTCACGAGGGTCATTGCACAGCTGCGGCACCAGCTGATCGCAGTAGTCGCCGCGGTAGCCATGCCGGCACACGCACTGCCCAAGGAGCTGATCGCACCGACCGCGGCCACTGCAGCCACCCAGGCAGCCGCGGCTATGATTGTGTGCCGCCCCACCACCAGCGCGCCGCACTGCCAGGGTCGCCGCCACGCGGCTACGGGTGGGCAAGGTGAGCTGCTGGCGCAATGCCGCTGCAAAAGAGTCGAGGTCGGCCGGCGGCGGCAGAGAATGCCACATCTCCGTGCCAAGCAGCAGCAAATTGGCCGACGTCGCGCGCGCCGTGACCCTTCTGGGCTCGTCGTGCGGCACCTCGTTGCTGTTCGGCCGCATCGCCACACCCACGTCTACCGCCGTCCAGGTGTAAGTCGAAACCAAGGGTTGAAGGGCAGACAGCAAGAAAAGCGTAAGCGCCGTAAGAGCGGCCAGCAAGAAGCGCGACGCCATCACGGCCACGTGAGCGTGAAGGATCGCGTGAAGCGTCCCCGTGAATGGCCCCGTTTTGCGTCACCACGAGCCTCCAGCGTCCCCCGGAGGGAGCCGGGAGGCCGGGACACGCACTCACACACCGCACGCGAACTGTTGATAGAAAACACCGGGGCGGGAGCCGGGAGCCGGGGTGGGGGCTGCGGGGACACAGCGCTCAGCCATGCGCTCAGCGGACACACACCAACGCGACAACACGGTTCCCACCCGACCGGTTGCGCGGTAGCTGTTCACGACGCAGTACATATAGCAGAGTATACACGTCTACGCGGACACCGCCGTATTTATTCGACCCCACCCGACCGACAAGACACATGATACGATACATCAAGTCGACGATAAGTTGTACGCAGTACGGTATTTGAACGGCAACAGACTGTTCGTAGCCCACTGCACCTCCCTACACCCAAATGCCCTGGGAGGACCCTCCCAAGGCCCGCGCCATCGACCGGACGTTGCATCGATGAGCGATGTCAATGCATGTGTCAATGCCAATGGAGAGCGCACATGCGGCTGAAGGCGAATTCTTAGCGCAGCAAGACTGTATCGGTTCACGACCTGCGGCCTTCGGGGTCTGGTGCGCGCAGCCTATGGGTGAGCTTCTGGACGAGCGCCATGGTGAGCGCTTGCAGTTGCTCAACTGCTACTACTGGGGGCTGCGGGGTAAGGGTTAAGTGGCGACGCCACCGCCAGAGGTGCGGCACTCATCGCCCAATTAGCACCATGCTGCTCGCCGCCCGTGCATGCATTGGGAGCTGAGGCTCCGCCCTCCCTCATCGCCCAATTGGCGCCGTACTGCTCGCCGCCCGTGCATGCATTGGGAGCTGAGGCTCCGCCCTCCCTCATCGCCCAATTGGCGCCGTACTGCTCGCCGCCCGTGCATGCATTGGGAACTGAGGCTCCGCCCTCCCTCATCGCCCAATTGGCGCCGTACTGCTCGCCGCCCGTGCATGCATTGGGAGCTGAGGCTCCGCCCTCCCTCGACTCAGTCTCGTCAAGGCGAAGGACGTCGAGGTTGACACTCGAATCTCCGTCGTTGTCCTCCGCGCCCCCCGCATTTTCCGCAGTCAAGCGCTCCATCTCCGCGAGCAAGGCGAGCGTTTCTCGCTTGACTCGCGGCGCCGAGCGCTTCTTCTTGCCTGGCACACGAAACGGCTCGGGACCGGTCCACTTCTGGGCCTTCTCTATCCAGCTGGGATCCTGAGACATCGCCAGCTGTCTCTGGCCCGGTGGGGCGCCCGGTGGGGCGCCCGGTGGAGCGCCCGGTGGGGCGGGTGGCGCGCCCATGCCCGGTGGGGCGCCCATAGGGGCGCGCGGGGGGGCGCGCGGGGGGGCGCCCGGTGGGATGGCGTGCTCGGGGCGGCCACGTGCGTACACAGAAGCCTCGCCTCCGTAAGGAATGGAGTGCGCCATACCCAACCGAGGACCCGGCTCCGTCCCAAGCCGGGGGCCGCCGTGAATTGCCCGGAGAACCTCGAGTGCCCGGACAACATCTCCTCGGGTCCTCGCCAGCGCGCGACCCACGTCATCTGGGTGAAAGCCCATCCGAAACAGCGATTCCGTCGGAGTCAGCTGGGGGCTCGGCAGCTGCGAGCTTGGCAGCTGGCGGGGCGGGGGAGGCGGCGGTTGGGGCGGGGGCAGCCCGTGGCCATGGAACATGGTCATGGGAGGTGGCGAGAATGGATGTGCCGAGAAGGCCATCGGATGCTGCTGCGGATTCGAGCAGCTAGGCTGCATGGGGCAAGAGGATACTGACGCATGGCTGCCGAACTGCGTGCTGCTGCTTCCAGTCGAACGCTCCGACGTCGACAGGGGATGAGGTTGTGCTGCTGCATGTGTTGTGGCGCTTCTGCCCCCTTTGCCGGCACCCCGGCTTCTGCTGTTGCCGCCCTTTCCTCCTCCGCTCCCTCTCTCGCAGTTGCCACTAAAGCATGCTCGGATGGGCGCGAACATTTGACCCAGCAGCTCGAACCTCTGCGCAGGTGCGGGCATTGGCTGCTCCCTCTGCACAGGTGTGGGCGTGGCTGACCATGTCGCAGTTCTGATCTGTTGCATACTCGCCGCTAACGCAAAGACGTCAGTTGGCGTGGTCTCCTGCCCCTCCGGGTCGTGCACCCCGCCATAAGACGATGGAGCCGCGCTGGTGCTCTGGCTTGTCTTGGCGTGGCCCCACGTGGTACCCCCGTTCGGATCCATGACTACGTGCGCGTCCACACTCAACTCACAGGGCGTCAACCTGCCGCGCGCGCCGCGAGTTGCAAACAGGTTACGTTGAGCGCGTGGGATGAGTTCGTGGTGCCTCCTCAGTGTTCACTCAGCTCAGGCGAGCAGCGCAAGACGAAATCTTCCCACACGCTTTTCAAAACCACTCGCTCGCGTGTGTCGTGTTGACGTTCACCGTTGTCGCGCCTGACGCCGTGTTACATGTAACGTTCACGTGACTTTAGCAGAAAAACCAGAGACAACTTCGAATTATCGCCGCGTCGCGATGTCGATCGGACGGACTCTCGGTCATGTGTTCCCCTCGTTGTACATGCTCCTCTTCGTGTTACCTCAGGCCTGGCCTCAGGAAAACATCACCGACATATCCGCCTTGCTAATGGATCTATTAATACAGCAGCGCCTGGACACGATCGCGACAGAGAATAAAATGGGCATCTGGGTAAGCTTCCGGGCCGGCAACCGGACGATGGAGGGCTCCTCTGCCTTCGGTTACTCATCGGTGGAAACTCCGACTCCGGCCGCCGTAGGCGACATCGTGCCCGCTGGATCAATCACCAAAACCTTCACAGCGACTGCGATCCTGCGGTTGGTCGAAGCCGGTGCGTTGAGTCTCGACGATCCTATTACGGCGCGAGCAAACGACTTCTTCGGGAAAATGCTCGGCAGCAACAAGACTTTGGAGGATCTGTATGGCCCCCCGGTGTCCAACCTGACTCTGCGCATGCTGCTTTCGATGCAAGGAGGGCAGAGCGACTACAACAACTCGCTCGTGAAGGAAATGGGTATCGAGCATCCATTGCACGACATCACCCCGCAAGAGTATTTGTCCAACTCCACGATCGTGAACTACTCGGTGTGGAGGTGCCAAAGTACGAACTCCAGCTGCGACCCACCAAGGTACAATAGCATGGGGTTCCTGCTCCTCGGCCTCGCGCTAGGCCAGCAGCTCGGGTTGAGCCGTTGGGAAGCTGTCGATCAGCTCACGGCCGCCATCCCCCCAGAGCTGGCCGAGGCCTACGAGAAGCTTGGCGTGCTCTTCTTCAAGCGTGGCCCTTGCTCCGAGTACCCGCGCGTCGCGCACTTCTACGACTTGATCAACGGAGAGTATGTGGACCAGTACCACACCTCGTGCCTCAACGGCTGGGCATTTGGGAACATTGGGATCTCGGCGCGCGCCGCAACCGCCTTCTATGGAGATCTGTTGGGCTCGTCGCCTCTCATTCTGAACCGCGAGACGGTGCTTCAGATGCAGCAGTGGGGCGAAATCCTTGCCGGGCACGAGTGGGAGAGATACGGGCTCGGCCTCATGTGGCTGCCCATGCAACAGTATGCGCATTTCGATGCGACGGTGCCAGGTGCGGAGCCGTTTCTCTACGCTTCGGGTCACGCCGGTGCGGACTACGGATCGTACGCTCATAGCGGTTACCATCCGGCGCTGGATGCCTCCTACGCCATCATCATGAACAAGGCGAATGGGCTGCTGCTTGACGGTCAGCCAATCAAGTCGGATCATATCTTCTGCCGTGCCTATCGAGCTATCTTCCAGCTCAGCGGCCATGGGACGATAGGCGATGCAGCCCTCAAGTGCGACACGGTGCCGCCTGGGCCACGAGCAAAACCGACCGGGTACAGGGGTGGCGTTGCAAAGTACCGGTAGCGGTGTGTCCCGGCTCCCCCCGGTGTCTTTTTACCGGTAGAGTCCGCCCTCTCCCCCCTTGTGATCCATCCTCAAGTTTTGGGCGTGAACGGGCAAAACGGTACGCGTGAGACCAGGATGGTCTCACCCCTTTAAGTGAGGGAATACACACCACCAAGTGTCGGCGGCATGCCTGGCATGCATGCGGGCTGTGTGAAGGTTGTTTCCTAATTTGTGTTTGACAGAAACC
>Ga0210248_102324_pt1 | contig 11558 bp, 14 predicted proteins | sample ChrtobMetP3_32mM_FD_155493 | JGI IMG/M metagenome (GOLD analysis project Ga0210248, IMG submission 155493) | Chrysochromulina tobin associated microbial communities from unialgal haptophyte culture, Seattle, Washington, United States - P3_32mM | ecosystem: Host-associated > Algae > Haptophytes >...
ACTGCGAATCCGGCAGACACTGTTAGAGACCTTAAGTTTATAGGGTATCAACAACCGATGGGCCCAGGTGACGCATTGGGGTACTTGTTCGAAGTTGTAGTAAACGGTGTTCGCCAGATGATCGCAACGTACCGACGAATTCCTTCGCTTCTGATGCCAGCAATTGTTACTAATGGATTTGTTGGTCACATAATAAGAAGCGTGCATGTTCAATACAACTACAGATTAGGTGCTCGTGGTCGTGACCTTTGAAACATTCTAAAGTATGAGTGCAACCAATGCCACCCCGAAGGGCGCGTGACACGATTGAGCGTACAGTCTTGTTAAGGCGAGTCATTGACCTAAACACTCTGGAACCAAATCGAATGTACAGAGTCCAATGCAGACTGTTGGTTAAGGTACCAATGAGTTTGGTCCCCACATACACTTGGGACCCTATAATTCATCGTAGTTTGAGGTTTATGGACAAGATAGAAGAGCCAGGTTATCCAGCCATGTACCGTTTTGTTCACCCACCGTCCGGTGAGGAATACACGTTCTTTTGGAATTGGCCCGTGGATAGAATCTATCAAGTTGCGAACCACATCAATTTCAAGGTGATACCGCCCATACCTAATGGTATACAGTATCCGTCTAGTGTGAGGCCTGAGGTGACTTACAAAGTATCGCTCAGTGGTCGTGAACTCGGTACTAAAGGGTCGTTCTCAAGAATCTATTAGTCCAAGTGTTCCGCGACGATTGCGATGTAGCGGTCGCGCTCCAGTTTCTTCAACTCCCTGTAGAAGCCGAGCTTTTGCGACACGTTGAACTCTGGACGCTCGAGCGCAGCTTCAAAGAGCCTGATCTTCGTGTTGATGATCCGCAGGTTGTAGTTCACGAGCAGCGAGAGCAGCAGCAGCAGACTGATCACCATCGCTCTCATTATCTGGAAAATTCTCCAGTGTCGGCGTCGGTGGTGCCGCGTCGGGGTGCACGCTCTGCCAGAAGCTTGGGTCGACGTGCGCGCGCACAGATGCCTCGACCTGCTCACGGATCACCTGGAGCTCGCCCTTGCGCACGACCGGCGGACCGTCGGCGCCACGGGACATCGCTGCGAAGAAGTTCGAGTAGTGCGGCAGCATGCGCTCGTGCAGGTCGCGGTCGCGCGTGACGCGGATCACCTTATACGCGTCGGGCGTCCATGAGATGTAGTCGCACCACTCGCGGTTCGCGCACTCGAGGCACAGGTTGATCTGCATGTAGTAGTACAGCGGGATCTCGAAGTGCACCTGCTTCTTCCAGTAAGGGCACTTGGCCTCGACCATGCCCTCGGTGCCGACGAGCCCGTCCGGCGAGCCTGCGAGCCAGGGCGTGTGCTCGTGCACGTGCAGGCCGGTCTTCTCGACGAGGTTGCCTGTGTGCGCGCTGTAGGCAAGGATCGCGTTCGGCTCGTTGTTGGAGCCCCAGCGCGTTGCGTCGTTGCCCTCGAAGGTGTCCGTACCCATCGCGCGGTTGAAGGCCACCTTGCGGCTTGTCCACAGGCACAGGCCCAGCGCCGCTCCCACGTTCGAGGCTGTGAGCTTGCCCTTGCGCGCCGCGTGCCACTCGGGCGTGCCTTGCTGCAGCGCGGTCGTCATGAAAGCGCTCGCTATTTCAGGATGGGTTGCATGCGGAAATTCGACGAGCTTCGAAAAGCTTCGAAAACCTTCGAATTCCACAGCGCGTTTTTCCCCCCCGCGCCCTCTCCAATGGAAAAAAAATCCTGGAGTGGAGGAACTCAATACGGCGCTTCTATGAATGTGAATACTAATAAATACATACATACTACTAATACTAATACATACATACTACTACTATTACTATTATTTATTGTATTCAATATTCATATTCACAGAAGCGCCGTCTTGAGTTCCTCCACTCCAGGATTTTTTTTCCATTGGGGAGGGCACAGGGGGAAAAAAACCAAGTGATCGCCGATAATTTTTTGACGAAACTTGACGACACATTTCGCGCACTTTTCTGATGTGACAACGAACGATGCTGGCCACTCCACCACCAGGCGCGAGGAAGGTGCGTTTCAATTACCCCAAAATTGTCAAAGGGGAAATCTTGATTAGCGTTTACTGGAAGGATGCAAAGGGTACGCACACAGAATACATGCCGTTGTGGTCCTTGCAGCGTGATTACGCTTCTGAACTACGTCAGCTCAAAGCAGATTTGCAAGCACGCCTGAAGTCGCTTCCCGGTTTAGCCTCTGAACTGCAACCCATACTTGACTTGTGGAACAGTGGCGGAGGCATGCCAGTCAATGTGGTAGGCGAAGAAATCGCTGAGCTCGATGACGACGATGACGACTTGCAAGCGTTAGTGCACGGCGTTAGCGCGCCAAGTGACAACAGCAGTAGTGGCGGAGCAACTGTGAATGGCGTGGGTGCAAGCAGTGGCGGCGCGACTGTGAATGGCGTAGGTGCAAGCAGCGGCGGCATGACAGTCTATGGTTACCCGAGCAGTGGCAGTGGCTGGAGCGACGGCGCTGAAGATAACGGCGCGGGTGTCGGAATAGGTGCAGGAAGAACACCTATCACAAACCCGACACGCGAAGAGTTAGCTGCTACATTGCAAGAGATTAGAGCAGAAGAAGCTGCAAAAGCAGATCGAGCAGCGCTGGAGTATTTACAGTACGTGAATAGTCCTATGGCAAGTAGCTATGGTATGAGCGCTAGTGGCGGTGGTAGCAGCGGGGGCAGTAGCGAGAACCCTATCGTTATCGACGACGATGAAGCCGGCGGCACTGGCGACTACTTTGGCGGTGGTGCGAGCGGCGACGAAGTCGAAGATTACGGGATGGGACACGACGGCGATCATGACGAAGACCAGTACAATTATGACGACGAAGACGATTTTTGGGTGGACGAAGAAGAGGGACCGCCAGCAGTGGTCGAACGTCCGATTACGCCTGCTTTACAAAGTCCAGAGTATTTAGAGTATTTAGAGAGGAAGGCGCTGTTGCAGAAAGCAGCAGATGAACGATCAGCAGCAAGGCGAGCTCGATATCCAGAACAAAGAGCAGCGCGTGCTGCTGCTTTCGATCCAGACATCGATTATGACAATCCGGACAAGGTTGAGTATCCGGATTATGACGATCTAGCCGATGAAGAATACTATGCTGCTCGCGTTGCTAAGATGAACGCGATGAGAGCAACTGCTAGAAACTACAAGGAATCACCTAAGTTATCACAGCAGCTGCGTCGGTCCACGACACCCCTGCACATTCGGGAGGAGAACCAGAGGATTAGAGAAGTTCAGGCGGCGAAGTTAGCCATTGATCTGTTGGGGCCCCGAAGTGCAAATGCATCAGGATTGCGCGGAAGAATGGGACGTGCGTTCGACACAACCTACGACATAACTCGCCATAATGTTGATGAAGCTGTTGCGGCTGCACTTGCTAAAGCAAACATAGAGTTCGATCAAGAGGATCCAGTTCTTTTGGCGACACTTGGGTCTGGGCCACGAGCTCCGGGCTATACTCGTCATCTTCAGGCACTTCCACCAGCACCACCCAACGATGATGTGGACGATGATGTGGACTATTGGGCGCTTCCAAACGACAAGCGTCATAATCCCAATCGCTACGGGTGGGACCCGGATCAGGGCTATCTTTACCATACTCCACCAGCTCAACAAACACCGTCCATTCTTGGCACAGCTCACGCGCAACACTCTGGAACAGTGTACGACCTCGATGATGACGACGATGATGGTGACATACCTTTGGTGTTCCGTAGGCGACGATAATTCTAAGCTTCCAGGTAAACGATGTTGACCGGTTTGTTCAAAGGACGACAAAGCATTGAAGTTGGTGGGCCAATCGGATCGATGAAAGACGCGAAATCGAAAAGCTTGGCGAACCCCGACTACAAGGCGGCGTATCTGCTAAAACGCTTGACGGGTTACGAACCAGATTCGAATCCGGGACTTGACATGACGATCGACCGGTACAGACCGGAAGATAGCCGGCCATGGATGGATCAGGCTGAAAAGACCGCATTTCTTATGAACGCGGTCAAGGGCTACGAAGCGGAAGCCGAGGAGTCTTTAAAACTGGAGTTCAAAGATTGGTTAAGAGGCGAGCACAACGATAACAACGATCCACAACCCTACAATAATGCACATGGTGGGTTGAAACGCAGAGACACGCGTGGTGAACAACTGGATGAGTGGTACCCGACGTGGTGGGGTAAGAAGCAGTTAACGCACCTCCCAGGCGTTCGAGAATATCTGCGCGAGGATCACATCTCGGCGGACAAAGCCTCGTTTGACATGAACATGCTCGCGCACTTCGGCCCGAGCAACCTCGAGGAGGCATGGGCATACTTCAAGTATTGGGTCAAGCGTCGGCCGGTTGGGCCGTGGATTAGACTGAATGAGCCCGACGCTTCTGCTAATGCTAATACACCCTTTGAACGTTCGGGTCCAATCTCGATGGCTCCTGCAGATGCGGTTCTGAACATTGAGACAAACGCCAGAGGTATCAAGAAGGTGCAGATGCCCGAGTTGGCGCGTCGCGAGGCAGGCAATACCTCTCTTTTGGATCGCGCCTTGACGCAAGCTGTCAAGGAATCAGCTGCCTTACGAAACACAGAAGAAGCGGACAGGCTTCGAAAGGAAGCTGATGCTCTTGATGCTGCAGACAAGCAGAAAGAAGCAGAAATACTCGAAGCTCTGAAACGTGCAGATCCATTTAAGACCAAGTATGCGAAAGAGATGTTCGATGACGGTTACTTTGAGCCACACATGAAATCCTTGCAACAAGAGTATAAAAACACTGTGGCACAGAAAGCTAAATCAGAGCCGGAAGTGTTGTGGCGCAAGTTGATGGCAAACAACGATAGGCAATTCACACGAGAGGAGTATAATCGAGTTCAAAACTATACTGGAATGACAACAGAAGCTCCACTTCAAGCTCGAATGGATCAGTTGATGGCAATCAAGGGCGTCTCACCAAAGATGAAGGAGCTCATCGGAGATCTCTTAAAGGACAGATTCAATTTTAAGGGTTCATACGCCGATCATTATCACCACGATAAACTCTTGCTCAAGCAAACTGATGCATGGCTGAAACAGGCTCAAGTTGGAATGCAGCTTACGAGACTTCTCACAGACAGAAAAGAAGCAAGGGCTGCATCAGCAGCGGCGCAGGCAGCGGAGCAGGCAGCGGAGCAGGAGGCACGCGATAAGATTGATGCATTGGTACAGCAAAGAGTGGATGCGATTCTGCGAAAAAGGGGACTATTGGAAGACGGAGATGATGTCGCGGAGGTAGATGAAAAGCGCGTGGACGAGGCGGAGGTAGAAGAGCGCGTAGCCGAGGTTCTTGAAAGCGTTCTTCAACGTGTCGCGGAGGTAGAAGAAGAAGACGAGGAGGAGGGAGAAGAAGTGGAAATTTTCGGCGAAAGAGGCGTCTTGCAAAGCACACCTGGCAAAGCTGCAGCCGATTCTAGTCCCACTGACACCTCGACAACCCTAGAAGTATCACCTGCATCACCTGCCGTTACTCGCATGAACGAGCCAGCTCCCAGCAAGCCAACAATGAAGTTCAATGTAGCAGCTAGAGCCGTATCATCACCTAACGAACCTCGACGTCCAAAACCAGCCACAGGCCGCTAGAGCACATACGCCAAATGCACGCCGCTATTCGCTTTAAATTCTAGAGCACATGCAGCTTGCGCATGGGCGTCGAGCACGTGTACGTCGTCTACGATCCGACTCGCCCCGTCAACCGCTTCGATCTCGGGTTCCGCAAAGTCTCGAAGATGATCGAGCTGACTCATTACGAGGTCTTCCAGCCATTGCAGGTCACGGTCGTCAATTTGTGATGGGGACATGACATCTTCTAAGCATGTATTGAACCATGTCGTCCCAACAACCCATCGAAGTGAAGCTCGCTCCGGGACTCCTGACCACACTGCGCGGTCCAAGGTGTTCTCTTGCAGCAGGTGAGGTGGTCAGCACTGGTAATTCTGTTCTGTTGCTTCCACTGTGGAGTGGCGCGAATGATGCTTTTGTCATCAACAACAAAGATACTGAAGGCGTCGACTTTGCGTTACTGTTCGACGTGACTACGGGTAAGTTCATCTTTCCTTTGGCATGTGTGCACAGTGAAGTGAGTGCTAGCAACGGGTTGCCTGTCGAATTGATCGGGTTTTGGACGGACAAGTTTCCGTCAGCTGCGCCTGAAGACCTGCTCACCGCGGTGTTCACATTGGTTGTGAAGAATGGCACTGAGCAGGCGTACTCCTCAGTGACGATACACCGACTACCGACGACAGTTGTCGTGGGCAATGTTACGGAACGACCAGGCACTCCGGAACAAGACCCTCCAGGCACTTCACTTACATTGACTGGTGCTTCTGTTGTAGAGAACATTAACAATGGCTTTCCAACCATCGCCTCTAATACGCCCGTGGTCATTACACCCACCTTTCCCAGTGGCCACAGCGCTGTTTTCACTGTAACTGGCTACAATTGGGACCAGACCGTAGAGATTGAAAACCCAGTCTACAGTTGGGAAATAGGTGCAGGCTTTACGGTGGTCTCTGGAACGCCATACACTTTGACGATCGGACCACAGAGTTTTAATCGAACACGTGTGTTCGTCACCATGATTGTCACGAGTCCTGATGGTGAAACTACGACTCTGATTGAAATGGTCATCGTGGAGACTTAAGGAGTCACGACAAGCTTGATCGAACCTAAGATCCATAATTTCTTAACGCCGTATTAAATGGCAGCGGCTAATAACTCGTCAGGAAGCACTGGAACAGAACCGGCAGAACCGACCTTCTTAAGCATCGACGAGATTGAGGGCAACTTCACGATCATCGTGTACAACAACGAGACGCATCAGACGCTTCGTGAAAAGGTCTTCTGTGTACTTGGCAATCCGACAAATCATCAACCGGTGCACACACTCCCCTTCAACCCACGACACATCTCATCCCTGACGCTGCAGCTGCGTAAGTACAACAAGGAGACGAACACGTACGAGAAGTACAACGGCCCGAAGGTCGGACTCTGGTTCAAGATCGTGACCGACGATTGCTCTGGCTCAAATTCATGATCGACGACTCTTGTATTTTCCGAGTGCCTGAGGAGCAACGATGGCTACGAGAGCACCCGGTCCCGTGCCTGCAGGCCTTCAGCTCGCACCAATGAATAAGACCGACCCGACGATGCAAACTAAGCTCGGTAGTGATCTCGATCACTTGCGGCAAACTTACCATGAGCCTTCGTATGGAAGAGACGCAAATGATACGTATACTGGGTATGTGGCTAACGGTATGGATCCAGACAAGGCTCAGACACTGCCTCAATGGTACCCCCGCGGCCTGACGCACATGCCAGTACAGTACGGCGGGCCATCGGCGGAGAAGGAGAACATGGACCGCCTGAATCAACTGATCGAGGTGGCGCCCAAGGGTGCGGGTGGTGCGATGCGGTACGCGCCGATTGGGGACAAGGAGGTCAACTACCTCAAGTACATGGAGGACATGGCCGAGCTCGCAAAGTTCGACAACTACGTCGAGTCTTTTGTCGATCCAAGGCAGCCCGGCAGTGCCGAGTTTTTGTTCAAGGTCTACCCGGAGTACATTAACCGGCGCATGCAGCAGGCGCACACGGATTATGAGTTTGCACTGCGGAATCAGATGATTGACATGTGGGGCATTAACACCTTCGACGACCTGTACTTTAAGTATTTGGTGGACCAGAAGAGGATCAGCGGTCCATCGCTACAACGTGCGGCGACTACCATTGACGACGAGTACGTCGGGGCGTACCTTGCACCCTGGAGCCATCCGAGGAAAAAGGTTGATGCAGAACATTTGTACCTCCCCTTCGCGTCCGCAAAGATTGGAGCAAAGCCAACTAATCAAAACGATTGGCGAATCGAACGCAAGGCCAATATGCCATTCAGGCACTCACAGACCCGGCAGCAATTGGCTCATTCAGTTTTCACGAAAGCGCCAGGACTTAACTCTGACGGGACGCCAAACACTAATCTGCCTGGTGATGGCAAGGGCACTGCATAAATATTCTAAGTACATTCTAGTGTACCATGTCGGCCCCGGCAGTTCAGATCGAAGGGTGGCGTGGCGTGCTCGTTGTGTGCGGGCTCGGGCATCCGCTCGCGCGCGCGTTCGTCGCGGGCACGCTCGTCGGTGTCGTCGCGTTCACGGCGGGCCTGCCCAGGTCGGCGTTCACAGAGGACGGGCACTTGCGCCCGCAAGCCGGGCTGTCGAGCGACCCTGAAGCGTGCGACTATCATTTTCTAGTGGTTCCATTGAGTGTCGCGCTAGTCGTCGGGCTCTTCACATGAGCAGCGTCGGCGAGTTTGTTAAGAGCAAGATGCACAACATGGCCGTCTGGGTGCAGGAGGAGCTCGGCTCGGTCATCGCGATCGACTACGTCGCGGCGGTCGACGCGCGCTCGGAGCTCGAGCTCACGACGCTGTGCGTGATGCTGCACACTGAGAGGGACATCGCAGCGCGGCGTGATTGGGACGCGCTCGTCGAGCTCGCAAGTGAGGAAGCCGCGCTCGCGCCGCTGCTGCAGATCCTCGTTGAGGTGCGCCAGCGCGAGCCGATGCACGAGAAGTTTTGGAAGTATGTGCAGCTGTTCATCGACGTGATCGATGAGTGATTAGTTTCTAAGTGTCGAGTGTGTGTCAGCAATGCCTGAAATTTATGATCCACTGAACCTCATCGAGCTCGACCCGGTGATGCTCAGCGCCGCGCAGGAGGAGCGCGCGGCGCTCAAGAAGACGAAGGGGGGCGCTGGTCCGTCGAAGGACAAAGCGCCCACCGAACCCAAAGAACTTAAGAAGCAGAAGGAGGTCGTCGCGGCGATGGAGTCGACGCCGCAGGAGCTGCCGCCGCCGCCCTCGCCCGAGGAGCTGCGTGTGATGCTCGACAAGATCGGCGCGTATAAGGAGCGCTTCCCGAACCTAAAGTCGCGCAACAAGGTCGGGCCGAAGAGCTCGCCCGAGGAGATTGAGGACGAGCTACACTACATTCAGCTGCAGCTCGGCACTAGCACGCAGAGCGGCAACTTTGGCAGAGCACTACGACTCGATTGACAACTACATCGACCACGACTGCTACACTCAGTATCTCGATCCCTTCGGAACAGCGCCGTGGGTGCGCGACGGGGATCACAAGCATCTAGAGGCGCGCGACCGTGGACGCGCTGTCCGCGAGAAGCAGCTCAATGTCCTCTTGCCCATGGTAGCGGCGGCATCTGAAATGGAGGCCGATCTCTATGTCCCAAGCGTTGCCGAGGTGGAGAAACTCCCCAAGTTCTCATCGCATGTGGGGATTGGCAATTGGGGCTGCGACACGTGGCGAGGGGCTCTGCGAGACGTACGAGGGGTCGGGGCTCTGCCGATCCTGAATCAGACGATACGGGATGAGGAATTTCCCCAGAAGGACAAGGGCCAGGTGGCTCGCGAGGTGCATCAGGAGAACTTCTACGTTTCGCGCGTTTTCGACCGAAGCGGCGCGCCAGACCACGGTAGATACTGTGCACCAGGGGCCACAGAATGAGCATAGTAACACACGAACCTTAGAACTTTCTAGAGGTGTTAACGAGCAATGGACGACTTGGAATCGGAGCTGGCGCGGAGTGTTTCTGCACAGGTGAGTAAAACATTCATAGAGACACGGCCGCTCCTGGCACTCGGTGTTCTGGTACTTCTCATTGGAGCCTACGAGATGCGTAAGCACGTCCCAAAGCAGCCACACAGCCGCAGCGCCGTCGTGCACGCTGCGGACGACCTCGAGATCGGGCGCCACAGGCACGACGGCTCACAGCCGACGGCCGACCGCGTTCGACCGGGCCATCGCAAGACCATCACGTGGGACGCTAGGCTATAGAAGCTGAACGTCTATGAGACCTTCGTAGTGACTCTCTCCGTTGTACACGATGTAGATGACATCGGCTGTCGGCCCTCCAAGTGGGTTCATCCTTTTTGGCTCTTCCATGCGGAACAGGTTTTCAGGGTCGTCGTCGTCGTCGGGGGTTAGTTTGGGTCAAGCGCACATATAACAATTCCACAAACCCGATTCGTTAACATGAACTCCGATGGGATTTCGAAACCACAGATTCCTTTTGGATGACCATCACGACGCGAGCGTTCCACAGCATGACCGCTCCAGGGCGCGTGACTTCGACGTGAACCATGCAAAGGGCCTGGTCTGACGTCGCTTATGGCGCCAATGGATTCTCCAGCCTTTCGTTCACATCCCCACGAACTTTGGACTCCCCAAACGACGAGGCAGCCCCCCAAAATGAAGCATTTCGAGCCTGCTTTTAGATTTACCTAGCCGCGTGTTTTTAGATTTATCGTGTGTTTTTAGATTTACTGCTTTGCACCTGCGGTGCATATCTTCGGCTATGTATGCCAGGTCGGTTGCACTTTCTGTGCGCGTCACCCTTGTGTTCACCCGGCACATCTGTACGTGCTTGATCCCCTCTGCGGCACCATTGATTGCTAGTCGGGTAGTACAAGGTCTCAGACGACGCGATGCGATGACCTCTACGGAGCAGTCGTGTTAATCCGCTGTGCATCATTGTCCGGCACTTTCTGTGCGTTTGTCACCCTCCTGTTTGCACTTTACGTGCATTGACTGCGAGTCGGGAAGTTGCTTTTAACCAGCTCAGCTCACACACACAACGAATTTTCTGCATCGCGTAAACAGTGATTGGGTATTCGTGCGCGCCGCGGGTCCGGGTGACGCCGCGCGACAATTTCACACGCCGCCGCGACAATTTCACAGCCAATGTTTAGAATTCGACACCCAAGACACCGGACCGGCGTACATACGGATGCGGTTATTTCACACTCCCCAAACGATGGCGAGTGTGCCGAGGCCGAGGGCTCTTACTCGGTCGCCGTGCATGGCCGCTGCATGATTGCGCACTCTTTCGAGGGCGAGTGCTTCGGGCCCGCGCAGGCGCTGCACGGCTGCACGTACGTCGTCGACGCCATCGTCGAGGGTCCCAGGCTCCAAACGGGCGCAAACTACCTCGTCGACTTTTGCCCTGCGGAGCGCGCCTTGCATGTCGCTCTCGGGTGCTACCGTGAGCGCAACCTCGACGAGCTCGTTGAGTTCGCGGGCGAGAACACGATGTGCGAGCGCGTCGCGAGGGCCGTGTGGGAGCGCATGGCCGCGGCGCTTCCCGGCCCGCCTGCGCTCGCCGTGCTCCGTGTCGTCGTGCACGAGTCGGACGTGGCGCATGTGGAGTACGAGCGCGCGTTGGCGCCGATGCGGCGCCCGCCCTGTACACGGTGAGCGTCCGAGGCCGCTTCATGGCGGCGCGCGCTTCAGCGAGTCGCAGCAGCGGCTGCATGGCGGCACCTTCGTCGTCGACGCGCTCTTCTCGGGCACAACGCTCGACAACGGGCCCAACTACCTCATCGACATCTGCCTGGCGGAGGAGCTCGTGCGAAGGGCCACCGCGCCTCTGCAGCAGACGCACCTCGACGGTGACTCGACGGTGCTGCTCAAGGCTGCGGGCGT
>Ga0210248_102327_pt1 | contig 11551 bp, 12 predicted proteins | sample ChrtobMetP3_32mM_FD_155493 | JGI IMG/M metagenome (GOLD analysis project Ga0210248, IMG submission 155493) | Chrysochromulina tobin associated microbial communities from unialgal haptophyte culture, Seattle, Washington, United States - P3_32mM | ecosystem: Host-associated > Algae > Haptophytes >...
CGGCGGAGGTGAGGGCGGCGGCGGCGAGGGCGGCGGCGGCGAAGACGGCGGCGGCGAGGGCGGCGGCGGCGAGGGCGGCGGCGACGACGACGTCGGCGGCCTGGGCGGCGGCGAGGGCGGCGGCGAGGGTGGCAGCGAGGGTGGCGGTGGCGATGGCGGTGGTGATGGTGGGGGTGACGGTGGGCATGGCGGCGGCTTCGGGCTTAGCGGCGTTGTAAGTACTGTCAGCAGACGCGCCCCGTTGGCGCGCTCCCCGAAGGGAACGCAAAAGAAGTCACTCGACGCCGCCGTCACGTGACGACGACGGTGTCGAGTAACGACAGTGTCGTGGCGACCGGCAGCTTGCCCGCCGCCTTATTGCTGCCTTCAAACCGTACTTGAAGAGATCAATGTTCTCCTTGCGCATGATGCTGCGCGTTCGCACGAGCACTCGCAGCGAGAAATCGCGGCGGTTTTGCCTGCACCTCGCGATGCTCTCCGGGTAGAAGACCACTCTCAAGTCGAACGACGGCAGCGCTCAAATTTGCCGTCTTGTTCCTCCGTGCCTTCTTTGGAGCGCCGCGTATGCCTAGATTATTGCGCCGATCTTCTTCGACAGCAGCGCGAGCTTCGACAAGCAGTTCCGCGATCATTGTACGCCGTGCGACGGCAGCGTCGAGCGCTTTTTGAGCATCATCCATCGCGTTGTCGGAGAGCGGCGTGCAAAAGCAGCAAGAAAACTGTGACTGACATTCGGAAGCACGAAAGTCGGTCACAACCTCCTGGATCCCACAGTGCGGAAAAACCGCCTCCCCCAGGGCTGGTGTTCCATCGAGCGGCGCTGTGTCGGTTCATTAAACTCTATTTTAGAGTCAATTTCAGAAGTAACACGACTGTCACGTCTCACGTCACACGAACCGCGTACTTCGTACTCGTCCCCACTCCCGCGGCGCGTCGCGCGCGCTCGAAGAAGCCCGCGGAACTCACGCACTCCGGTCAGCGGAAACCGCGGACGCCACCTACGGCCCGATGTCGACGTGCACTGGTTGATTTAGAAAGTTCTCGAACTCCTCGGAGGAGTTGTGTTCTTGGTCACTGGCTCACTGCCCTCGTAGTCGTACCCGTACATGTACCCGGGTACGAGCGAGCGTTCTTCTTTTGCTTGATCTTCGACGAAAGGGTCTTCTTCCTCATCACACAGCACACACATCCAGTTGCCCTCTTCTTCCTCATCTTCCTCAACATCGTCGCCATATTCTTCCTCAGGATCGTCCTCAACGTCGTCGCTCTCGTCTTCACTCTGGTACAGGTAATACTCCTCCGGATGATCGAAGGCGTAGAGGACGCCCGCATAGCCCAGTCGTCCTCTACGCTGGTAGGCGTCGAGCTGCTTACACTCGTCTCGCGTGATCGCTCGCCGCGAGATCGGATGTATGAACGAGCCGGTCGAGACGAGGTATAAGAGGTAGTTGGATAGCACGAAGCCGTCAAAGTATGTGGCGTGCGACTCGTCTGTGCCGAGGTTGAAGGGTGGGTATGGGAGCGACGAAAGCGAAGCGTGCGAGATCGGATCTACCTCTGACTCGGACAGTCGTCGCCACCAGTCGTCGTCGCCATTCGGCGATCGCATGAGCGGTCGTTGCGCAGAAACCAGAATTTAAGCAAATGCGCGAAGAGACTTGACTTGAAGAGAGTGCGCGGCCCGCTTTCACAAGTCCGTGAAACGAAGCCGTGAAAACCGCTAGAACTTGTGTTAGCATGAAGACTTGCGTTAGATTGTGTAGAATGTAAAGACGGGTTCAAAAGCTTGTACAAGCGGTGCAATCGAACCCCCGCGGCGCTCGCGCTCGAAATAGCCCGCGGAACACACGCACCCGGACCCGGTCAGCGGACACCGCGGACGCCACCTACGGACGCCTCCCACGCAGCCGGGCGGGTCGGCGGCGGGCGCAGGCCTGCGGCGCACGCCGCAGCCGCGCCGGCATCGGTGCGAGGCAGCAGCCTCTGTGGGTTACGCACACGCACCAGGCGGGGAGGCGACGATGGCGGAACGCGGCGCGTGGAGACTAGATGGCGGGGCGCGGCGCGTGGAGACAATCGCGCCATCGTCGCCTCCCCCGGTTCTGCTCGGACGCCGTCCCACATCGCCTTGCAATGCGCCCACGCTTCCTTTTGCTACCGTCCCCGTCGGGGCGGCGTTGGAGACGCCGGCGGCATCGAACCTGCGTGCACCGACGCGCCCGATGGCGCGCGCCCCCGTGGGGAACGCAAAGACGCACTCGACACCGTCGCATTACGACGGTGTCGAGCACAAGTGGTGGCTTCCATCGCCGCCGCCGCCGTCGCCTCCGTGGGCGTCAAGCCGTAGGCCGAAGCACCACATATTTCGGCGCCGGTTGCGCCGCGCAACGCGCTGCGTGGGCACCTTCGCCGCCGCACCTGCACAGCACGCGCGCGCGCTCAGCGCCATCGATCCGTGCTGCGGGCACGATCTGGCCCGACTTGGGAGTCCGCGCGCAGCTCCTCCGTAGCGCGCGCGCGTCAAGGCGCGCGGCGAAAGGCGCGGGCAAGTCGATGGCAAATGGAGAGATGGTTGGGAGCACCAATAATTCAACTTTTTGTCCGTCCTCCGACGCGCCTGGAGCCGGCCGCAGCGAGGCGGAGGCGGAGGCAAAAAAGGTAGGACGGTCAAAAAAGTTGAATTATTGGTGCTCTCAGCCGGGCCCCCAGAAAGGGGTTTCACCCACTTTACTCTGGGAACACCAGGATATATATGATTTCACACATGTTACAGGTACCGGTAAAAAGACACCGGGGGGAGCCGGGACACACACGGGACACACGGGGCACGCGGACGCACAAAGGCACACAGACCACACAGACGAACCTCACAACCATCCAAACCCACCAACAACACACACCCCGCACGTCAGCGGCTCAGCGCGACGACCGAAGCCGCGGCCGACTCAACAACCGCAGGCCCGGAGCCGACCGCTCCCCGCGGCCGACTCAGAAGAGGCCGCCCCCAGCGAACCCGACCCTGCCTCCACCCGCTCCCAGAGCGCCTCCCCGCGCCTGCTCGAAAGCGGTCGGCGAAATGAAGGCGCGTGCGGCAGACGCGTAGCGGCCGGCAGTGCGGCCGGAGCCCCCGATAAGCTCGAGACGCGAGAGGCGGAGGCGGGCATGCGCAACGGCCGCGGCGAAGCCGACCTGGGAGCGCAGCGTCGAGATCATGAAGGATCGCGCGTCGAGCATGGCCGGTTACAGGTACCGGTAAAAAGACACCGGGGTGAGCCGGGAGTCGAGGCTTACAAGGCGGGCATTACACTGTTTGCAGCTGATTGCTGGTCGACTGCTGCTCATCACTGTGCTTGGCCCACTGCTTCCAGCGGTTGGTGGCCGCCGCCTTTGCTGCCTGTTCCTCTAGCAATTCTTTCGCTTTTGCTGCAGCCTTTGCTGCGGCTGCTGCGGCGCGACCACCCTTCTCCTGCCAGTAGCAGGCAGGCAGGCCAGCCTTGCTGCGGTCACCGCCATGGCCACCCTTGCGGACGTATGTCCTCACCATTGAGACGGAAAGAGGGGCGGATGATATATAATGATATCTTGTATAGAAAATAGCCTTTTCTTGTATAGAAAAAAAACCCAATACCCCGAATTCCCGCGGTTCGGGGGTCTACGCTCCGAGATCTGTCTATTGGCACCCTGCATAGTTGTGCATAGTCTCGCTACTACCGCGTACTACCGATGGTAATCAAGTTGCCCCGCTGACGCGAGAGCACCCCTGTCGCCGTTACACCCCCGTCGACACCCCTTGCGGACTATGTCTATAACAAAGCCACGGATGCACGGAATCGAATCCGGATCTCCGCTAACGTATGATGTGCGAGCCATCTTGAAGCCACCCCTCCACACGCTTTCTGGATCAGCTTGGCCGAACAAAGTGACCCCGGCTCCCCGGTCGTGCGGTTTGTGTGAAGTGTCCAGTGATGGTGGGTTTGGATGGTTGTGAGGTTCGTCTGTGTGATCCGTGTGCCCGTGTGTCCCGTGTGTGTCCCGGCTCCCCCGGTGTCTTTTTACCGGTATGGATGTGCGTCTGCGTCTGCGTGTCCTGTTGGTGTCCCGGCTCCCCCAGTGTCTTTTTACCGGTACGGATGTTCTGTTTTTTCTTTCTGAAAGTTGCTGACTGTGCGCGCGCGGGCGACTGCTGCACCCTGTTGACCAAATGGCCGACTTCGTGAGCGCTGGGACATCACCGTGCTCAGACGATCAACGACGAGTGCACTATTCGCAGAGAGTCAGCAGGGCTGCGTATGTCTTCGCTTTGGTTTGCTTCTTTTTTGCAGGGTACACCGTAATTTCAACGGATGCGCCGACCTCCACCCAGCCCACCGCGCCGAACACGACACAGCTAGAACCGTGGAACTTCGAAACACCGAGAAATTTGCCCTGCAGCCGCATGACCTGCGGCTATATGACCCTGCGGCCGTGGGAGCATCCGTCTTATACTCAGCCCGCCACAGGTTTGTCACAGTGCGGTCAACTCCAAGCGCAATCCCGTGCCCACGCAAAGCGGCCGAAGGCAGTGGTCACCTTCCTGTCGTCGCCCAATTATCTGCCCATGGTGTTCACCTTGCTGCAAAGCCTGTCTGCAAGTGGTTACCGAGGGGAGCGCGTGGTGGCTACTCTGGCCCCGGCGTCTGAGGACGAGCGACGCGAGAAGGCAGAGATGTTGAGGCGCCTGCTGCAGAAATTCCCAGGTGTGCAAACCACCACGTGGCGCATGATGCTTCCGCGTACGAAGACGGCCGAGCACCCACGGTGGACCAAGAACTATGCCAAGCTCAACCTTTTCCAAATGACCGCGTACAGCACCATCCTGTACATCGATGCGGACATCCTTGTGCTGCAGCACCCTCGCGTGATCTTCAAGCATGCGGTCGAGCTTGACGTGGAGACGACTGAGAGCACGCGGTGGTTCTGGTCTGCTCCGGACTGGGGTGCGTGGACGAGACCCCCGAGCGCCAGCATGAATGGGGGTGTACTTTTACTGCGGCCGAGCATGGAGCTCTTCAAATGCATGACGCGAGTGCTGCATAACGTCAACAGTGCTGAATACAGTCACCAGTCAGCCGAGCAAGGCTTCTTGCGTTACTTTTTTGGCGACGAGGCGACGACCTTGCCCGCCCAATTCAATATGCAAAAGTCCAACCTCGGCTTCTTGCGTGCGTCCTTTCTTGGCGACGAGGCCACGACCCCCACGACGGAGCTCTCTTATCGCAACGAGTTACAGCTCACAGCGAGTTGGAATCGGATTGTTCTGCTGCATTACACAGGATCCAAGCCTTTCAGGACATGGTCAAGCCCACTCTACTTGAAGGAATACCGCGACGCGTCAACGCGGATTTCGCTGATCAAAGAGGACCTTATAGACGACGAGGAGGAGGTGCACGTGCCAGCACTCAACGTCTGGCGTCAGTACTACTTCACGGTTGCTGGCTTCTCAACACAGCTCAGCCTCTTCGTGGCGTATCACGACCAGGCGTCGCACGCGCAAATCCGCGCCCTGCGGGAGGCCCACCCTCCAGGGGTCTTGACGCTACTGGGCAATCTCAGTACCATCCGTGAGCTCGCCGAGCTCCGCGACCCGCTCCTTCAGCTGCAGCTAGGCGAGAACGCCGCTCTTCTTTCTGTGGCCGCTGCAAGCTGGTATCACAAGCCGTGGGTAGGCTTTACTACGGCGAGCGAGACGAGGAAGGCTCGGTGGCGCGAGGGCGTTTCGCTGGATTGGACGAAAGTGTACGACGCCATGAACCCGATACGTCCGTCCAACGGCCGAGTTGTCCTATTTTGGTATGGTATCTTTGCTCATGACTACTGGGCGCTCCTTGAGGCGCATCATCCAGGCATGAAGCCAGTGATCATGCAGGTCCTCGTCGACATGAGAGCCAACGGTCTGGCGCCGGATCCGTCTCGTCTGGAGGAGATGCCCGCTGATCGATTCTGGCCCTTTGGAAACTACATCATATTGCCTAGCGAGCTCCTGCGCGAGTACGCCACGTTTGCACGGCACTTCATATCTGTCTACAAGAGTCGAAGGCCCGTTGGCGTCGTCTGTCCCTTTGGCACCCAGGAGACGAGCACGCCCAACTGGGAGAAGCGGTGCATCGGGTACATGCTGGAGCGCCTCATACATTGGTGGTCCATCTTGGCCAACGTTACTCTAACATACGCGGTGGATGATGAGCAGATCAGGTACAAGGCTGCGTGCGCTTTCAGTCAGCTGCATTGCCGCGTCGCGGATACCGATCGTGGGGTGCGCTACTACGCGCATGCCGCCCCTGGAGGAAGCTGCTCCACAGGCTTCATGAGTGTCACGAACTTCGTTGCCAATAAACACACGTGCCCTTCGGAAGCGCCATTTTGCGTCGGCTTTCAAGTGAAAGAGAGTTGGGGCATGTGCGCCACTCGGCAAGCATTGCCGCAAGCCTTAGGACACGAGAAGAAACGTCGGAAGGATCGACTCGAGTACAGTGCGAGGAAGAAGAAAATCCTGATCCTGATCCTGCTCTTGATCTGCCTCGCCGGGTGCTGGTGGGCAAAGAAGAAAGGTAAGCTCGACGACATCATGGACAAGCTGCTGCAAACCATGCTTGGTAACCATGAGAGATGAGCCGTGCGAAGACCACTCCGACGCGCAGCTTTGTGCACGTTGGCTGTGCCCGGCTGTTTTGTTATAGATCATGCGAAGTGGCTGCCTGGTGGCAGCCCCTTCTGCCCGATCTTGTGTAGAGTGTCGCGTGATTTAGCGAGGAGCATGGAGCTCTTGCGTGTCGCCTCAGACCTACTCAGACCTCATACCCTGCCTGATACCGTGAACGCAGGAAACCGTGAACGGTTTTTCATGGCGGTCGTGAGGGTCGAGCCGTTCGGCGGCGCAATCGACGCAAAACGCACCCGATCGCAGCGGGTGCGCAACGATACGGCACTCATCCAATGCTACCCGGCGGCAAAGCTGATCATCACTGTCGTGCCGTACTATTTGTTCGCCTGCCTCTACTATTGCCTCAACGAGACGAAGCCATGCGAGCGGCCTCTCGCCGGCGAAGAGGCCACTTGCCGCGAGCGATGGATGGTCATCGACGCGCTCTACTTCACCACGGCGAGCATCGCGACCGTCGGCTACGGTGACCTCTATGTCGAGTCTGGTCCGAGCCGTGCGTTCACGGCGGCGTGGATGCTAGTCGGGTGGTCGTTGGTCCTGTCGCAGCTTGCGATGGTGTTCCGGGGGCTCTTCGAGGGCTTCGGGCGGCTCGTGCGCTACGTGATTGGCAAGATCGACGGCGACGTCGACCTGCTGCGCCACCGCGCTGGCGGCGAGTCGGGCAACGTCTATGTATACTATGTGCGCGAGCTGTTCGCGTATATCGTCCTGTACGTCGGCATTCAAGTGCTCTTTGGCACGCTGATGCTCTTCGCGGAGGAGCACTTCAGCGCCGGCGACATGGCATGGTACTGCTTCGTCACCGCCACCACCGTCGGCTACGGCGACATCAACGCGAAGACGCAGCTCGGTCGGCTGTACGCCAGCTTGCACATCATGCTCAGTGTGATCTGGCTAGCGGCGATCGTCGGCCACGTGGTCACACTGCACGGGAGGCGGCAGCGGCTGTTGCAGTATGAGGCGATGATGAGGCGTCGTATCGACGCAAAGGCGATCCGTGCGATGGACTGCGAAAACGGCACCGGTGTCGATCGCATCGAGTTCTTGGTACGTGCCGAGCTCCTGAGAGCGTCCTGAGTGCCTCGGATGGCCTCCCAAGCATTCTCTGATCGCCTCCACTCGTGTGTGCATGTACTTCCTAATCAGGTGGGTAATCTCATCTTCTTAGGCGCCGAGATGGGCGGGGAGCCGCTGCAGTGGAAGCACATCGTGCCCATCCTGCGCCAGGTGCTAATGACCTCTGATTGCCTCGAATGGCCTCTGTACTGCGCCAGGTGTGATGGCATGATGATGGCCACTGATGAGCGCGGATTGCCTCTGATTGTGCTGCCCATCAGTTCAACCAATTCGACACTGATGGCGACGGCAATCTGTCGGGGGCCGAACTCGAGAAGCTCGCGACGGCGCGCGAGCAGGTGGAGGTGGCGCCCAAGCTGGCGCCCAAGCTGGCGCCCAAGATGGCGCCCAAGATGGCGCCCACGCTCGAGCGGCTCGAGGGAGGTTCTGCGCATACGTCCGATGGCAAACGCTCGTCCAAGCGCTGGACAGACGGGACGACGTACGAGGGCGAATGGCAGGCGAATCAGCCACATGGCTTTGGGGTGACGACGTGGCCGGACGGCTCAGACTACACAGGCGAGCACCGTCATGGCAAGCCGCACGGCGAGGGCACGTGCCGCATGCCCGGTGGCGATACGTACGTTGGCGGCTTCAGACATGGACATTGGGAAGGCCGCGGGGTGCTCCGCCATGCCAGTGAGGCCCGCTGGGAGGGCACATGGCAGGCCGGGCGAAAGCATGGCTGCGGCGCGCATGTGAGCCCCGACGGAACCCGTGAAGAGGGGGAGTGGATTGAGGGCACGCGCACCCACTTCTGTGCGCCGTCTGACCCAAAAGTCAAACGGGCGAGCACTGTCAGCTTCGTCAAGACGATCAAGGCTGGGGAGGGGCTGAGGGTCGAGGACTTTAGCGGGTAAATAGAGGCTCAGTCGAGCAGACAGGTCGCTGATGTTTCTGCGAAAAGGTCAGCTCATCAATCGTCCGTTACATTCCGCACTGAGTCCGATTTTCGACGAGCATGGCCGACGCGGCCCGAGCCCTTCGCTCCGATCTCCCTCGCGACGCACTTGGCGACGCCGTCGGCGCGTGCGCCGTGGCGGGCACCAGCCGAAGCGCGAACCGCGAAGGCGGGGCGGAGCAAGCTGGGTCCGCCACGCGCCAGCAGCCAGGCGTTAACCGCTCATGATCGTCGGCCCAGGGCGGTACGACCCGCAGCCCATGCAACGCAACGGGACATGATGCCCACGCAATTTGAGCTGTATCCTCGGTCGATATCCTCGGAGGGGGACCCCTCACCCCTCTGCCTCTCCTGAGAAAAGAGACCTTGGCGCTTGGGGGACCCTCCTGGGGACCTGCTACGTCTGCGCGGTCTGGGAGCATGTCTGGGAGTAAGAGTCCACAAGAAACCGAGCTAAAGAGTCAGTGTCAGAGAACAAGAGTAAAAACAGGAAACAACAAACACATCACCGACGTGAAACGAAACTGCGATCGGGCTCCTCGGGTACAGGACGACCGGCCGGCACGAACCTGCCTAGGGGCGACCTCGGAGGCATTTGCTCCGTCGAGCCCCAGGCGTCGCGAGACGGAGTCCGACGTCATCACCGAAGCAGGGTCCGACACCGACGCGGGCTGGGTCACCGGCAACGGACCAGCCATGTACATGTTCGACTACTTCGATGATTTCGTCTCCCACTACCGGATCTACGGGCCCACGGACGCGATGTGGCACGCATGGAATGCGGCGCAGGACTTCGACGTCGACGAATTCGAGGAGGTCGCCCCCGACGAGATCAACGACGACGTCGACTGAACACAGCGCCGCCACTCACATCACCCTACCTACAGAGCTCGTACTCACGGCAACGACTTCGAGCGGGCCTCTCGGCCATGCGCCCGAACGAGGCGTCGGAAACAGGCTCGAATCATGGGGGGAAGGAGACGCCTAGGGACCACACCGGTACCAGGCGTCCAAATCGTGGGGGGTTAGTTGTGCCCTGAGGCACCGCCCCAAGGGAGGCTCGGTGTGCCCGGAGGCACCGCCAATCCCTAAGCTCTACCGCTCTGTTCCCTGATCGGCGCAAGCTGCCTCCAGCGTGGGGGGTGCGAGCGGGAGAGAGGTGATGACGTCATGTTGACGTCATAGGTGAGGTGTGGGTTCTTTAGGCATGCGAGTAACGGGCCTAACGGAACCATACTTAGACCGGTAACCTCCGTCGGAGGTAGTACGAGATACCGGAGGGTCCGGAGGGGATTCCTTGAGGGTGAGTTGAGAGTGGTCGTGACCTTGTTGAGTCTAAACCCTCTTCTCGCTGTAGTCCGGGTCGAAATCAGCCATTGACGCCTCGAGCGCGGTAGGAGCGGCTGCGAGATCGACGACGTCTTCGACTCTTCGTCGTCGTCCACCTCCTCGACCTCCATCTTGTCGTCTACGGACAGCTCGTGCGGCGGCTCCTCGACGGGCGAGGGCGGGTCACCCCAAGCAGCTTCCTTGGCGATCGTGGGCGCGTGCTTCCGCGTGCCCGAGCGCAGGGTCATGTAGACCCACTCGATCTCGAGCGCGGAGGCCTCGAGCGCGGGCGCTTGCTGCGGGGCGTTCACGCCGTCCTGTTTAGCCGCCGCATTGGACGTGTACGCAATTGACGCGTTGAGCTTGGCCACAGGGATCCATTTCGTGAGGAAGTCAGCCGCGTTGGAGTCGTCGGGGACGTGGATCACGATGACGTCGCCTCGAGCCACGCGGACCTGGCAGGTCGCAAAACGGCGCTGGGCGTGACGGAGGCGGGCAACTTGAATACCCCTTCCAGAACGCGCCCCCCTGTCGGTCCTCGACAAGTGGTACCTACCCATTGGACGTCATGTACCTGGGCCACGGAAGCGATGCTCCAACGGGCCAAGCGCAACTTGGGCGCAGACCCGCGGCGGTATCAAGCCCTGGCGCACAAGTATGCGCTCTACCTCCACAATCGGCGCCCCGACAAGGACGGCGAGCCGACGCGCATGCAGAGGCACTGCGGCCGCGTGCCGGACTTCGGGGACAAGAACGGCATGATCCCCTACGTCTTCGGCTGTCAAGTCGTCAGGCTGCGCGACGAGACCGAGCGCACAAACTGGAAAGGGGCAGGCAAGCGCGTCGCCGACGGCGTCTTCCAGCATGTGTGCTTGCACTCTCAGAGGCCGCCGTAGCCGAGCACGCCACCCTCGCCGCGGGCCTCGCCGCCGCCCTCGCCGCCTCCGAGCCCACCGCTGCCAAGCTGTCAACGCCCTCATCGCCTCCCTCGCCGCTTTCTAGCCCGCCGCAGCTGAGCTCGCCGCCCTCTAGACGCCCTCGCCTGCCCGCCACCGTGACAGCATGTGATTGGCTGATTGTGCACTCAGAGGCCACCGATGTCCGCCAACACGGTCACCGTTGCTGCATCGGCTGTCTCGGCCACCAACACCGCGGCCTCCCTCGCAGCCCGGTGTTGGTGGCCGAAAGTGGCTGCATTTGCGTCGGAACGTCCTTCTACGTCCTTTCTCGGCCCCTTTCTCGGCCCCTTTCTCGGCCCTTTCCTATCTGTATAGTCACGCGACGGCGGCAGAGACTTTGCTTCTGTAAAACAAGGCCACTCAACGCAGCGGTGTGTCGTGTTATACACATCTAGGCGTGTAGCGGTAGTGTAGCGATTTAGCCGCCCGAAACGGCGTCCTCGATGTGCACCGTCGCATCGTCGAGCATGCAGACGGGTTGCGTCGAAGGTCGCACCAAAACCTTGCTCATGCTTCTGTGCAGCAAGGCCACTCAACGCAGCGGTC
>Ga0210248_102334_pt1 | contig 11502 bp, 5 predicted proteins | sample ChrtobMetP3_32mM_FD_155493 | JGI IMG/M metagenome (GOLD analysis project Ga0210248, IMG submission 155493) | Chrysochromulina tobin associated microbial communities from unialgal haptophyte culture, Seattle, Washington, United States - P3_32mM | ecosystem: Host-associated > Algae > Haptophytes >...
TGGTCGGGAGGGGAGGCACCGCGGGTGGGTCGGGCGGTGCCGAGGTTCCCTATTTGCCTTCCTTGCCAGGTTGGAGCTCTTGCAAGCGTTCTGCGTCGCGGGCAAGGCGGACAGCGTCTCGGTCCTTTTGTCCTTGGCCGGTGTGGCGGTAGATGGTGGGGCAGCGGTTTTCGAGGTGCGGCATAAGGCGGCTTTCGGGTGGGCAGTTGGTGCATTGGCGGTCGGTTGCGGCGTTGTACGCGTCCGCCGAGGTGACCTTGTCGCGGCGTCTGTAGAGTTCTTTAGCTTTGTCGGTGAGGTCATCATACTTGAGCGCGGGCCACTTCATGAGCTTAAGAGCACCCGGGACGGACGGGGATGGTCGGCGGTTGTAGGTGAGGGCGAAGAGTTCGGACTCTTCTGGGAGATCGTCGGTGTCCATCCAGGCGATGAGGTCATCGATCGTCGAGACGTCGTGTGTAGCGCTGGCGATGCAGAATAGGTGAGACATGGCGTCTGTCGTATCATCCGGCGCGACCACGAGTGTATGGACCGGGGGCGGACGCGGTACGGAAGGTCCAGAAATAGGCGGTAGATGGACCGGAAGGGTACGGGTGTGGCGGCCAATCGCTGCAGCGGTGTCTTTGATGGTGGCGGCGTGTTTGAGGTCAGTTGCGGAGGCCGCGACATTGGCGAGACAGTGCTGCATCGTTTGCGCGTTGTGCGCGTTCATCTCGTGGAAGGCAGTCATCGAGGCGTCGTGTTGGTCGAGCCGAGAACCAAGGTCCTTGCTGACTTTGGCGATGGTGCTCTGAATGGTGTCGAGGTGTTTCTGGATGTTCACCTGAAGGTTGCCGACCTTAGCCTCGAGTGTTGATTCGAGGCTATCCTTGAGGGAGCCAACCTTGGTCTCAATTTGCGTTTGGACTTTGTTGACATTAGCCTCAAGTTTGGTGAACTGGTTGTCAGCGGCCGTGGCCAATCGGTCGTGCTGACGTTCGATGGTGCGAGTACCGGGGCGAAAGCGTGGGGCGTCGCTAACCTGAAGGACGTCGTCGTCGTGGTGCACAGCTTGGATGTCATCCCAGGCGACAAGAGCAATTTGTTCGTGAGGGGCGACGAGTCGACGGTTGTGGTGGCCCAGTACCTGTTGGATCATAGCTGGCCACCAGTCAGCGAGTGCACCAGTCTTGCCGACGAAGGCGAGGTCGGCGGGGTGGGCAATGCGGTGTGTGTGGATCCCACGGTTCATCTCGCTACGGTGGAGGTCAGCGAGTCCTTCGACTTGGTTGGAAAATTCCGCGTAGGTGGAGAGGGATGGGATTGTAGAGTGGAGGAGCAGAGGCTTCCCGAGTATGCTAGAGAGTTGTAGTGCGAAAGCTTTCGGCAACGTGCCGTCACGATGGGCACTACGGAGGCGATGCGCAATGTCTCCGAAGAAAAGTAAGATGCGCTCCTGCATAGCTGGCGTAAGGCGAGCTGTAACGGATGGCAATAACGTCTGAATTTGGCCACCCTCGCACAGGCTGAGGAGTAGGTTAGGGCCCCATAACTTGGAGTATCGCAGCCAGTAAGAGTTGGCCTTAAGGAGGTAGTCAACATCCGATGTGTGCTGCATGGTCGAGAGCTGCGTGAGGAATTGGCGCGCTTCCGAGTGCAGGGCCTCGTCGCGTGATGTACCGAGGAAAGCACTACGTATGGCCGCCAGGCAAACGCAAAGGACACTGAGGAATGAGCGCTGGAGGCGCGGGTCGGCAGGGTTACGTTGGGCTTCGAGGACGGAGTGCGCATTGAGTTGCTTGTAGTGCTCGAGTTCCGATTTGAGGTGCTCCGCGACGTCCGCAGAGACGATGGTGGTGAATTCGGCGGAGTCGTGGTGGCGGCGAAGGACGGCTGCGAGTATAGTTTGGAGAGGGTCGGTTTCGCGGAGGAGGTCGGCAATGAGTGACGCCGTGTCCGTGTGGAGCGTGGTGAGGAGTAGTGTTTGGAAATTCTGGATGCTGAGGCCAGGCGTCCAGGAGGGCAGGGCGCCAGCGACGTCTAGCTGGGGAAGGCGGTTCCACAGTGTACGACGGGAGGACTCAGAGTGTAATGAAGGAACATCTGGTCCGTGGTCGCCATGGAGGGAGCTCGTGGTGTCCTCGGAGTACGGCAGATGGAACAGAGCGTGCAGTAGCGTCGAGCGGATGACGTTGCGTTCGCGGGTCCGCGTGGGTGACGGGTTAGGGGCGAGGTGTGCTTGTGAGGCAGCTTTGACCGCAACGCAGGACAGTGCGTACGATGTGATGGTGTCACGAACACTTCCGTTGATGCCAAGGGATTCGAGGGTTTCGACGATGGTGGGAATCGTGCGGTTCGCGTCGAGGCCCATGGTGGGTGGAAGGGTTATGCGCAGGATGCCGTCTAGGCTGTCATCCGTATCTTCGCCATGTTGGAGTCGAGCAGTGAAGTCTTCGAAGTGCATGTCATAGTCGGCGAGGGCGGTAAGTGCATCGCGGCGGTTGATTCGGAACAAGCTCCAAACCGCCGTCTCGATTGTGATGGGCGTTGTTTGCTGGCGCGAAAGCGACCAGATGCGGAATTGCTCGGAGACGAAGGCAGTGGCTGTCTCATTAATGTCAACGACCACGAGTACGGCGTAGAGTTTGTGGCTCTCGATTCGTTCGACTTCGACAGATCTACAGTATCCAGCGTTGCGCTTATCATGGGCATGGGGCGGGCTGTCGCCGAAGGTGTGCTGGTGGAAGGTATCGCGAGGGCGGCGCGGGGCGCTGTCATGAGAGGGGCTGTGGGGCTCGGCGGTGTCGAAGCGTGCGGCGGGTGATTTGTGATGCGAGGGACCTGCCGCTTCCGGGTGGCGGAGGCGGGGTGGGGCGCGTGAAGCGTGCAGTGGGCGACCCCGCCCAAAAGGCGGAAGGTTGAATCGATCAGCGCCCGCCCCGGCAGTGGTCGGTGGTTGTCCAGCGGGGGGTTCCAGCGCTGGAGGCTCATCGACGATTGGTGCATGCCGGTCCGGAGTTGATATCATGACGGTGTGATGAGGGCTTTCATCTCGTCCAGTCTCGTGCCAACGGCGGTGTCGAACACTTTGAGGGTAGAGCGAAGTTCATCGCGCGAAGCATCGTGCCTGTCCTCTTGAGCACGTGCATGGGACTCCATTTGAAGTGTAAGGCGTGCGGCAGCGTCTTGGTGTGACTGGTCGCTGATGTGTTGAGCGGAGGAGAATTGGCGGAACTCATCGGATAGGAGGTGTAAGTCGGAGCTGAAGTGCTCCGTGTCACGGCGTAGTTAAGAAAATTCCCCGGAAAGAATGCGGAGGTCAGTACCGAGGTCCAAGAGCGTGGCGCCATGCTCGTCGGTGATAGCGCGTAGGTTGGCGAGGGCTGGTGCAGTGGGCGGGGGGGTGGTTGCGCTTGCTGTGGCGCCATGGGTGCTTGCGAGGGCATCGAAATGTGTGACGAGATCAGGGACGTGCGAGGAGGAGGGCGCGGGCGCAGGAGGTGGAGCGGCGGCGACTCCGTGTTCCGTGGTGGGGGCGGTGGTGACTGCGGATGCCGAAAGGGGGGCGGCCGAGGGTGCAGAACCAGGGGCCTCGGCGCCTGCAGGGCATGGTTCGGCAGCGCCCGGGGGCTCGCCGAGGGTCTCATCATCTTCGTCGGCGCTTAAGGCGTCGAAAGTACCACGTGACGGGGTGGCGGCAGGCTTCTTGCCTTTCCTCGTACCGCTGCCTCGTAGGCGGAGGGACGGCACGACGGGTAGTGTGGGCGGTGTGGGTGGCGCCGGTGGGTAAAGCGCGGCGGTCGCGATGGTGAGGTGGTGGGTGTGGGTTGGGGTGGCGACGGAAATCGCGAGGTCATCGGCGTACAGTGTCATCGTGACGTCGTGTGGCAAGGGACAGGGGTACGCGTCGTTAGAATTAGAATCACTCGACGTGTCGTCTAGAGCTGAGGGCTCTGGCGCGCTGCGCTTGACTTGCCCGGGGCGACACAGGGAAAGGCTGGCGTGCAGGCGCTGCGCCTCGAGCGAACAACAGATTTCTTTGCGTGTGGCGTCATCCGCAGCTTCGAGCCGATCATACTTATCTCGGAGCGCGGCACACAGGTCACACCGGGCGCCAGGCTGCGCGCGTGAGTGATCGTTGGCGGGGTCGTACGGGTCGTGTGTGGACGAGGAGCCGGGGGGTACGCTTGATGGGCCGTAGCGGGCGGGGGAATGTGCGTCTGTGTCGCGCACTTCGGGCGCGTTGCGCGAGTTTGATCCAATGCGTGGGTCACCTGAGTAGATGGTGCCCACCGCACGGCTCGCGCTCACATTGCAGCGCATGCCATTCGTGTAGTACGGCAGGGACTGGATGGCGGTGCTGCCCAGGGTGATGGGGATCGAACAGTCCCGCGGCCGGATGAGGAGAGGCACGTCGTACGCTATACGGGCGGTAATGTCGACCGGCACGACGTCTCAGACATCGATGAGGTGGCGGTGTAAGTCTGCTGTGGTGGCCTCATCAGCGAGGAGGATGTACTGGTCGTCGAGCTGTGAAGCCTGTGGACGGCCGAGGGCATCGACGAGGGTAATATGGATGAGCACACTGGAGTAGTGGAGGTGGGCAGTGACGAGCATGCCGTGGTCGTAGCCCGGTAGTTCAAGGCTCGGTAGCTTGAGCCTGTCCGCGTTTGAAGAAGCGGGGAAGTCGGGTAACGTCAGGAACACGTCAGACGAATGGTAGAGGAAGGTGCCGGTGGCGGAGTGCGAGAGGGCACGAATGGTAGCAGTGATCGGCGTGGCAGATGTGGGTGTTGCGCGCGTGCCGAGTGCGGTCGTGGGGTCGACGGCCGTCCCCCCGAAGTCGTGGTTGAGGAGGCCGACAACGTCGCTCCAGCATGAGAAGCAGGTGTACGCATAGTGCGGCTGAAGGCGAAGGCTGCCGACCTTGTCGATGAGCACAAGGTTGCCATGGTAGTTGGATGAGGCGCACAGCGAAATGGGGTTACCGTGCGTGGCGTCACGACCGATGTGGAAGTGATCCCTCATGCGCGTACGGACAAGGGCGCGGACGATGATGTGGCCGGCATACTTGACAAATCGGATAGCAACGAGGATGGAGCCGACAACATCTTCGTGGTTACCACTGCTGCGCCGGGGCGTGGTATCGATATGTGTCCGCCAATCCGGGGCGAAGGCGTTGATCCAGTCGAGGCTCAGCTCCGTTAGGAGGTAAGGGTTATGCGCGTCGTCGAATAGGAACTGTGGTGACACCCTGGAGGAGAGGATATTCGGGCTAGCCCAAGCGAATACGCCGTCGGCGGGTGCGACGATACTCAGCGCGGGGTGGATGCAGCGGGTGCTCTCCGCGATGGGCAGGGAGAACGTGGCGAACTCGACACGTTCGAAGTTGCCGGGCGTGTGCCGATCAAATGAGGTGGGCTGATCCGGCTTTGGGCGTAGGAACCAATCGCGGAGGCATCTGTCGAGGTGTATTGCGTAGCACGCAGGCCGTAGGGCCTGTCGCAGCGCGCGGGATGATTTGTAGAGGACAGTGACGCCGGGCATGAATCGAAGGATGACCTCGAGGACGTCGGCGTTGAGGGTGATGAGGTGGGGCGTGGCTGTCTCCCGGGCGATTCTGAGAGCCGCCTCGACAGCGGTGCGGAAGGCGCCGAGTGGGCGCGAGTCGAGTGTCGCGAGGTAGCGGGACGATGTGTCGCACCATTCGACGCCCCGGTAGCCACTCGAGGTGGTGTCGTCGAGATGGAGGTTGAGACCGCAGACCAGGGTCGGCAGGCTGCAGCGACGGTGGGTGAGGGGCGCGACGCTAGGGGGTGTGCGATCATCTGCGAGCACTGCCGGGCTCGTACGTCGTACATTTCGCATGAATGAGGTGCAAGAGAGGCGAGAGTTGCACGTGCATGTGTGGAAGTTACGATCGCAGAGGCACAGGCACATGTCGTGCCGTATGTTGTAGGGTGGTGGGGTCGCAAACTCCGAGACGGTACCGTCGAGGTTGCAGTGGTAGGCGCTGGGCGCGCGCTGTTTGCAATGGAAACACTCGCACCTGCTGTGGTGCGGCGACCTGTCGCCCCCCCTGTAGAAGCGCTCATAGTCGTCGAGTTTGTTGATCGGGTAAGCCTTAGGGTTCGGGCGGCCAACCTCGAATGCGGCCAGGTAGCGGGGTTCCTCGTTGCTAAGGAAGTAGAGGAGGTCGCTCAGTAGGGCAGTAACGAACAGGGGGTCGCGGTCAAGGCGATTTGGGCCCCTTTCCCACCAGAGCGTACCGCACCCCATCATCTCTGTGGTAAGGGAGATCGGGTGGCTACTGCCGACGACATCGAGTAGGACGATGAGGGAGGTGTCGGCGATGAAGGGTGTGAATTCGCTGATGTCGAACCAATGCACGCTCCAGTCGTCGGCCTTGTCAAGAATGGTTGCGAGTGTGTTCTGCACGGCGGCGGAATAGCCCGTTATCTTGGCGATCGTCGGCGAGTTGAGTACGAAACGGAGCAGGGGCGACCGTGCGGCGGCGAGCAAGTCGTCGATGACGAGCACGTCTTGCTCGACCTGGAGTACGATAATGGGGCTACCTCCGTCGGTTTGAGGAGCGTCGTGCCCTCGGCAATCGATAACTAGATGCTGTCGTACATGGTGGCGAATCCAGAGGTCGATCTTCGTCGGGTCGAAAGTGGACTCAAGGTGTGAATCGGGTATCATGTACGGAACGTAGGGATGGAAGGGCGTTGAGAACCTCCAGGTGTGGCAGCGGCGCATAATGCCACCGATCAACGACTCGTCGTCTGCAAGGGCGTTGAGAGCCATGCAGTAGATGCGGAAAGCTGCGTGTTCAAGGCGGGCACGGTATGAGGGGCCATAGCCTTCGATGCACCACCCGCCTCGCGGCATCATGATGCGAGAGTCGAGGCCAAGCATGTACTCCTCGACGTCGCTGAGGAGGAGTGGTCGTACTGCATCCTGTTCGAACGAGAAGAGGGACCTTTTGCACCCGAAGCTGACGGTAGTACGCCGGTGGCTGACCGCCGCATACTCGAAGGTAATGTGGAAAGCCTTTGCCATGCCGCGAAGTCTGTTGAGCCAGCCCTCAGGGCCGACGGGGGGGATCAGGAGGACGCGGCGGAAGCCTTCGCCGATGACATCGAGCCCCAAAAACCTTTTCGGGTGGTTCGGGAACGGCAGGTGCGCATGCGCGTAGCCGGGGTACAGCAGGGGCAGGAGGAGCAGTTTCTCGAGCGCGGTCGAGGTGACGAGAGCCTCCGCCAGAGCCTTGCAGATAACGTACAGCTCGGCTGTGCGGTGGAGCGGAGTGTCGCCCTCCTCAACAGCGTAGCGCACGTCGCTTCTAGCGGCGACGACCGGGTAGTCTGGGTCCGCGGAGGGGCGGCCGATGCATATCGGATCGGCCCATTTGGTATGGACTATGGCGGCGATGCTGCAGGTGGGGAGTGCGGCGGGCCGAGGTCGTCTCTGATCAGCCTCCGGCGCTCGCGTGGGAAGGGAGTGGACGCCGCCGACGTCGAGTGCGCGCAGTATTGCGGCGATCTGTGGGTGGTGTGCGAGTTCGGGGACGATCCGTGGCTCGTCCGGCAGGCATCCTGAGTGATTAACGAGGTGACTGAATGCTGCCTCATGGCCGTGGTCCGAGAGGCACTCGAGGCCGGCGCCATGCCGTACAGAGGTTCCTCCTTGCGGCCGGTTGCTGTCGGTCGTGAGGTGCGTGAGGGAGTAAGTCATCTGCAGGGCTCCGCAGATCGTGCCGAGGCCGAAATGGGTTGGGGGGCAATCTCCGTTGTTAGGGTCAGCTGGTACGCCCGAGGGGTCGACCACGGGCTGTGCCTGCGTGGGCTCTGGTGTCGGGGTGCGGCGGCGGCCAGCGCCTCGGAGGCGCAAGCTCATGCCGACCGGGGGCGGCGCTACGGGCAATCCGGGCACGACAGCGGGCACTGCGATCGGGGGCGGTACACCTTCGAGCACGGCAACAGTCGCCTGGGGCGTCGTGGGGCTAGCGGCGTGGGTGACGTCGTGGTGCATGGGGGCAGCCCTCGTGGCTATGATCGGCGCCGGAGTGTCCCAGAGAACGATAGAGAGCCGGACTGCCGCGCCGCCCATTGGGACGATCGTCGTGCGGAGCGCCGCGTGGGTCGCGGTGCGGTAGCTGGCCGGGGGGCAGGTAGTGCTGCACGGGGCGGTGCGGGGCCGGGTGCAGGGGGCCTCAGCACAAGCGCGCTGCCTTCTCGAAGTCCTGCGGCCTTCGCGGAGACGGCGACGTCGCGATTGTAGAGGCTGTTCGTGGCACTTGGCTTCGATTGGGCCAGCAGGCTCACGGCATTGTAGGCGTTGCAGGCGCTGCAGGGACGCGTAGTACCAGGGGCTCCGGTTCTCGCGCGGTATAATAGTCATGGTGTGCGCGCATCGGTAGGATTCGATGACGTCCTTGATCTTGCCCAGGCAAGCAGCCTTCCGGGGATCACCGGCGGTGTAACGGTAGCGCCACGAGCGGCTAATGTGGTGTGCGCTACACGCGTTGGGGGGAAGTGGGGCTTCGGTTCCCTTACCTGCTCCGAGTCCTTCTCCTCCTTGGTCTTCGCCTTCGGCGTGGCCTTGCCGAACACCCTCGGGGCTGCCCCTCGTAGGTAGGGCGCGTGCGGCGTCGAGCGCAGAATGGATGCGCACAGCGCGATGCCGAGTGGGGGTGGCATGGGAGTGTCAACGGCAGCAAACAGGAGTAGTACGTGGGTTGCACGCTCGTCGGTCACTCGCGCCCTGTTGGTATCTCCCACCTTGAAGGTTGGGCTCCAGTCGACGGTCTCCGGTCGAGGCAAGTCCTTGAGCAGTGTCTCGGCCAGCTGACACGCCTGGTCCGATGCGCGTGACTCGTCGCGCTTCTTCCAAGTCTCGTGCTGTTCGCGGGCTCGACGTGCTTCGGACTTCGCGAGCTCTTCGCGCGTGGCAAGCTCTTCGCGCGCCTTGCTCTCGCGCGCGGCAAGTTCCTCGCGCGCCTTGAGCTTCTGGCAGCGATCGCGTGCCCTGCGCGCATCTCGTTTTCGGTGCATACGACGTCGTCTCTGCCCGGCAGACCGCGCCTTCCTGATTTTCTTGGGCGCGTCGGGTGCAAACTTCTCGGGTGCAGTCAGCTCGTCGTACCTTTCGGGCTTGTCTGGTGCCGGCACCACCGGCTCCTTGGGCGCGGTCGACACGCCATGCGCCTCGGGCTTGCAGAGTGCGGCAGTTGCTAGCTCGGTATGGTGCTCGTCGGTGATGGCCTCGGCGGCCTCAAGTAAGGTCTGCCGTGCGGCGCTGATCCATGAAGCGAGCGCGGCGGCCGCGTCTCCAGGGGGCAAGCTCGCGAGCAACGAGTGCAGCTCGTCCAAAGACAGCCCTTCGAGCAGCATGCCCGTGATCTTGCCAGGCAGCTCCACGTTGTGGCACTCGATGAGTTGGTAGAGGAGCTCTCCGAGCATCGGGAGGGGATCCGGGTGGGCAAGGAGTGCTTGCAGGTCGAGCGGCGACGAGCGGCGCTGCTGCTCGAGGCGTTCCAGCACGGCCACCTCCGTCGCGGGATCCAGCTCCGAGTGCGCGGTATCGCTCATGGTCGCCTTCGGCTCCTTGGGCGCGGCCGACACGGCGGTCTTCTCGAGCTCGCGCGGCGCGAGCGTTGCCGGCTCCTTGGGCGCGGCCGACCCGGCGGTCTTCTCGAGCTCGCGCGGCGCGGGCGTTGCCGGCTCCTTGGGCGCGGCCGACACGACGGTCCCCTCGGGCTCGTGCGGCGCGGACGTCGTCAACTTGTCGATCTGCTTGGTCTTGTGCTCCCATGGCTTCAGGAGTCGCGCGCCGATCAGGGAGTTGTAGTGGCTTGACCCGCATACGATGTCGATCGGCGCGGTGCGGGCGTCGCGGATGATGAACTCCTGGCCGAAGATGGCCTTGAGGTGGAAATGTCCGCGCCCGACGTCCTCGAAGACACGGATGCCTACGCTGTGTACCTGTGCGGCTGCGACGAGCTCGGGGATTCCGCCCCAAGTATGCGCATGCTGCATGCGGGTACAGTACTCCGGCCACGGTTCGCCCGTGTCGGCTGACACATGCTCGGCGAGGGTGGCGCCGAAAAGTGGGTGGTTCGGGTTGGCCCTGAGCCAGGTCGTGAGTAGCTCGCGCAATTTCGCTGCGTCGCCCAGCTTGAGCGCGTGGAGCATGCATGAGTTGTCGGCGGGCACTTTTGCGACTGTGCCGGAGAAGACGTCTGCGACGCGCGTGTCAGTTGCGGTGCTGGTGGTCCAGGGTGCCAGTCGGCGCGCGCGCGACTTGGTGGCGTCGGTGGCGGTGGTCGTACCGGCGGTGTTGCGCGCCCTGGTCGTGCTCGTCTTTGTGTCGCGCGATTTCGTGGCGATCTCGGCCTTCTTCGCTTGCTGCGCTGCGGAGATGTCCGCAGCGCGCATCTTGTCGACCGTAGTCGGCTTCGGAGTCGCGCGCGACTTAGATACATTGTATCTGATATGTATCCTAAATGTATCTTAGAAGGAGGATGATACGTCTCCACCCTCCCTACACTACACCCCGAGGACTCCCACCCTCGCTTCGGGTCACTCGAAGCGAGTACACCGGAACGGCGCGCCCAAATCGCCCAAGGTGAGGTAGTTTCGTGCAACTACCTCCCAAATCCAGCCTTGTTGTTTAGTTGGGCGGGCGCGTGGATACCGGTAGAAGGGTGCGTTACGTTCGAGATATAGTGGCCACCTCGCGGTGTCCCGATAGATCCGTCGTCCCAGGCCCTGCCTGACAGCCAGTTCGTGATGTTATCTGTTCCTAATACGCTCAATCAACCCTCCAACCCCAAGCTCATCAGTGGTAGCCCGGACGGGGTCAATCGGGGAACTCGAAGTGCCCGGTGACCATCAAATCCCTGCTGTACCCCGCAGCCCGACGCCCTCGACCAGACCCAAGGACCCGTATCTCGTCTACAACCAGCCTGGGCGCCAGAACAAGCCCACGAACGAGAGCTTTCCGACGCCCCCCTCACCACCGAGAGCGCTGGAAAACTCACCGCACACGACGACCCCGACGACGCAAGCCGCGGCCGCAGCAACACCGCAGGCGGCAAAGCTGGCAAGCATCGCCGCGAAGTCGCACGGCGAGCGCACGCGCACGCGCATCACGCGCAGCGCCACCTCACCGAGCACGGCCATCAACGCCACCTGTATTTCAGATACATGACACACAAGATACATTCAAGATACATTCCGGATACGTATGGGATATATCGAGATACACATCAAGATACGTATCTCGAGCTATTCTCGAGCCCTACTTGCGACCGCGCTTGGATACCCAACCCCCGAGATACGTGTCCTGCATGTACATTTATCCCCTATGTATCCCGCATGTATTCCGCATGCATCCCGCATGTATCTTGATTACCTCTGAGGATACATGTATCTCGCATGTATCTCGCATGTATCCCGCATGTCTCCTTCATATCAGATACATCTCTCTCTGGATGCATTTGAGATACATGTATCTCAT
>Ga0210248_102346_pt1 | contig 11464 bp, 8 predicted proteins | sample ChrtobMetP3_32mM_FD_155493 | JGI IMG/M metagenome (GOLD analysis project Ga0210248, IMG submission 155493) | Chrysochromulina tobin associated microbial communities from unialgal haptophyte culture, Seattle, Washington, United States - P3_32mM | ecosystem: Host-associated > Algae > Haptophytes >...
TGGGGGGGCGGCGGGGGCGTGGGCGGCGGCGGGGAGGGCGGCGGCGAGGGCGGTGGCGAGGGCGGTGGCGAGGGCGGCGGGGTCGGCGGCGGCGGGCTCGGAGTCGGCGAGGGCGGTGGCAAGGGCGGTGGCAAGGGCAGCGGCGAGGGCGGCGGGCTCGGCGGTGGCGTGCTCGGAGTCAGCGATTGGCCGCAGGTCATCGAGACGAATGAGAGAGCAAGAGCAAAGAGGGCGGATTGGCGGCACGCCAATGTACTCGCGGATGAACACGTTGACGAGCGCGGGCATTCTGCGCGTCGCCGCTGGATGCAGCTTGCGACACGAGGGTGCAACATGAGCATCTAGACAGTGCGCGGTGCGTTCCGCGCGGTCCGCCTCGAGGCGAACAGTACCTGTAACACTCCTAACAATGGGCTTCAAAGAAGATGACGGGCCCGTTATTGAAGGCGGGCGCTCTCGTTAAATGAATTTTAGATACCAGCCTTGTGTGTTTGCATGCCACGAGTTCGCCGAATCTCCGTTGCGTGAAACCGCCATAGCGGCCGCGACCCCCTCACGTTTGTTGTGTGGAAATGGCGAAGTTTCTCGTTGCGTCTGTCGTGTTAACGTTCACGCTCGGACCAGGGAATGGCACCTTGTGCCCCGCGTTGTGCCGCGAACACGATCTCGCAAGACGTCTTGCCGGTCATCTCTGCGACAAGCGAGCCGGCGGTGGTAGAGGCTGGATGGCTCTCCTACTTGGAACGCATTTATCACCAACGCTTGGGGAAGCGCGTCTTGGACACGAAACGCTTCACGTGGTTCTACAACGAGATGAAGCCAGGCGTGCTCGACAGGCACCCCTGCACAGCCATATGCCGGATGGCCACTAGCCAAGGCCCAAAATACGATGGAACCCCGTGGATAGGCCAGTTCGGTCCAGAAGGGCCCAATCAGACCGGTGCGTATGGCTTCTTCGTCCACCGACCCTTTCTGTCAGTCGAGGAGGCGGTGGGGTGCACAAGACTCGAAGTCATGCACGTGGCCGCGCGTTGGTTGGGAGGTCCAGAGCGTGGTGGAAGCTGGTTCTTTCACACCGTGGGCAGCGGCATCTTCCTGGACTGCGACGAGCTTCGTCGACGAGGTCGCATCATCGCATTCAAGAATAGGTTTTCGCCTGGAGCCCCACCCCACGACGGCGCCAAGACGGACCTGTTGTTGCCAAAGTGGATGGAGGCCCATGGCGTCTCGATGGTGGTGTACACCGAGGCGGATTTCAGGAAGCACCTGAACCCTCGCACCGAGATCCTCGTTCGTCACATGCACCTCGGGCATCACGAGTACGAGAACGACAGGGGCGCGTGCCTGGACCATCCGACGATCAACGTGCCCCTGCGCACGGGCTTCGAAGGCCAGCTCTCATGCAGGTGCATCCCGCAATCGAATCTATTGCACTTTCAGGGCGATGGAAGCCGGGGCCCCGTGGACTCGACCAACTGCCATGGGACTCCGATGAGTGAATGAGGATTGAATGTGAATGAGTCACAGCTCACACTGACTTGGATGCGTTCACAATTAGTCGAATGTGGTCTGTAGATATGGACAAATGAGGAGAGTTTAATTAGGACCAGATTAGGAAAAAGTAAGGAAAAAGCTTCGCCTCTGGTCAGATGAAGAAGTTGCGACGCTAGATCTGCTGGGTCGCGCTGCACCTGCGGAAGACAGAAGTGACGGTCGGGTAGAACCGCCGACGCGGGGCACGCGCCGTCCGCCGACGGTCGACGGGACCCAAACCGAACTGAACGCCAACTCTCGTAACGCGTGTCACGTGCGGCGTACTCGAGTGTACGTGCGCGGTCCCGCAGACCGCGCCATCCGCCGTGGCGTGCTGGTGCACGACCGACCTTCGCCGTCGAATGCGAAATGGTTCGGTTCGGACTCGACGCGTGGGGGTCATTAGGATTCCTACATGTAATCCAGGAGCTTATCTGAAAAGTGAGGAGCTGAGGACTATGGAGCGAAAAACCGAAAGACGTGAGTGTCCAATTGACAAGATTCGCGTAAAGGACGGTAAAAGTTGCGCATGCCTCGCTAGGGGTTTAGGGGGGGCGGTGCAGCGCCGCAACTAAGTGCATCGGCGCTCGGGTTTTTTTCATGTTTCGAGCGAAAGCGTGCCAGCGAAAGCGCAGGCACGAAAGCGCGTTCTTTTCATGTCGCCACGCGAATCCGACCGATGAAGCTCCTCTACGCTTTGCCTATTGCCGCACTCGCTGTGGCCGTTGCGCAGGACGATCTGGCCTGGCACGAGAGGGCGAAAAAGGCCGCGGAAGATGCCTCAAAAGCTGTCAAGGATGCCAACGATAAGGCCTCACAGGCGTTTGTCGAAAGCGGCGCGAAAGCTAAGCTCAACGAGACTGCGAGGCAAGCTCAACAAGAAGCTCAACGAAACTGGGCGCTCCTAGTGGTGGCGAGTAACGAGACTGCGAGGCAAGCTCAACAAGAAGCTCAACGGAACTGGGCGCTCCTGAAGGTGGCGAGTAACGAGACTGCGAGGCAAGCTCAACAAGAAGCTCAACGAAACTGGGCGCTCCTAATGGATGCGAGCAACGAGACTGCGAGGCAAGCTCAACAAGAAGCTCAACGGAACTGGGCGCTCCTAGTGGTGGCGAGTAACGAGACTGCGAGGCAAGCTCAACAAGAAGCTCAACGGAACTGGGCGCTCCTGAAGGTGGCGAGCAACGAGACTGCGAGGCAAGCTCAACAAGAAGCTCAACGGAACTGGGCGCTCCTGAAGGTGGCGAGCAACGAGACTGCGAGGCAAGCTCAACAAGAAGCTCAACGGAAATGGGCGTTCCTGACGGAGGTGAGCGACAAGGTGGCTGCAAACGCGGAACATGCCGTGGAGAGGCGCATGCTCGAACTGCAGCAGCAGGCCTTCAACTTCTTCAAGCTCAGCGACGAGATGATCAAAACCTTGGAAGAGATGGCGTGGAACTTGTTGCAGATTGCCATCCTGCTGCTGGCGACTCGCTACTTCTCTGCAGACTTGATGCTCCTCATTGTGGGCATCGTGCTGCTCTCCGGCTCCGGCCTGATCACATACTTTCTCAGATTTGTTTGGTTCTTGCTCTGGCTCGCGGCGATGGCGCCGCAAATCTTCCTTCTCTTCCTCTTCGTCGCGCTCTTCGTGCGATCGCGCACCCGGGGCGTGCTGATGAGGGCGTGCGGCATCGAGGACGACGCTCTCTCAAAGGTCTCCGGCGCCATGTCCGACGCCTGCTTGGACGCCTGGAAGCTAGCGACGTCTAAAACGCCATTCATCAGGCTCGAGGACTCTGGGGACAACTGGAAGGATGCGGCGATCGACCCGGCGATGGCGGCGCGGCTCGACAAGATCGAGGCCATGATCGACGCGCTGGCCAAGCGAGAGCGCGTGCCGTGAACATGGGTGTACAGGGGGCCGCCACGGGGACGGGCGGGGGCAACGGAGTTACACACATCTTACAGGGCGCGTAACGGCTGTTATGGCCCGGGGTCGTTTGCGATCCGCCTTGTCGTGGGCGCAATGGCACTCCGGGGAGTACTCTCGGAGTTCATGAACACGACATGTGGCACGATGTACTTAAAGAATCATACACAGGGTACCGTGGACCTCGCCTCAGACACCGTACCAGTTCGGGTTGCACTTGTCCTTCCAGCCAGACTCAGACCTGAAGCTCGACGCCCCGAGCATCGCATCTCGAGCCCCGAGATGAGCCTCATCAAGGCTGAGCCGCGCGGTCCCGGGACGCGCGCTCGCGGCTCGCTGACTCAGCATGGGCGATGGGCTCCCAAAGCGGTCAGAGCACATACCGCGCGAGGTGGCTGCGCCCGAGTTCGCGGAGGAAGGCAGCGTGAGCCTCTGCGTCGGTCCTAGGTCGCTACGGCCGCCGCGTGGCGCGTTCAGCGGCGTCGTCGGGCCATCGGCGGCTGCCGGAGGTACGATGGCCAACGAATTGTAGCGGTCAGTGCCCTCGCCTGCACTTTGCCCCGACTCCTCATCTTCGGGCGCGATGCCACGTGGCGAGCCGCTGCTGGGCCGCAGCCTGCCGTCGGAGAGCTCGGCAGCGGCGATGGCGGCCGCCTGCACGTCCGTGCCCTCGTCGAGCAGCACGAAGGTACCCTTACCCGTGCCACGGAAGCGTACCCAGCACAGGCAGCACTCGCCGCGGAGCAGAGCGAGCACATCCTCGCATGCGGCGCTCACGCCGACCGTGAGGAGCAGCAGCAGCACGGCGAGCCCTAGCATGACGGCGAGGCCTAGGAGCGAGATTATGAGCGCCTGCTGATCGATCCGAAGCGGGTACTGCCAGCCGACGAGCGAAAGCAGCCACTCTGAGAATGGGTCGCCCATCCACGGCGGAAAAGGCGGCGGACTGAAGATGGGTGGCGGCGGCGGCGGCAGCGGCGGCGACGGTGAGTAAGGCGTAGACGACAGGCCTACCAGATGCTGGATTTCGTCGGGTAGCAGGGACTGCAGGTCTTCGGGCATGGCAGGCGGTAAAGGGAGGGCTTCTGGGACAAAGACATCTTCCTGGGATCCCATTTTGGACCAAGCACCAACGCGGGCGACAGCGCGTCTCCGCGATGTCCGTAACCGCGAAACTGGACAGTATTCCTAGTAACCAACTTTCCAAATCACCCCCCCCATTCACGCATACAACACTAGACTTGGCTAGCTCCATATCAGTTGTTGAGCGTTCTTGCTCGCGGTCGAGGTCATGAGGGCCGACTGGAGGAAGGTGTCGCCTCCGTGGGTGTAGAAGCGCTCCCACGCCGCGTCGGCCGCACCTCGATCTCCGGTGATCGAGATCGAGGTCGCGAGGCTCCCGGCCGGCGAGGTGGAGCAGCTCCCCGCCGCACCGAGTGGCGCGAGCCTCTCGGGCGCCGTTGTGGGCACGGCGGGTGAGAGGGACGCGACCCAACCGCCGCCTCCGTGGCCGGCACTCGCGCGCCCACTGCGGCGCGCGGCGGCGACGAGGCTGGTGACTTCGCTCCTGGCAAGGGCGTCGGCTCCCTGAGCTCGCCCGACGAGATGGGCTCGCAGGGTGGCGGCCTCCACCGCCTCCTCGCGCTCAGCACGCTCGCGGCGCACCTGTGCACAATCAGAGGCAAGCAGAGGGCGGTGGGCGGCCATCAGCGGCAATCAGCGGCAATCAGCGGCAATCAGCGGCAATCAGCGGCAATCAGAGGGTGGTCGGCGGCAACCAAAGGGCAGCCACAAGCCATTGGAAACCGTTCGAAGGCGGTCAGTGGGCCATCATCATCCGCGCAATCATCATCAGCGTACCTGCCCTCGTAGAGCCTCGAGCTCTTCATGAAGGGCCCCCACCACCGCCGATGACGACGCCATCTGCTGCTCCGCGGCAGCCCGCTGCGACTCGAGAGATCATCCGTGCTCATCAGTGCTCATCAGTGCTCATCAGTGCTCATCAGTGCTCATCAGAGCTCATCAGTGGCACGCACCTGCAACTCGAGAGAGCGCTGTGTCGCGAGGCGCTCGGATTCGGCCGTGCGCGCAGCGGCCTCGGCGCGCGCGCACTGCGTCTGGCGCTCGGCGGCAAGAGCGGCGACATGGCGCAGCTCCGTGGCCGCTTGCACCTGCTGTCGCACCGTCGCGAGCTCCTCGGCTAGCCGTAGCTTGGCCTCGTGCTCAAAGTCGATCTGGCGCGCGAGATCGTCGAGCTGCGCTTGATGACGGCTGATGAGCTCGGCACGGCGCGTCTCGCCCGCCTGCTCCGCCTCGAGCACCTGCATGCACGACACGAAATGAGGGAGAATGAGTGGCTCTGAGTGGCACTGAGTAGCAATCAGACGCAATCAGTGCCCGCAGGCCTCCTCCGTGCCCGGCGCCGTGCCAAGCACCTTGAAGGCCGCGAGGGCGGCCGTCTCTGTGGTAAGCTCCGCGGCCCGCGCGCGCTCGGCCTCGAGGGTGATCTCCCAGACGGCCTGCGCCGCCGCGTACCCCTCGTGCCGCCCTTTGTCGTACTCCGCGCGACGGCACTCGGTGTCGAGCGCCGTGCTGAGCGTCTGACGCAACTCGGCCTCAATCTCGGAGCGGAGATGCGCCTCGAGTTTCGGCGTGAGCTCGCGCCGGAGCTGCTCGGTCCGGGCGTCGCGGTCGGCCGCCTCGGCCGCTGCGCGCGCGCCCTCGTGCGCCGCCCACACGTCCTTCTCCGCCGCCCAGCCCGCTCGAGCTCCCGCGAGATGCGCCTCGAGCTCACGAATCTCGGCCTCGAGCTCAGCAGCTCGCGCCTCGAGCTCAGCAGCTCGCGCCTCGAGACCTTGCTGCGCCTCGCCTGCCGCATCGACGCGCTCCTCGGCGCGTCGCTGTGCGTGCAGAGCAAGCTCGTGAGCGTCGGCTGCGCTTGCTCGGAGGGCCGCCGCCTCCGCCGCGGCCGCCTCGTGCGCAGCCTCGGCCGCCGCCGCGCGTGCCTCTGCCGCCGCGACCTGCTGCTGGAACTGGCGCCTCGTCTCCACCAAACTTCGCTCTGCGACCGCCGCTGCCTCCGCATCCGCACGCTCGTGGGCGGACGCGAGGTCCCGCTGGAGAGCTCGCTGGAGGGCGACGAGGGCCTGCCTCTCGGCGTTGCGTGCGCGCTGACGCGCGTCGAGGGCCCCCTGCGCGGCATCGAGCAGCTGCCGCTCCGCTGCCTCTGCCGCCGCTCGCGAGGCGTCCGCCTGCTGCTGCTGCTGCTGCTGCTGCTGCTGCTGCTGCTGCTGCTGCTGCTGCTGCTGCTGAAGCTGCTGCTGCTGCTGAAGCTGCCGCGTCGTATCGAGCGCCGAACGCTCCGCCTCGAGTGCGCGCGATTCGGCGGCACGAAAGTTCCGCGAAAGCTCCTCGAGCTCAACTGCGTGGCACGCTTCTGCGGCGTGCAAGGCGGCCTCGGCCGCTTCCTTGGCCGCGAGCGCCTCTTCGGTCGCAAGCCGCTGCACGGCCGCGGCCTCGCGCTCCGCCGCGGCGGCCTCGCGCTCCGCCGCGAGCTCGCGTGCCAGCTCGCGCTTCTCCGCGGAGGCCGCAGTGGCCGCTGCCTCGCGCTCGGCACAGCGCTCGGCCCTCTCTGCAGCCTCTCTCGCCGCATGCTGCGCCTCCGCTGCCTTCGCAGCGCCCACCACAGCGCCCAGCTCGGCGAGACGCGCCTCGGCGATCGCGAGCTCGGAGTGCCACTGATGACCCTTGATTGCGTCCTCCATTGCGATCGCAAGCCGCTCCTCGAGCTCCGCGGCGCGTGCCTCGAGATTGTGGTTACGCTCCTCGAGATTGTGGTTACGCTCCTCGAGATTGTGGTTACGCTCCTCGAGCTCCGCGGCGCGTGCCTCCACCTGATGGGGGACGCAATCAAGGGCCATCAGGGGCACTCAAGGTGTGGCAATCTCGGCGGCAATCTCGGCGGCAATCTCGGCGGCAATCTCGGCGGCAATCTGCCTCCACCTCGCCTCGTCGTTCGACCTCTTCGCGCCGCTCGCGCTGGGCGGCTTGCAGCTGCAGCCAGAGCTGCCCGCTCCGATGGTCGACGCCGCCGCCGCCGCCGCCGCCGCCGCCGCCGCCGCCGCCGCCATCGCCGCCACCGCCGCCGCCACCGCCGCTGCCAGCTTGGGAACCTGTGATGGGCGCTGTACTGGGCACGCCGGCGGTGGCGCCGCCCGCCAAGCCGTTGCCCACGGCCCCGAGGAAGCTGCTCCCCTCCATACTCCACATGGGGCTACCCCCGCCGCTCCGGCCCTCCCCCGCCTCTTCCCATTCCGAAGCCCAGTCCGAAGAACCGATCGTAGACCCGAGGCCGAGGCTCTGGCCGAGCCCAACACGGCGCGCCGGACTGCTCGGCAGCGACGCCGGACTCGCCGGGCGATGCTCAACACGGCGCGCCGCCGCGAGCTCCAGAGGTTCCGGAGGTCCTTCGATCGCCTGGGGCGGCGCGACCTGGCTCGCAGGCAGGCTCTCATCGAGCCCGACGCTCTGGCTCTGGCTGGGTAAGCTCGAGTTCAAGCCGAGATTGCCACCGAGATTGCCACCGAGATTGCCTCCGAGATTGCCGAGATTGCCACCGAGATTGCCACCGAGATTGCCGAGATTGTCACCGAGATTGGGTAAGCTCGAGTTCAAGCCGAGGCTCACGCCGAGGCTGCGGCTCTCGCTCGGAAGGCTCTGGCCGAGCTCGATGATCGGGTCGGGCGGCGGCACGCCTTCGAAGCCGAGCTCGATCGAATCGTCCAGTTGAAACTCGTCCGCATCGACGACCTCCTCGTCGTCCTCGTTCTCCTGCTCCTCCTTGTCCTCCTCCTCCATGTTGTCGACCGCCTTGTCTGCCGAGCCCACCGGTGCGATGATGCGCCCGCTCCCGCCGCCGACGGCAGGCACTGGAGGCTTAGGCGGGCTCGAGCTGCTCGACACGCGCTGCTCCCATGATGCGGCGAGCGCGCATCGCCGCGGCGGTGACGGCACACCGGGCAAGGAACCGCCAGAACTGCGGAAGGTATCGAGCTCACGTTGCCGTGTCGCGCGCTGCTCCTCGGCCCAAGCGGCATCGGCGGCCTGCTGGGCTTCCGGCGTCACTGTGCACACTTCACAGGCGCAGAGCGTCTTCAGCTTGCCCGACTTGGAGCAGCGCTTGGCGTCGTAGCTCTCACTGACCGGGGGCATGATGATAGAGCTTCGCAGAGCTGCAGCGGCCGTTCCGCGAAGCCCAGGAGGGAAGGACCGGCCCAAGTGCCTATAGAGACGGGCGTTCTCTCCAAGCGTGGCGGAGTGCGTAGACTTCCCGCTCGGTTTCAAAGTCAAGACAAGTCAAGTCAAGTTTACTTGGACTTGCTTGGAGCGCCGCGAAAGATCAGTAGGCACAAGACACACAAGCGTGTCAAATCACAACGAGGTCACAAGAGGACTGAGTCAGAGCATCTCCGGTTTGGCGAGAATATCCACATGTTCCATGCGCGGTTCGTAGCTCGACGATCGTCTCCATTTCGAATTTGCGCTCGTTCCGAAACGGTTCATTCTGACAATGACGACCGAAATCATTACAAGTGTACAAATTGGAATACCTTTTCACCTTTTTATGTGAGTAGCGGGGCGGTGAACAGGCTGGGCGGCGCCCGGCAGAGCGCGGCAACATCTCGGCCGTGTTTCGGCCCAAAATAGATGAGTTTCGGCCCAAAATAGATGAGTTTCGGCCCAAAATAGATGAGTTTCGGCAGGGAGAGTCGATGCGCGGCTAGGTGAGGGCTTAAGGGAGAGACGATGCGGCTGGGTGAGGGCTTAGCGCCCCTGAGGCTTCCCAAGGTGTATTGGTGGTGGTTCGCGCCTCTCGCCAGGAAGGGCTTGCAGCTTGATCATTTTGTCGAGCACCTGGCCGAGCTTAGCCTCGAGTCGCAGCATTGACTGTTCCATCCGATCGACGCGCCTCGTCACAAGCTCCGCGTCAAACAGAGGGACCGCGCCCGCGACGGCGCCCCGGGCATAGCTGGAGAGCTCGAGCTCGACCATCTTTTCGTCTTGTACCCGATCCCCCGGAGCCAGCTGAGGCCTTGGCGCCTTGGCCACCTCCGCCTTCACATACTCGATGAGCTCCGTCACCTCGGGATCCTTGAGGCCATCGGGCGGCGGCGCGACAAAGTTGTCGAGGAGTACGGCCACGATGACGTTGGAGAGCACAAACTGCGTCAGGATGGCGAATGAGATGTAGAAGAATGACACCGCGAGCGTGCTCCTCTGATACAGCCCGAAGAGAAGTGTTCGACAGATGGCCTCTGCCCACGAGTCACCAGTCATCACCTGGAAGAGCGTGTACATCGCGCGCGTGTAGGTGCCGTAGTACTCGATGCCGTGCGTGTAGCCGCGCGGCGTGATCGAAGACACCACATGCGAAAGGCTGTCAACGTCGTCCGTCATGTAGGTGCCGTTGATGCCAAACTCGCGGAAGAGCTCGACGGCGAGGATGGCGTAGATGCAGAAGAAGATGAAGAGGATCACGAAGGCGTTCGCGACGCCCGGAACGGACGCGAGCAGCGCCATGATGATCTTGTTCAGCGACTTGATCCGCTTGAAGAGGCGGAAGACGCGGAATGCTCGTAGCAGCTTGAGCTGAGAAATGGGGCCTGAAACGCCTGCCAACAGGATGACGCCCACCCCGGTGATGAAAAAGTCGAAAACGTTCCACCCGCTCTCCCAAAACGCTCGGCCAAAGCCGTAGCCGTACATGTTCCACAGCAGCTCAACCAGGAAGAGTACGTTGAACACGGTGTCCGCGCCGTCCCAAAAGCTGGCATATTTCAAATGGCTACGGTCGGCGTCGATCTCCTTCTCCACAATGTTGACGATGAAGTTGGCGATGATGATGCCGGCGACGGTCCAGACGACTATGGGATGACAGTAGTAGCGGCGCACCTCCCGTTGAAAAGGCAGCGGTTTGTTTTGGCCCAGGATCGAGTGCCTCAAGAAGGGCTCGGACGGCTTGTAATCCTCTAGATAGTCCATCAGCTTCGAGAGGCCATACACGTCGATCCCGTTGCACTTCCCGTCCTCATCTACGAGTTTCGTGTTCCGATTGACGAGCGGGCCGCACTCGGCGATCAAGCGCTCAGACTGCTTCCCCGTCACTCCCCGACCCAGCTGCTCGAAGCCGCTCACCATCTCCTCTGGATCAAGTACACCGCTTTCGTTGGTGTCGATCTTTATGAAGGCTTTCCAAACTTTGTGGTCGACACCCTGAGGGAGATCCTCAGTGTTGCCCCTTTTGCGCAACGCTTTGACTATTGCTGCTGTCCTTGACATGCCGCCGCGCTGCTGCCCTTGTGGGCAGCCTTGCTAAGAGCGCCCAGGCCAGATTCCATTAAATATTGAGAATTGTTATTGCACCCAAATATTGTGGTTACATGTACATAGGAACCTACTGTTCGTTGTCCCGGGCGTCAGTGAGCGAGAAAATGCGAGTTACACACGCTGGCCGTTTAGTCGTTTCTAGGTACACAAGTTTGTGACCGGTACCGGTACGGATTCTTTTATCCGGTCTACCACTTCCGGTCCCAAACTTGCGACATGACACAAGACACATGTACATGTACACCTATCTGGGGTTCTGGGCCCCCCACGTGACGTCGGTCTCGAGAGGCTTGCGTGAACCCCCAGGTGAACGAGGCGTGACTTCATGTGCGGTGTGTTGTGAAATGAACATTATGCCATCCGTCGTTCTGGACGTGTTGATGTGTGAATGTGTCTTGGGTTAGGGTTGGCAAAAATGGGCTGTGAACTCGATCCTTCAAAAGGATTCTAGTAATGAACAAACTAAATGAACTAAAGCCCCACCCAAAAAGGGCAATTTTTCAGTGTTGGGGAGAAAGGAAAAGGGGGGGGCGCGCGCAGCGCGCGGGGGCGCGGAGCGCCCGAGGGCGCCGCCGGAGGCGGCGCCGGAGGCGCGGCGATGCGCCGGAGGCGCATAGGAACTTATAGATA
>Ga0210248_102356_pt1 | contig 11423 bp, 14 predicted proteins | sample ChrtobMetP3_32mM_FD_155493 | JGI IMG/M metagenome (GOLD analysis project Ga0210248, IMG submission 155493) | Chrysochromulina tobin associated microbial communities from unialgal haptophyte culture, Seattle, Washington, United States - P3_32mM | ecosystem: Host-associated > Algae > Haptophytes >...
TGTGTGTGGCTGGGGTGCAGTCAGGGGGGAGGTGCACGAGAGCGCGGACAGGGGGGGCACGCGCAGGGAGCAGGAGCGGAGCGCAAGCGCGGAAGGTGGCCAGGGGCGAGGGGGGCAGGAGGCGCGAGGCGGAGCACATGAGGGCGGAGGGGGTGGAGCGGGAATTACGATGAGGTCACTGCATCGTGGGTCTGTAGTCGGCCTTGGGGACGGAGCATTGAACGGAGCATCTGGGACGGAGGTGCTTCAGAGCACACGTGTGCCGTGGTGTCTGGTGATCCGGTGTCCTGCGGCCCGTGGCCGTCGGAGCTCGTGCCTCGTCTCCTCTCGTCTCTTTGAAACAATTTTGTGTTGCGTGACGCTGTGGTAGTATCCAGAAACAATTGTGTGGCAGTGGTCTGTGCACTCTGTGGAATCATGCCGGTCGGATTCCACAAGTCGATCACTTCTCAATCAGTCGGCAAATATGGTGCTGCTCCATGTGCCGAGGGTGCTCTCCACCTGCCTCCGCGGCGCCCTGCAGCCCTCCAAGATGGGCGCGACGCACATCTACCGCGCGCGGGTCAACGCTCTCTTCGACATCGATCAGTTCCTCCACATGAATAACGCGAGCTACCTCGTGCACCTCGAACTGGCGAGATGGGAGATGGGTGTGGCGACCGGCTTCGCGACGCATTTGGGCAGGTCGGGCGCTTCCTTTGTCGTCGCCTCAGCCTTCACCCGTTTCCGAAAGGAGCTCAAGCCGCTGCAACCTTTCGAAATCCACTCGACCGTGCATGGTGCCGACGAGAGGTCGATGTGGTTTCTGCAGCTGTTCCACGCGGCCGGTGCGGACTCGCCGCCAGTGGCAGCCGGCTTGTGCCGCGCCGTGCTGCGCAAAGGACGCGAGGTCGTCTCCCCTCGTGAGCTCCTGGGCCGGCTCGGGCTGTCGTCGGCGGAACTGGACGCGCTCGCAGCCGCAGCGCCACGTGCAGAGCACGAGGCGCTCAGCACGCTCGAGAAGGTGTGTTGAACTTTGATCTCGCTGTCACGAGGCGTGGTTAGCCCCGCGTGGCGGTTTCATAGAGCGGCCAGTCGACCGATGCCTTCCACCTTGTGGGTAGAATCGACTCCTATATTTCTCTTTTAGTGAAATGTTATAGTGACAAGGCGATGTTGCGCGTCACATGTAGACCGTATTCGTAGAGAGAGCGGACGCAAAAACCTCGTGTCTTGTGCTTCGCCACTCCGTTGCACTCACATGAAATCTCCCTCACACCTACGTCACAGCATCCGCAGCGGATCGATGGTCCTCTCCTGAAGAGAGAGCCTGCGGGTGCGGATCGTCTGGCCGAGAGCCCTGAAACGGAACACCTTCTATCGGCCGCTGGCGCGCGCGCGCGCGACGCCGTGCCGCTCGTGCCGCTCGTGAAGTGCTCTTCACAGGTGACGAAACACAAAGGCTCAAGCGCGCCCAATTCGGCGGCGACCGTGCGGCCACCACCAACTCCACACCCCGGCGTACTGACATTTCCTACCAACTTGACCCTCGCTCACCGATGGAAGGGGCCTGGACAGCACTGCCGGGCGACGCCGTCGAGATCCACTCGCTAGAGAAGCGCGCCGACCTGAATGGGAAGACTGGGCGCGTCCTCCGGTGCGACGAGGAGAGCCAGCGCTCCCACGTGCAGGTCGATGCGAGCGGCGAGACCATCGCTCTCAAGCCAGCCAACGTGCGGCCGCTGGCGGCCGGCGGCCAGCGGCAAGGTACGCCCAGCGCGCCCAGCAGTAGCAGCAGCGCTCCCAGCGCTGCCGCGGCGGCGGCGCCGTTCGCCTCAGCACGGATGGCTTCCTCGACGGCGACATCGTCCCGAGCTGCCTCCTCCACACCGGCCGGCGGCACGCTTCCGCGCGCGTCGGCGCCGGCGCCGGCGCCGGCGGCGAGCGCCATACCGGCGGCGCAGGCGAGCGTCGTGCCGGCGGTGGCCGCGTCGGCGACGCCAGCGGGCGCGGCCCTCCTTCTCCAAATGAGGCGCGTCTGTGTCGGCCGAGTCGAGTGCGGGTCGACGGCCGTGCGCTTCACAGCGTCGGCGATCGAGTGGCTGCCCACCGAGGGCTGGTTTGTGTACACCGAGCGCGAGCAGTGCCGACCACACCTCGCCCTCGCCACGGCGCTCATCACGGCGCTCGAGATCGACCCAGCTCACGGCTCCCTGTGCGTCTGGTCCTCGTGGCCGGCGCCGCTCGGCTTCGGGATCTCGGCCGACAAGTACGCGCCGGGCGGCCGGCCCGATCTGGAGACGAGCTCCGTGCTCTTCGAACTCGACGAGCCGCAGCTGTGCGTGGGATGGCACACCAAGATTGTGCGTGCACGCCCGCTCGACACGGCGCTCGCACGCTCGACACGGCGCTCGCCCGCTCGAGAGAAGCCTTCCTTTCACACACCCCTTCGCCCCTCACACCCCCCTTCTGCCTCACCCTCACCCTCACCCTCCTTCTGCCTCACCCTCACTGTATCCCCCATCCCCCCTTCCCCCACCCCCCCTGACCGTCACCTACCGGTACATACACACACGCAGTTGACGGAACTTCGGATACCCAAAGAGAGCGGCCTCGTGCAGCACGTGACCCATCACCGCGGCAGGCCGAAGCTCGCCACGACGCTCGCCACGGCCAGCAACAACTTCAGCGGCGGCGGCGGCGGCGGCGGCGGTGGCGGCGGCGGCGGTGGGGTAGGCGGCGGTGTCCTGGCGGCGCCGGCGGCGCCGGCGGCGGCGCCGACGACGATCGATTACAAGCGGTGAGACGACCTCTGATGACCACTGATGCCCACTGATGCCCACTGATGACGATCGAGTACAAGCGGTGGGACGACCTCTGATGACCTCTGCCGAGGACGCCTGCATGCAAGTGCTCACCACGACGCCCTCGCGCCGCCTCTTTTCCCCACAGGTGGGACGACCTCGAGGACTCTGACGAGGACTCGAGTACAGAGCGCCTCTGCCCCAGCTTCGATTCGCGCACGGTCCCACGCGCCGCCTCGAGCGCCGCGCCCGAGACGGCGCCACGCGCAACGGGCGTCGTCGCGGGCGTCGTCGCGGGCGCCGCTCCCTCTGCGGCGGAGGCGAACGGCGCCGTCTCGGGCGCCACCAGCAGCAGCGCGGCGGCGCCGGCGGTGGTGCATCTGGTGCGCAGCTCGCCCCGAGCTCGCCTTCTCGCGCCGCATGCAAGCGCTCACCACGGCGCCCTCGCGCCTCTCCCCACAGGTGGGCAGCCTGCCCGAGCTCGACTCTCGCGCTGTCAAGAGTTCCGTCAAAAAGGACTGGCGGCAGTGGCTTGGGCCCTATGCCCGCGTGGACGATCTGATGGTCAACGGCCGGCCCGCCTACCGGTAATGACTGCTGATTGCCACTGATGACGGCTGATTGCTACTGATGGTCAACGGCCGGCCCGCCTACCGGTAATGACTCCGCCGACGACGTGAGCGATCGTATGCAAGTGCTCAAGACGGCGCGTAACGCCCCCCTTTCACAGGTACGACTCCGTCGACGACGTGAGCGATCGCATGCTTTGGTGTACGGTTTCAAACCTGTGGCAGGTGATGGCATGTTGGCAGCATGCTGATGGCATGCTGATGGCATGATGATGGCATGTTGATAGCATGATGATGGCATGTTGATAGCATGATGATGACATATGGCAGGCGGGCTATGAAGAGAACCCTTGCATGCAAGTGCTCACCACGACGCCCTCGCTCCGCTCCCCACAGGCGGGCTATGAAGAGGACCTCGGTCGTAACTGCGCTGTCATGTCGGCACCTTCTCTCTTCCCATCTCCCGCCGCCGCTACCGCCGCCGCCGCCGCCGCAACCGCCGCCGCCGCATCGGGCGCCTCGGGCGCCTCCCCCGCTGGCACGATCTCGGGCACGATCTCGGGCACGATCTCGGGCACGATCTCGGGCACGATCTCGGGCATGATCTCGGGCACGATCTCGGGCAATGGCGCATCCCCAGCTGGCATCTCGCACGGCTGGCGAGTGGCCGGGGTCCGCGCTGGCCAGTGGTTCGATGCGCCGGGGCTCCGCTGTGTGACGCCCGAGACCCTCAGGTGAGTGTCACTGAGTGCGTCTGATTGCGCCTGATTGCGCCTGATTGCGCCCGAGACCCTCAGGTGAGTGTCCCTGATTGCGCCTGATTGCGCCTGATTGCGCCTGATTGCGCCTGATTGCGCCTGATTGCGCCCGAGACCCTCAAGTGAGTGCGTCTGAGTGCGTCTGCTCACCTGAGTGCGTCTGCTCACCTGAGTGAATCTGAGTGCATCTGAGTGCCGCCCGCCCGCCCTTTCAGGCGCGACTTGGACCGCACTGCAGCCCCTGCCTTGCATGCATGTGCTCACCACGGCGCCCCTCCTTTCAGGCGCGACTTCGATGAGGTGTCTCCGATCGTTCACATCGTCGGGCCAGCGCTCGAGCATTGCCCACAAGCCTCTGGGCGGTACGCTGATTGCCGCTCATGAGCACTGAGTGCCTCACCACTCATCAGCATTGCGCAAGTGCTCAAGACGGCGCGTGTCGCCCCCTGTTCACAGGTACGGCGTGTACCACCGCGACGCGCCCGAGATGGCGGTCAACGGCAAGTGCTCAAGACGGCGCGTGTCGCCCCCTGTTCACAGGTACGGCGTGTACCACCGCGACGCGCCCGAGATGGCGGTCAACGGCAAGCCTTCCTACACACAGCAGGTGAGGGCGACCTGATTGCCTCCCTGGATGGCCACTAATTGCACCTGATGGCCTCCCTAATTGCTCCTGATGGCCTCCCTAATTGCACCTGGAGCTTCACTGATTGCACCTGATGGCGTCCCTAATTGCACCTGATGGCGTCCCTAATTGCACCTGATTGCCTCCCTCATCAGGTCAAGGAGGGCTCCGAGAGCGGGCGCCTCTGATTGCACCTGATTGCGCCTGATGGCCTCCCTGATTGCACCTGATTGCACCTGATGGCGTCCCTAATTGCACCTGATTGCCTCCCTCATCAGGTCAAGGAGGGCTCCGAGAGCGGGCGCCTCTGATTGCACCTGATTGCACCTGATTAATTTCCTCCCTAATTGCACCTGATTGCCTCCCTCATCAGGTCAAGGAGGGCTCCGAGAGCGGGCGCCTCTGGTGGAGCTCCGGCCGTTGGTGGCTCGGCGCCAAAGGCTCTGTGGGGAAAGGGCGCGGCGTGCTGCGCTCGTCCGACTGCTATGGCTGTGCCACGACGGCGCCTGGCTGGCAGGCGCTCAATGGACCGAAACGGTCCGTTTGCATGCAGCGCCGCCGGCCCGATTTGGGAAGGCGAGCGCCTGCATGCGAGTGCTCATCACGGCGCTCTACCCCCCCGTTTTCCCCACAGGTGGGTGGACGCGCCGCCTGTGAAATGTCTGAGCAACGAGGCGCTCGAGGCGGCGGTGCTCGCGACGGCGCCCATCCTCCACGTGATCGGCTATACCCCCGAGGCGCTCGGTCATGACATGTTTGGACGTTACGAGCGGCAGGTGGGTGATGACCACTGATGACCACTGATGACCACTGATGACCACTGATGACCACTGATGACCACTGATGGCCACTGATGACCACTGATGACCACTGATATCCGCGGATTACCATGACCTCGCTCCTCTCCCCACAGGTGGAGTTATCCAACGGCCGAGCTGTGTATCTCAAGCCTGCCGAGCAGGGGGCGCCTCAGGTACGCGCCTCGCTGACGAATCGGATGATGACTCCGATTGCCTGCCTCATCAGAGCCGCGCAGGGGGCGCCTCGGGCACCGCGCCGCCTTCCTCGCATCTTCACACCGCGCCATCTTCACACCTCTCCATTCACACCTCGCCATCTTCACACCTCACCTCGGCACAGTTCGCGCTCACCACGGCGCTCCTCCCCCACCCTCCTCCCGCCTCTTCACGCGTGCCCATTCACAGACGCGCCTCTCGTTCACACCGGGCGGCCGCTGGTCGATCCGAGCGCCCACTCAGCCAAAGAAGATCACCTTCGCGGCTCGAGATTCGGAGCTCGCACCTCACCTCATCTCCGCAATCTGGCGCATCTCCGACACCGAGCTCTACCGAGAGGGCCTCAACGCGCCGCACGTTCGCTGCGTCACGAGCGCCGAGATGGAGCGCGTCGTCGCGGGCGCGCCGCCCTTCCTCCTCCTGTACGTCCACCCCTGATTGCGATCTGACTGCGATCTGATTGCGACCTGAGGACGATCTGATTGCGATCTGATGACCTCTGATGACCTCTGATGACCTCTGATGACCGCTGATGACCGCTGATGACCGCTGATGACCGCTGATGACCGCGGGTTGCCTCCCTCATCAGATATGGCCCCACGCCGGATGACCTATGCCAGCGCCATCTCGGGCGCTTCGAGCTCACGGACGAGATCGTTCACGGTCGGCCCGTCTACGCGCTGTGTGAACGGGTCATCGGGGGGAGCAGCAGCGCAGCACAAGTAGCGCCAGCAGCGCCGGGGGCGGCGGCGGTTACAGCATTGCCGGGGGCGGCGGCGGTTACAGCGGGGCCGACGGTTACGACAGCTGCGACGGTTACGCCCACAGCCGCGCCCGCCACGGCGCCCGACACGTCCACGTCTGGCTGCGAGGTCAAGCTCTGGTGTGCCCATGAGGGCTGGTTCGTCGGTCCGGCGGCGTCGGTTGGCGAGGCGAGTGGCTATATGTACGCGACCGATTGCATCCCTCATCAGTCTGATTGCCTCCCTCATCAGTCTTGAGTGCCCCCCTCATCAGTCTGATTGCCCCCTCATCAGTCTGATTGCCCCCCTCATCAGTCTGATTGCCTCCCTTATCAGGTACGCCAAGATTGCACAGCCGCTCCCCTCGCTGGTCCCTGCGGGCAGCTGGCGCGTTGCCGCGGGCGCCGGGCTCGGCTGGCGAGATGCGCCCGAGCTGCGCGCCGTGGTGGGCGCCGAGCTCGAGCGGATGCTCACGACGACGCCGCGCGTAGTCCATTTAGTCGGCTCGACGCACTCCGCGCAGGTGATGGCCCCTTCATGGCTCCTTGATGGCTCCTTCATGGCTCCTGATGGCTCCTTGATGACTCCTTGATGACTCTGATAGCCTCAGATCGATCTTCGATTCGCTAAATGCCTCGCTAATTGCCTACCGAATTGCCTCGCTAACGTCCTCGCTATTCACACGTCCTCGCCATTCACAGGGCTTCTCCCGCTTCGGCCGGTACGAGATTGACGAAACCACCCTCATCAACCACCGACCAGCCTACCGGCTCGCCGGCGGAGGTGTGCTGATGGCGCCTGATGATGTCCCTCATCGCTGATGGCGCCTGATGACGTCCCTCATCGCTGATGGCCCCTGATGACGTCCCTCATCGCTGATGGCGCCTGATGACGTCCCTCATCGCTGATGGCGCCTGATGACGTCCCTCATCGCTGATGACGCCTGATGACGTCCCTCATCGCTGATGGCGCCTGATGATGTCCCTCATCGCTGATGACGCCTGATGACGTCCCTCATCGCCGATGGCGCCTGATGACGTCCCTCATCGCTGATGACGCCTGATGACGTCCCTCATCGCCGATGGCGCCTGATGACGTCCCTCATCGCTGATGGTCCCTGATGACGTCCCTCATCGCTGATGGCACTCAAAGGAGGGTCCGCGCTATGGTCCCTGATTGCCCAATTGCCCTAATTGCCCTAATTGCCTCCCTAATTGCCTCCGAATGGCCGCGTGCAGGCGAGTCCGCGCTATGGTGGTGCAGCGGCAAGGGAGGCGGCCGTTGGTTCTGTGGCGGGAGCGGACTAATCGGCAATGCGCGAGGCTCTTTCGCATCCGGTCGGACAGCCGCGCTTCGACCGCACTGCAGCCGCCCCCTTGCATGCATGTGCTCACCACGGCGCCTCGTCCCTTCCCCACAGGTCGGACAGCCGCGCTACGACCGATCGATGTGCCGGAGGGGGCGTGGCGCGTCGCCGATGGCTCGAATGGATGGAAGGACGTGCCCTCGGTCCGACTGCTTACCGAGGCTGCCATGGCGCAGGTAATTGCCACTAATTGCCCTTGATTGCCACTTACGGAGCTCTTGATGAGCCCTTGATGAGATCCTCACTGCTCACCACTGCTCGCCTCCCCCTGTTTCCCCACAGCTGCTGCTGACCTACGCCGAGCCGACCCTACTGCTCGTCGATACCAAGAACCAGGGGCTGCTCGGCACCTTCAAACGCCTCGATTGGTCCATCAACGAGCGGCCTGCTTACCAGTGCGTTGATGACCATTGATTGCCATTGATTGCCATTGATTGCGCCTCGATTGGTCCATCAACGAGCGGCACGCCTACCAGTGCGTTGATGACCCTTGATGGCCAGTGGTACCGAACGGCGCAGCATGCCACATGGCGCGCGTCGACCAGCGCATGAGCCCAACGGTCAAGCGAGCACCGTGTGCATGCAAGTGCCCACCACGGCGCGCGCGCTCGCCCCAATCTCCCGCCGCAGATGCGTGAGCTCCGCGGCCGAGCTCAGCTGCGATCGCCCCGACTCAACGGCTCCGACCTCCCAAATTAGGAACGCCCACCACGGCGCTCCGCTGCCAGAGGCGGCGTGGAAGGCGCTCATCAGGGGCGACGCCGCGGGCGACGCGCTCAACACGGCGCCCGCGATCGCCGACGCTGCACAGGGCGGCGCGCCTTTGCCCAAGCCGGCGCCCAACACGACGCCCAAGCAGAACGCTGGCGTATCGTGGCTGCACGATGCCTACCTGTGGTGGCGGCCCGCGCGCTCAGGTGCGCCTGATGAGCCCTAATGAGCCCTGATGAGCCCTGATGAGCCCTGATGAGCCCTGATGAGCTCTAATGAGCCCTGATGAGCCCTGATGAGCCCTGATGAGCCCTGATGAGCTTTAATGAGCCCTGATGAGCCCTAAGGACCACTGATGACCTTTGGTGTGCCCCTAATGAGCCCCTAATGAGCCCCTAATGAGCCCCTAATGACCGCTGATTGCCCAAACCTCCTCGCGCGCACAGGCGACGCTGGCGGCTGGCGCATCGGCCGGCGCGCTCAGGACGGCGCGGGTGCGGCGGGCGCTCAGGACGGCGCGGGTGGCGCTCAGGACGGCGCGGCGGCCGCGGACGACGACGACGACGAGGACGAGGACGAGGACGGCGAGGAGGGCGGCGCCCGAGACGGCGCGTCCGCCCGCGACGGCGCCGAGCTGCCGCCCCGGGGCGACGCACTGGCACCGATCGAGCGCGTCGCGTGCCTCGCCATGGACGCGGCCGTGCTGCCGCAGTCCATCGGTGCCACGTGGTCCGCCTACGTGGCCGTGGCGGGCGCCGTGTCGGGCGGGGTCGGCGCCGTGGCGGGCGGCGCGCCGACACGGCGCCGGTTCGTCGATCACGCGGAGCTCCGGCTGATGACGCCCGAGACGGCGCCCTTGCTCGTGGCGCCCGAGACGGCGCCTTTACTGATGGTGCCCGAGACGGCGCCCGCACGGAGCTCCGACAGCTTCAGCTTCGTCAACGGCGCGAGGCTGCGCGCGGCCATCAGCTTGTGCGAAGAGGCCTTCCTGCGCCCTCCCTCGACCGCCCCCGCGCTGCCCGCGAGGGCGAGCGCCGTCGCGGGCGCGCCCCTGAACGAGTCCTCGTCACGGCCGCAGGGGGGGGGCGCCCTCGCGGGGGGCGCCGTCCCGGGCGCACCCTTCGCCTCCACCCGCTGGTGCAAGGTCCCCAACCCTTACTCGTCGCCGAGCGCCGTGCCGAGCGCGCCGCCCTCGTCCGCCGCCTCGCTCGCGCAGCCCACGAAGCGCGCCGTGGTGGGCGCGGCGGCGGCGGCGGCGGCGGCGGCGGCGGCGGGCGCCAAGCCGGGCGCGCCCAGCACGGCGCCGAGCGCCGCCGAGCTCGCCAAGATGGCCGAGCGCGCCCGGCACGGCGCCGACGCCGCCCTCCGCGCCGCCATCGAGCGCTGTCTTGGGCGCGGCCCTGACGAAACCAAGGGGGCGGCCGAGCTGACGAAACCGGGCGGCGCGGTGTTGGGCGCGGCCCAGACGAAACCGGGCGGCGTGACGAAACCGGCGGGCGGGCTCGGTACGGCGCCGCCGTTGTCCGCGCTCGAGGCGCTCGAGTCGCTGCGTACGACCATCGACGAGTTCGGTGCCAAGGCGACGAAGAGCCTCGTGCGTGATTGCATGCGTGATTGCATGCGTGCTTGCATACGCGGGGAAGGCATGGACGTGATTGCATACGTGATTGCATGCGTGATTGCATGCGTGATTGCATGCGTGATTGCATGCGGATAGCCCATGGACGAGCTTGGCGACGACGTGCGTCAAGCTCCCTGCGCGCCGCATGCAAGTGCTCACCACGACGCCCTCGCCCCTCTCTTCCCAACAGGTGAATGAGGCCCGGGCGCTGCGCGACAAGCTCAACAAGACGCTCAAAAAGGCGCTCAAGCAGAGGGAGGCGGAGGCGGAGGAGGCGCGGGCGGCCGAGGCGACGGCCAAAGAGAAGGCACGCGTCTTGAGTGCATCTTGAGTGCATCTGAGTGCAGGCGGCGGACAGAGAAAAAGGCACTCCAGCACACAAGCGCTCGACGCGGCGCGCGCGCATGCCAGGAGAGAAAGGGGCGCTCACCACGGCGCGTCGCCCACCCTCCGCCCCCTTTTCCCCACAGGCGCGCCAGCAGAAGCTCCAAGCGGAGGTGGAGGCGAGGAAAGCCGAAGAGGCAAGCGGCCCTTGATTGCGACTTATTGCCATTGATTGCGTCTAATTGCCCTTGATCGCCACTAATTGCTTTTGATTGCCCCAATTTGCCCTTGATCGACCCTAATTGCCCTCGATTGCCCCTAATTGCCCATTGCCCTTGATTGCCTCTAATTGCCCCCGATTGCCCTTGATCGTCCCTCGTGCGCGCGCAGGCACGGCAGCGCGAGGAGTCTCAGCGGCTGGAGCGTGCGAAGGCGGCCGAGAAGGAGCGTGAGAAGGCGGCTAGGGCGGCCGAGGCGCTGCGGGTCAAGGAGGCGCAGGCGGCGGCGGAGGCGGAGGCGAAGGCGCGTGTGACACTGATGGCCACTGATGACCTCTGATGACCACTGATGGCCACTGATGACCTCTGATGGCCACTGATGGCCACTGATGGCCACTGATGGCCTCCCTCATTGCACCTGATGGCCTCCCTAATTGCACCTGATGGCCTCCCTAATTGCACCTGATGGCGTCCCTCATTGCACCTGATGGCGTCCCTCATTGCACCTGATGGCCTCCCTAATTGCACCTGATGGCCTCCCTAATTGCACCTGATGGCCTCCCTCATTGCACCTGATGGCGTCCCTCATTGCACCTGATGGCGTCCCTCATTGCACCTGATGGCCTCCCTAATTGCACCTGATGGCCTCCCTAATTGCACCTGATGGCCTCCCTGGTTGCACCTGATGG
>Ga0210248_102366_pt1 | contig 11356 bp, 8 predicted proteins | sample ChrtobMetP3_32mM_FD_155493 | JGI IMG/M metagenome (GOLD analysis project Ga0210248, IMG submission 155493) | Chrysochromulina tobin associated microbial communities from unialgal haptophyte culture, Seattle, Washington, United States - P3_32mM | ecosystem: Host-associated > Algae > Haptophytes >...
CTACTCGAGTGTGGTCCATCTCTACGCAGTGCGTTGGCTTGCGTAGGCTTGCGTAGGTTTATGCGTAGGTCACTACGCACTGAGTTTTGCGTTACTGGCCGGTTACGTACTGCGATTTTTTGCAGTGTGGCCTCGGGACTCCTACATGGAGGGCGCCGCTCGCAGCTTCACCTTCGCCGCGGCTCCGGATCCGTCGATGGTGCCCGTGCTCGAGGTCCCGCTCCTGCTTCATGAGATTCCTTACGAGGGTGCCGGGGTGGGCCACAGCGTGTGGGACTCGGCTGTCGTCTTGACGATCTTTCTGCGCAGCCGTGCTGGAAGGCTCTTGCTAGCCGACTCCGTCAACGGGTTGGCAGACGGTAAGGCAGACGGGCTCACAGGCCGGCAGCTTCCGCGAGTGCTCGAGCTCGGCGCCGGCCTCGGCTTGCCAGGTCGCGATCTCGCGGCACGTGGAGCGGCCACCGTGATACTCTCTGATTCTCGCGAACGGCTGCTCGAGCAGCTTGATCAAGGCACCTCGGCGAATGCAATCAAGCTCAACTGGAACACGCTCGGTGACGTGGCGACGGCTGTGCTAGCAAAGTACGATGTTGTGATTGCAAGTGACGTGGCCTATTATCATCCGGACGTCGCGCCACTCGCCGATGCGCTACGCTCCATGAACGCGGCAATCTCGGTCATCATCGCCCCGATGCACAGAGACGCTGCCCTTGCGCTCTCCGACGAGCTCCACGCGCGGGGAGGCACAGTTGTGGAGTTGGCTATGACCTTGGTCAGCAGCGACGCCGACTGGCAGGGCCCGATTCCCTCGCTCTGTGAGGCCGTGTCTCATGTGCCCACACTCGCCTACCGTGTGATCTTGGTAAAGTGGCCACAGGCATCGAGCCCGATTGCGTGTAGCGATGCCACTACAGAATGATGACCCTCCACATCGCCTACATGTAGAAAGCTAGCGTAATATTGGGCGATATGGGTCTCGTCTCCTCTCACGTAATCACGCGTGTGCGGGTGCAGCTGTCGGTGTGGTTAATAAACCTTAATACACAAAACACCAAGAGGATGCCACGAGACACACGACACCGGTTTTGGCTGGACTTCGTGCTTCGAGACCGGCATGCAATCGAGGAGCGGCAAGTTTCTTGTTTCTAGTTTGTGAACGCCTCGGGCAAAATGAAACAGATTGTGTCTTGGGTGCCAGCAGCTGTGTGGACGCGAACCCGTCTCGCGACGCGAGCAAGCAGCACCTACCAAGTAGATGCCGGTCCACTCGCACCAACAAAGCGCCAACGTCCAAGGCATCGAAGGCTGCTCCGCGAACATGTCACGGTTGCACTCAACGTGGTACATGGCGGAATCGGGGGATCCGCACAACGGTCCTGCGCACGCCTCTACCTGGCAAGCGCGTGCCGCATCCAAGGCTCAGCGCACGGAGACGCTCGCTCGGCAAACTGCCATTGACTGGGCCGCACGTTTTGTTGCAAATCAACCGCCGTCACGACGCTCCTCGCGCTAAATTTCATGAAGGAAGGCGTATAATGCTGCGTTGGTATTTCTCTATCTCCCTGGGGGTTTCGCGGTCAGAGAGGTCAGTGCGTGCGGTGTGGTGCTGTGCGGTGAGCGGTAAACAATAACCTTCAACCGGCTCGGCTGTGAACTCCGCTATGTCATTGCTAATGTCGATGCTGTGGCGGACCCTGAATCGGGAAGTTCTCCTCCACCCGGTATGTGACAGATAATCTTCAGCAGGATAGCGTCAGGAATAACCACCTTACTGAATGCTGCTGTCCCTATTACTCTATGCTCATCTCTATGCACTCCTTTCCGCCTGCACCCCGACGGACCCCGACGCCCGGCCCAGAACCTCGGCCCAGTGGCGCCCCGCATGATCGGAAGCAGGAGGGAGTAAAATAATCAATATGTCTTATGTGATATGTCTTATGTGTAATGAGTAATTTAATGTGAGTTTTTCCGAAAAGAAATCCGTCGCCTGATCCGTACCTGATCCGCGTATACTGGGTGACCCTTTCCCCTACCAATTTTACATGCCAACTCATTTCGGATTACGGCGGCCGGGGGCGCGCTGGGCGAAATTGGTAGGGGAAAAGGTCACCGAGGCACGGCAGCGGCCAGCGGGGAACATGGCCCGTCACCCCGTGTCCCAAGGCGGTCTCGTGTGACTCGTCTTTAGTAAAGAATTGTCCCAAGCGCAAGCCGCGTGGATTGAAAATAATGACAAACGCGATCCCCGTCGAGAGAGTGACGAACCGAGGACCACGGCCCACATCGCGCTGCGCGGAGGAGGGTGGCCGTGCGCCGCGCGCCCGGCGCGCTCGATAGAGAGCGCGCCCCATGCGAGATGCACAGCGGTCAGCGCTGAGACTCACGTGTGAACCTCTGACGGTTGAACTGAAGTGTGTTTTTCGTTCGCCGCGGCCCCCCGCACAGCGCCTGATAGGGCAGCGAGGGGCCGCTCGGGCAACACCGCGCGCGAGGGGCACCACAGACGAGTCAGAGAGAGCGCCCCGGCCGCCGCCGAGCGCGCGAGCCGCGGCGACCGTCGCGCCGTCCGCCGACATCTCGGACCCCACCTAAACCGTGACCCGGGTCGAGTTGACAACTCCAGGCCTCCTCACACACACTCCTCACAGCACACAGAGCCTCTTTCAAGATCTCCTTGACGACACCCGGATCATGTTGACATCGCCCACGCTCCTCGGACGCAGGCGCGTGCTCCCGAACGCGACCATAGATTTCCTAATGAGCGGCAGCTCCAGCGGCGGCGGCGCCAGCGGCGGCGGTGCCAGCGGCGGTGCCAGCGGCGGCGGCGCCCCCACAGCCCTTTGCGGCAAAGAGGCGTCGGCCGTTGACGGGGACGAGGCGCCCGTACTCGGCACTGTAGAGTGTCACGCCGTCTGGATCGAGGACGCATTGGCGTAATTGTGAGCCGATGTAGTGCGCGACGCCCCAGTGGAAACGGTTGATGACCATGCCGTACGCCGGCTCGATCTCGAAACCTAATTAGGGAGGAGAGAGGGCGCCGTGGTGAGCACGTGCATGCACAGGAGGAGTGACGAACCTTCGAGCACCCACCGTGCCGCTCGAAGAAGCCGGTGGCGGAGTCGTCAGCGTACGTGAGCAGATGGAGGACGCCGAGGGAGATGGCGTGCGCCTTGAGCCTGTCGAGCAGGCGAGAGCCAATGCCGTTACGCTGCTCCTCCTTCCGGACGACACAGAAGGCGACCTCGAGGAATCCTCGCACGCAGTGGGGTTTGAGTACGATGGCGCCGAGCACGCGCCGGGCCGATGCGGTCGAGCGCAGCAGCACGAGAGATTGATGGTCGGGTGCGAAGACGAGCTTGGCGGCGTTCGTGCGTCCGATGAGGGGGAGGGATGAGTCAATCACGTCGACCACCTCGTTGAGCAAGGCGAGGTCCTGCGGGTTTGGGACGGGTTTGGTACAGGGTGGTTGGGGAGGTCATCAGAGGGTCATCAGAGGGTCATCAGGGTCATCAGAGGGTCATCAGAGGGTCATCAGAGAGGCGCTCAAGAGGCATTAGGCGCACCTGCAGGCCGAGCGCAATCAAGTACAATCAAGCGCAATCAGGCGGCATTCGGCGCACCTGCAGGCCGAGCCCGTCGTTGCGCAGCACGACCATCGACTCTTCGCCCCCCGCGCACTCGACGGCCCGTCGCTCATCCTCCTCAACCTCAGGATCGACGATGTTGCCATTCGAGACGCACCTGATGAGGGAGGCAATTGGGTGTACTCAGCCGCCATCAAGCGCAATCAAGCGCCATCCAGCGCCATCAATTGCAATCACGCGCCATCAAGCTCCGTCCAAGGACGCACGTCGAGCAATCCATAGCAATCCATAGCAATCCATAGCAATCCATAGCAATCCATAGCAATCAATTGCAATCAATTGCAATCAATCGCCATCCGAGGACGCACGCCGAGCAATCAAGCGCAATCAAGCGCAATCAATTGCAATCACGCACGTCGAGCAGAGCCAGGAGCCCTCAGGCACCGCCTCGACGGGCGGGACGCAGCACTTTTGGTGGTAGCAGCCCACACAGCGCCACCCGTCGCACAAGAGGATCTCATTGCCGGGCTCCGACTCGCCACCCCCGCAGAGGGTGCAGTGCGGGTCGGCCTGCGCATTCGCCGCGCGTGCCGTCACATCCATCGCCCCGTGCATCTGTAACAGCTTCTCCAGAGAGAGCTCACCCTCCTCCGCCTCGTCCGCGCCCGTGCCGTTGCGCTCGAGCCGGATCTTGCGAAGCGGGCGTGTGCCGCTCCCACTCCAGCCCGCGAACGCCACGAAGTCGGTGACCGAGACGGCGCGTTTCGTCTCGTCCTCGAGCACGCGCCCATCGACCTGGTAGACCCCATGCACCTCGCGCCCCTCTCCTCCCCCTTGCTGTCCGTGACCGAATCCCCATCGACGAGTCCGGCAGACGACGCGCCGCCCCACCGCCGCCGTCACGATGCGCATGCCGCTCGCGGCCGCCTCGGCTAACTCCATCGCCTGCTCCTTCATCTGGCGAGTCTCCGAGATGACGCGCATCATCAAGGCCTCCGCCGCTGCACGCGCCGCGAGCGCCGCCGGCGTCGCGTACGCCTCGCGAAGGTGCCAAGGGCAGCCGCCCACGTCCTCGGCCGACCAGCCCGGCGGCGGCGGAGCGCGGTTTGGCAGCGACCGCTCGAGCATCGCCTGCCGCTCGTCAAACGATAAGGCGGCGATCTCCTCGGGAGATAGAGGCGGCGGTGGCGGCGGCTGGAACGAGCGCTGTGGCGAGCGCTTCTGGATGCGCTGCGGCAGCGGCAGCCGGCAAATGGGTGGCAGCTTGCCACCGACGGGCAGTGGCACGAGCGCCGCCGCCGACGCGCGCAGCCAGGATTGCCAGCCATCCGCCCGCCGCGCCACCCATTGCGACCACGCGGCCTCAAACTCCGCCTCGAGGTCGACGAGCAAGCGCACGATGCCCGCGCGTGGCGGGTTATAGGCGCGGCAGTTGGCCCAGACGCGCTGCACGTCGGCGCGCATGAGCACGGCGCCATTCGGAGCGTTGCCCGCGACGCCGAAGAGGTAGAGGCCCCGGGCGAGCTTCTCAGCGACGGTGCCTGATGAGGGAGGCAATCAGAGGAAATCAGAAGCAATCAGAAGCAATCAGAGGCAATCAGAGGCAATCAGAGGCAATCAGAGGCCATCAGAGGCCATCAGAGGCAATCAGAGGCAATCAGCTGCGCACGGAGGTCCATCGGCCGTTGGACTCGACTCAAGTAGTCCGAGGGAGGCAATCAGAGGCAATCAGAGGCCATCAGAGGCAATCAGCGGCGCACGGAGGTCCATCGGCCGTTGGACTCGACTCAAGTAGTCCGGGGGAGGCAAGAAGAGGCAATCAGAGGCCATCAGAGGCAATCAGCTGCGCACGGAGGTCCATCGGCCGTTGGACTCGACTCAAGTAGTCCGGGAAGACGTCGAGGTCGACGGGCGCCGAAAAGGGAGGTGCATGCGAATGGGCGGCGACACGGGCGAGCGTGGCGGCGGAGCGACAGAGTAAGCAGTCGGCTCGCTCCATCAGCAGCTTCTGTGCACGCACGTGCGGCTCGGGCTCGACCAGATTAGGCAAGTCCTTGACCAAGGCAACGCGCGCTGTCTCGAGCGCGTTGGGATCGGCACCGGGCAGCGGCGCAGGCATGGCGTCGGTCGGAGGCTCGCTACTCGCCGAGATACACGAAGAGATACACGCCGGGTGCGTCCCTGGGGGCATGGCGTCGGTCGGCGCGCTGCCCGTGGCGACGGTGACAGTGGCGCTCGTGACGGCGCTCGAGCCGGGCGCCGTGCCGGGCGTCGCCGTCCAGATGGCAGCTGCCGAAGGCGCGTGAGTAGCGGAGGCAGTAGCCGCCGCCGCAGCAGCACCGTTCGCAGCGGGAGCTCTCGGCAGCAGCGGCGACGACGCTGCCTCCGCTGCTCCGGATGCTGCTGCTGCTGCTGCTGCTGCTACTGCTCCTGCTGCTACTGCTCCTGCTGCTGCTCCTGCTCTCTGCTCTGCGGATGGCGCCGGCGCCGCCCTGGGCGCGGCAGCCGGCGCAGACCTCCCTAATATGGCAACCGGCGCGGATCCAAATCCGGACGCCTCCACCGCCATTGGCTCCGTCGCATTCACATTCACACCGTCCTCCATCCCGTCGGAGAGAAATCCGATCCCCGAGCCGCCGCGGGTGAGCGAGGCGGGACCAGAGCCGGGCCCGGAGGCCGGGCCGGAGGCGACAGGCGAGACACCGTTCGCCTTCAGCTCGCTCTCCTCATCACACACGTGCACGATGAGCGTCTCGGATGCCTCGAACGCGCTCGCATCCATCGTCCCTAATTTGGAATCCATAGTCCCTAATTTGGCATCCATCGCCTCCTCGTCCTCGTCCTCCTCTTCCACCTCCTCGTCGTCCTCGTCCTCGTCCTCGTGGTCCTCGTCCTCCTCGTCCTCCTCTCCGCCCTCCTCGCCCGCCTCTTCGGCGCTCACTACGGCGCCATGGTCCTCGTCGTCCTCGTCCTCCTGCTCGTCTTCCTCGCCCTCCTCTCCGTCGTCGCCCTCCTCGCCCTCCTCGCCCTCCTCGCCCTCCTCGCCCTCCTCGTCCTCGCCCTCCTCCTCACTGCCCTCCTCGCCCTCGTCGCCCTCCTCCTCGCCCTCCTCCTCGCCCTCGCCGTGGCCCTCGCGCACCCACGACGCGAGCGCCTTGGTGCCGCGGCGCGCTGCCGGCTGCGACTGCGCCACCGCACTGCCGCGCGCGCTGGTCGCCTCGCTGCTCCCATCCTCCGATCGCGTCGACGCACCGCGCTTGCTATTCAGCACCCACTCGGGATCGGGCGCTGAGCGCTTCCACTCCTCGGGCATGCGCGTCATGAGCAGCGTGCCGCCCTGCCACAGCAGCCGGTGGCGCTCGCAGCAAAAGTACTCGCTGGGCTCCGGGCAGCCGTAGTAGAGCGGGCATAGCGGACGCCCATCCGGCAGCTTGTTCTTCCAGCCCCACTCCTCAGCCGCCTTCGAGCCACGAAGCAGCGGCTCGGAGGCGTCCGGCTGGCTGCCCGCGCCGGCGCCGGCGCCGGCACCGCCGCGGACGCGCCCGCGGCCACCACCACCGCGGCCGGCGCCGCGGCCGCCTCCACCGCCGCCGCGACCGTAGGAGGCCTCGCCCAGATTGCGACCGACGGTATACTGATTGTTGCGCCTCGGGAAGGCCGGCTTCTCGGCGCCGTCCTTTGGCTTCTGCGGCTTCTGCGGCTTATTCTTGGGTATCCGCTGGGAGAACACCATGCGCTCCATGACGTACGCGGGTTTCTGCTTGATCTGCCGCTTTGGCCGCGCCGCCTCGGCCGCGGCCTCGGCCGCTTCCTCGGCCGCCGTCTCAGCCGTCGCCTCAGCCGTCGCCTCCTGCTTGCGTTTCCGCATGGCGCGCAGGTCTTGCCAATGGAAGACTTCTCACGCTCGAGCACTTCTCTGTGTTGTCTATGGGCCGCGAACGCGTCATCACGTCAACTTCATTAACTTCTGCCGCGTTTGTCTGTCTCGAGTATGTCCCGGATCTCCCCGGTGTCTTCTAAGGTGTAGTGATTGTTTCGATTGACACGATACACCTCCACATCTCCAGGACTCACACAGGCCTCGCGCGCGCGCGTTGCAGCACGCGTCATAGACAATAATGCCATGCGTGTATATAGTAGGTGAGGGCGGCGCGCCGGCATGCATGGGAATGGGATGCAACGAGTCGCCAGCCTCTCTCGTAGGTCGATCGGATACGCACGGCATGCCCTACCCGGCATACCCAACCCGGCCGTGGATAATATGATGGCTGGCACAGAGGCACACGCCCTCTCGCAGCAATAGCTCGCACACCATCCCCCACCCGCGACCGGAAAAGTCGATCGGGGAGTCGGGGGGGGGGGGGGGGGAGGGGGGGGAGAATGAGGTGTTCCGGGCCTGCGAGGGGGGTCGCGAGGCGGCTGGCTGGCGGCTCGGCGTGGCGCCTGCGAGGGGCCGCCTCCGTCGAGCGCCGCCTCGAGCTCGAAGTGCTCACCACAGCGCATCGAGGTGCTCACCACAGCGCCTCAATCGAGCGCCGACTCGAGCTCGAGCACGTCGATGCACGAGAAGCTCGTCGCGCCGTGGTGAGCGCCCGACACGGGGCCCGCGGACAGCTTGTTGGCTAATGGTTTGTGGCGGGCGGCCGCCGCGGAGCCCTCGTCCATGTCGTTCATGTCCAAAGTGGGCTGGGAGGGGGGCATCTCGCCGATCTCGCCGGGCATCTCGCCAGGGTGTTTGCGCTCGGGCGTGGGCGAGCTGAGGCCGAAGGGGCCGTCCGCGTTCCTTGGCACCGGCGAGGTGCATAGGTTTGAGCTGTCATCGTCCTCTGAGGTCTGCTCCGACGGCTGCTGACCATACTGACCTTGAGGCTGATCGTCGCGCGGGGGCGCCATGTAAGCATCGGGGGCGGAGTCCGCGAGGAACATCCCAAAAAGATCGGGCGTGTCCAGCATCGCCAGGCACGAATCCAGGGCGAGCCCAGTCAGCAAAGGTGACTCCTCCACGTTGGCCGGGGGCGGGACCGGCGGCACCGGGCGCTTGGCAGCTGCGTCGGTGGGCGCGGAGTCTCGCGGGCGCTTGTTGGTGCCAGATGAGCCCGAAGGCCCGCGCTGCTGCTGGCGAGGCCGCGCGGGCAGCGCGGGCGCATTGGGCGCTACCCGTGGCTGTGGGGCCCCCGAGGACGTCGTCGCGTCACGAGGCTGGCCGAGGGAGGCGCGCGCGACGAAGTCGACCTCCTTGAGCAGCTGCGCGCGGCGTATGGCGATGAGGCGCTCCAGGAGCTCGTTCGTGACTCCGTTCATCCTGCCCGCGCCACGCGTTGACCCCACGTCTTTCGAAGCGGAGAAGCGATGAGACCCGCCGAACCTTCTTTCACCTAAAACGGATGCGGAATTTTCAATGATGAAGAATTTTCGAAAGAATTCTCCACAAAGGTTAATTGGGTTCTGGCATGAATCAGTCTATTCACGAGAACATGAAGTGTGAGCTCGACGGAGTTCACGGAAAATAGGCACGACCACTACCGAGACGGGTATCGTTCTCCCATTGCCATTTCCATCGAGCATCGACTCTAACAAGTCGATTACCCCGACACACGTGTCTAAACCGCCCGCCCGCGCGGTACCCGCCATGGTGTGAATGTGTGTGTGTGAATTTGAATGTGTGTCTGTGTGACTTCTAACACGTGACACGAATGCTGGATCGACTTTGATCGACTACAATTGTATCTCCACAATCTCCACTGATATCACTCTCCTCTCTTTCACAAGTGAATACAAGCGAAGCGGCACTGCCCGAGCGCCAAGCAGCGTGCTATGTCGCAGAAGAGGGTGTTTTCCTGTTTTCTCGACACTAGACTTGTCTTGTCTTGGCACTTGAGATCTTGTCTCGGCTTTCAGCGCGGCCACTGTCGCCTCGCGACGCGGCGCTCGGCGCTGCTTGACGTCGCGGCGCGCGCTCCTCCTTGCCCACCGAAGCAGCAGCATCAGCATCAGCCATGCCCGTCAAGGTGGGCTACCAGGGTGAGCCGGGCGCTTACTCCGAGGGCGCCGCCTACGAGGCGTTCCGGCCCACGGCCGTGGAGATGCTCGCCGTCGGCTATCAATCATTCGAGGAGGTCTTCTCCGCGCTCGTGGCGGGCTCGGTCGATTACATCGCGGTGCCGGTGGAGAACACGCTGGGCGGATCGATCCACGTCAACTACGACCTCATGCTGCGCCACCACGGCAAGGTGCACATCCTTGGCGAGCACTCGTTCCGCGTGCGCCACGCACTCCTCGCGCTGCCCGGCGTCAAGAAGGAGGACGTCAAGAAGGCGATGTCGCACCCGCAGGCGCTCGCGCAGACGGACCGGTACCTGCGCGGCCTGGGCATCACGCCCGTGGCCGCGTACGACACCGCCGGCTCCGCGAAGCTCGTGCGCGAGCAAGGGCTTCGCGACACGGCGGCGGTGGCCTCCGCACGCGCGGCCGAGGTGCACGGGCTGGAGGTGCTCGATCACGGGATCGAGGACGACGCGAACAACTTCACGCGCTTCCTCATCCTCGGGCGCAGCGCCTGCGAGCTGCCCGAGGGCGTCGACGCCAAGACCTCTCTCGTCTTCGTGCCCAAGCGCAACGAGGTCGGCGTGCTGCACAAGGCCCTCTCATGCTTCGCCTCCCGCGACATCGACCTGTCCAAGATCGAGTCGCGCCCGTTCCGGCCCGGGGACATCGAGCTGGGCGGCCACCACGAAGCCGAGGCCCTCACCTCACCCAAGCCCTCTGGCGGCCTGACCAACATGGCGGGCTCTGGCCCCGCCGCAGTCAAGCGCCAACGGCTCACACCGGCAGCGGAGGCGGCGCTGCCGCTGCCGGTGGCGCAGTTCGAGTACGCGTTCTACGTGGACGTCCTCGCGCACGCGAGCTCTCCCACGATGCATAACGCGATGCGCCACCTCGAGGAGCTCACGCGGTTCGTCAAAGTCCTCGGCTCGTACCCCAAGGACAAGCTCACGCTCCCGAGCGGCAGCAGCGGCACCCCAGCGTCGCGTTCGGCGAGCACGAGTGCACTGCTGCTGCAGCCGCCGTTGGTGAGCCCGCTCCGCATCGCCGTGCTCGGCTTCGGAACCTTTGGCCAGTTCCTCGCGCGCCGATGGGTCCGCCGCGGGCACCTCGTGTACGCCCAGAGTCGAACAGACTATTCCGAGCTCGCGCGGACGATGGGCGTCACGTACGCTGATTGCGCCGCTGATTGCACCGCTGATTACTCCGAGCTCGCGCGGACGTCACGTACGCTGATTGCGCCGCTGATTACTCCGCTGACTACTCCGAGCTCGCGCGGACGATGCGCACGCCCGAGGAGCTCATCAGCGGATTGCCCCCCTCATCAGCGGATTGCCCCCCTCATCAGCGGATTGCCCCCCTCATCAGGTACGTGCGCACGCCCGAGGAGCTCATCGAGACCGTGCCCGAGCTCGACGTGGTCGTGCTCGCGGTGTCGATCCTCTCATTCGCCAAGGTGCGCCACGCTGATGGCGCCTCTGATGGCGCCTCTGATGGCGCCTCTGATGGCGCCACTGATGGCCACTGATGACCATTGATTGCGCCGCTGATTGCGCCACTGATGGCCAACTGACAGAGCCGCTCGGCCTCACGTTCGCCCCGCTGCTCGGCGGGCTCCCTGCCGAGCTCATCAGCTGATTGCCCCCCTCATCAGCCGAGTGCCCCCCTCATCAGCTGAGTGCGCCCCTCATCAGCTGAGTGCCCCCCTCATCAGCTGATTGCACCCCCCC
>Ga0210248_102370_pt1 | contig 11328 bp, 5 predicted proteins | sample ChrtobMetP3_32mM_FD_155493 | JGI IMG/M metagenome (GOLD analysis project Ga0210248, IMG submission 155493) | Chrysochromulina tobin associated microbial communities from unialgal haptophyte culture, Seattle, Washington, United States - P3_32mM | ecosystem: Host-associated > Algae > Haptophytes >...
GCCTCCGCCCTCGCCGCCATCGCCCTCGCCGCCGCCACCCTCACCGCCTTTGCCGCCCGCGGCGCCACCGCCGCCGTGGTACTTTGAGGTCAATCTGCGCGTAGCACACAAGGTATGCTACCCACGGCCCGATTACGGCATCATCAAGTACGTGCAGCTCACAGAAGAGAGCCACCAAGAGTTCACACCGTATTGGAAGGAGCTCGAGTTCACAGCGTGGATGGTCATCATCTTCTACGCGGGCATCTTCCCGGGTATCCTCGTCGCGCTCCTCGTGTACGAACACCGCGCGATCGTCGATGAGCGCGAGACGCCCATCATGCGCGCGACTGGTTTCATGCACCGGCACTTCCGGCCGCAGTTCTGGTACTTTGAGGTGGTGCACATCGGGCGCAAGCTCTTCCTGACCGGTTATGCGATCATCATCTCTCTCGACGAGCCGGGCTCGCTCTTGCAGCTCGTGTGGGCACTCAACGTGGCCATCTCGGTGATGGCCATTGAGGTGCAGGTGCGCCCGTTCCGGCGCCTCGTCGACTGCTACTCTTCGCTCATCTCGTCACTTGCGATCATCTTCTCGCTGATCATGTGCATCGTGCTGCGCTGCTCGGCGCTAGTCGAGGACCTTCGCGAGTCCGACGTGCAGGAGAGCCTCTGGCAATTTCTCGAGTTCGACCTCGGCCAGACCACGGCCATCCTCTTCGCCGCCGCGATCGCCGTCTTCGCCATCTCGATCAGCCTCATGTTCTACAACGTCTCGAAGAACAAGTCTCTTCCGCGCGTGATGCACCAGCACTCAAAGCTTGACGCGAAGCTGCTCCGGCTCGTCGAGGGGCAGCGCCACCACCTCTTCCTCTCGCACGTATGGAAGACAGGCCAGGACCAGGCGCGCGTGATCAAGCAGCTGCTCAAGGAGGTGTTGCCCGGCATCCGCATCTTCCTCGACGTGGACGACCTGACGGACCTCTCGTTGCTCGAGCACGAGATTTCGGCCTCCGCCAAGGTGCTCGTCTTCATCTCGCAAGGCTACTTTGAGTCGAAGAACTGCCTTCGTGAGCTCGTGCATGCCATCAAGCTCGAGGATGAGGTAGAGCCCGAGCTCGCCAAGGCGCGCGCCTCTGTGCGGGAGCGCGCCGAAGCCAAAGCCAAGGCGACGGCGAAGGCCCGGTCCTCGGAGGCAAAAGCCGGCGCCGTCGCGAACGACGAGGGCGACGACGACGCCGACGAGGGTGACGCCAAGGCGGATGAGAGATTCAGCCGCATCTTCTTCGTGTGCGAGAGTGAGCAGATCCACGGCAAGCTCACCGAGAGCCAGGCGATGGCCGAGCTCGACCGCTCGTACCAGTGGGGCAAGGAGCTGTGGAAGAAGCACCTCAAGGACGAGGAGGAGCGCAAGGCGACCATGTCGGCACGCCTCTTGGGCGAAACGACCGCTCGGGCCGAGAGCAGATGGGCGGACTGGCCGCTACCCTACCGGGGCACTCGCAGGGACCACGAGCAGTACATGCACATCCGCTCGGTCGTGCGCAAAAAGGTGCACAACGGTATCTTGTGGCACCGCATCAAGGACTTCCAGCAACTCACCCTCGTCGAGGTGGCCGAGCACCTGATCCAGGTCCAGCCGGGCGACCCCCCTTGCATCCCGGGCGGGCCACTCGACGAGAAGGTGGCGCTGCCCCAGTACGTGCCTGCCGACGGGTTCCACATCTACGTGTCGCCCTCGAACGCGGGGGCGCTCGACTTTGTTTACGACGAGCTGCGCCACCGGTTCAAGGGCAATCTCAAGATTGCGTACTCGCAAGAGGCCATCAAGGAACACCTCGAGTCTGAGGCTCTGCTCGACCGCAAGGTCGATGCCGACGCAGGCGGCGCGAGCGACGATGCCGGCGAGGTCGGCAACGACGGTGAGGGCGGAAGGCCATCGCGATGGTCATTCCTCGGTAAGCGCGGGAAGACCAGCCACAACGTCGGCAAGGGGAGCCCCGCGCGGCCAAGGGCCGGCTCGGGCGAGCTCTCTTGGTGGGGATCTTCCAGACGTGGGCACAGCCCGAAACGCGCAGACTCGGAGCGCCGGTCCAGCCCGCATCACGCCACCGCGCACAGCCGCGCGATGGGCGCCGCCGAGGTGCCAGCGCGCGCGACGCTGCCGAGGCTCGATGTGTCTTCGAGCCGAGGTGGCAGCGCCGGCGTGTCGATGGCTGAGCACCACCAGACGACAGGTGCATGCATCTTCTTGATCTACCTAGACGGACGCACGTGGACCTCGGAGAATTCGCACGAGCTCTGGATCGAGATCGAGGCGCAGCTCTCGGCGATCCAGGGCAAGACGGGGGTGCAGCCCGCCATTCTGCTGCTGCATGAGCGCGACGAGCTCCACCACCAGGCGGTCGACTTCGAGACCTTCTTCGCTACGACGCCGCCCGAGCTCATCAAGATGGGGCTGTACCAGACGATTGCCGAGCCGCTCTACGCGGGCCAGCACCGGCGCCGCTCGCTGCGCAAGGCAGCCGAGCGCCTTGTTGAGCTGCTGCAAGACCCAGAAACGTTTCAGGACCAGGTGCGATGGTCGTTGCTCAAAAAGGAGGACGCCAAAAGGGCGGGTGGCGCGCTGCCGGGCGGCGCCGCGCGCGACCGAAGCACCTTTGGCACCTTTGGCGGCGTGGGCGAGAACTTCGCGGGCATCGACGGCGTGCCGCCCAGCAACTTCCGCCTCATGGACATGCTCATCTTTGATCCCATTGACAAGCTCGACAATGACCCTAACCCGGACCGGTTGGTGCTCTCTCCGATGGTCGAGCTCGCTCAAGAGGCAGTGCGCGGGTACGCGGCGCGGCAGGGGGGGGTGCGGCGTAATCTGCATGTGGGCGCCTTCAGCAAGAAAGACGAGCAGAAACGCCTCACGATCCGATGGGGCAGAAAAGGGTCGATGCTTTCAGAGACCGACCAAACGACCGACCACAAGGATTCTTTTGCCATGCCCCATGTCTTCGTGGGCGGCGTCGAGCGCCGTGTGCTCTGGTTTCGTCGGGTGGAACGCACGCAAGAGGAGCGCGACCTCACTGCGGTGATGAACTGGGGGTCCCGCGTGGTGCGTGGTGAGGAGCGCGACCTCATTGTGCAGCAGAAGGGGGCGAAGGACATCGAGAAGCGCATGTGGCGCGAGTGGCGCCCTCCCGAGATGGAGAACGCGCTCATCGTAAAGGTGGACGAGCAGGTAGGGGGCACGATCCACGTCGTCCGAGAGCCGCGCCCTGGCGAGCTTAATGCGACCCCCTGTGGCATGGTGGGCTCTGGTACCGTAAGGGCGGGGTATGGCGCCATCCTGGGCACTTCAAGGGCGGGGTATGGCGCCATCCCGGGCACTTCAAGGGCGGGGTATGGCACCATCCCGGGCACTTCAAGGGCGGGGTATGGCGCCATCTCGCGTGAGCCTACCCTTACCTGTCGAGGCAATATTGGCGGCTCCACCTCTCGCGAGGGCAAGATCCGCGACATGTTTGACAACCCAGAGCGAGAGGGGACGCCGGTCAATATACTGCTCCAAAGCATCGGGGGGGATGGATTTGCTAAGCGCGGCGACCGCGGCGTGCGCACCGCTTTCGATCGCGTCGCCAACGCACTGTTGCAATGCGGCGTCGAGGTCGTCAAGGAACCCGCGCCAGATGAAATCGCGCGGCCGATCACGCGCGATGTGATCGCGAGCCTCTCGGGAGCTCCGCCCACCGAGATCCCTCTGAGCATCATCTCCGAGATTCGCCGAGCTCGCCATCTTTGGCGCGTCAAGCGCGAGGTGGGCGCGTCAGTGTGTGAGGAACTCCCGCCGTCCGACAGGCGGTCGTTTAACAGGCGGCCGGCCGACTTGTCCAGTATGGTGCACTCCACCGAGACCGAACGCGTCAAGCCGCAGACCGAGCGTCATAAGAGCCTTCACTTTCGGAGCAAGTTAGAGAAGGGGCTGGGCCATGTGTCGTCACCCGCGTCAAGTCCGCCCCTCGATGAGTCGTCACCCGCGTCAAGTCCGCCACTCGACAAGCGCCCCCCGCAAAGGCGGGCGTGCTTCAGCGACCGCGAGCATGGGACGCCGCCGACCGACGCGCCCGGCACCAGCTGTGAACGCCCAGGTGTGAATCGCTCCCCGCCAGGACGCGAGGGACGCCTCTTCAAGCCCAAAGCGCGCTCGCCGAATCCCAAGCCGATCTCCAGCCGATCTCAACTCGAGCCGCGCAACTCGAGCCACGAGGAAGCCGTGCTGACGCACGAATCGGGCGCCGTGTCGAAGCCCACGCGCCAGCGCTCTGAGCAGAGCAGAGGTCGTCCCGCGGCTGAGGGAGCCAAGGTGCTCGCCGAGGCGCCCAAGGTGCTCCTCGAGGCGCTCCGCGAGGACGTGCCCATGACAGCGCTCCACGAGAAGGTGCCCATGACAGCGCTCCACGAGGACGTGCCCATGACAGCGCTCCGCGAGGAGGAGGTTGAGAAGGAGCTCTCGCCGAGCCTGGGCGACTAGCGCACTGTGACAGGCACACCGCCGTCATCGCCTTTGGGCACGACCTCCCACCCAGCTAAGCAAACTGATGTCGCGCCCAGCGGTGACGGCATTAGCGCCTTCCTTTTGTTAGCCACGGCTCTGCTGAGCGAGGTTTTTTTACAGCTGCGTCTCCGTCTCCGTCTCCGTCCATGGGCGACGCCGTGCAACAGACCATCGCCGAGGAAGCCGAGACCGACGACGCCAAGAACCAGGACGCCGCCGCCAACGCTTCGCCCGTCAGCCGTCCCCCAAGAAGCGGATGTGCTCGTGGAACGGTGGAAAGAGAGACGCATGCGAGCGCTGTCATGGGCACCTCCTCGAGGAGCGCTGTCATGGGCACCTCAGAGACGCATGCGAGCGCTGTCATGGGCACCTCCTCGAGGAGCGCTGTCATGGGTACCTCAGAGACGCATGCGAGCGCCAATGCCAAGACGGCGGCACTGCCACCGCCACCGGCGGCCCTCTCTGGCAGTTCTAAGGACCTGAGCAAGTCGAAGGACTCCATACCGAAGCCGATCGTGTGAGGCATGCACGACAGAGAAGGCCCTTGCCTCCATGGAAACCATGCCCAGATGAGCGCCGGCGTCGCCGACGTCATGACGAACGAACATTGTTGATCGCGCACGCTCATCGCGGACCCGACGGAGGCGTTACAACATAGTTACAAGAAGACCCCCGCCCTGCGCATACAGTAAGTAAGTAAGTAAGTAAACATCGCCAACCGGCAGCGTACACGTGGCAAGGGGGTCCCCCCCAGGCATAGTTACTAAGCGTGTACACGGTGTTCAACAACAGTGGGGAGTTGAAACTGATGAAAGCCATCAGTCAACCCACGGTTGCGGCTCGAGAGCTGCGGGGTTACACAGGTGCCCTTCTCGCCCGATCTCGTAGCCCTGCGCATACAGTTGTAGGTTTGGGTTGGAGTTCAAGTTACTACATAAACAACAGACAACCTAACGGAAGCCTAATATACTTGAACTTGAACTTGAACTTGAACTTGAACTTGAACTTGAACTTGAACTTGAGATGGATACAATGTAGACCAATTTTGAGAGGATCTTGATTTTGGAATTTTCCAGTTTCCGAAGCCAAATTGACGGAACCGTGCACCTTGCAAGGACGATTCGTGGACGGTCGGTGAAAGCAGTCGGTGACCTCACTAGGGCGCGCGCCTTTTGCGCCCGCATCAAGTGCGACCCGGCTGGACTGAGGCATCTGTGCCGTTCTCCAGTCACATCAATGTGGAGATACTGCTCTGAGTTTTCGAGTTTGCAGCTGGCTGTTGAGCTGCTCAGCAACTTCGTCTGCTCCTTGTTGATCGTCCTCACTAATGTAGGATGCGGTATCATCATGTTTGGACCCGATTCGCCGCACGTTGGTGCAGGCATCCTATTCTGCCTGCTTTCAAGTGTATGCTGTCCCTTGCCCTATGCGCTGCTGCGAGGGCGATCGCCATCGGTCTTTTTGGCAGATGCGTTCGTCATGTCGCTCATCGGGCTCTTTGCGACCGACATTCAGCGTTCTCATCCGGACGCTGCTTTCGGCACGGTAATCATTGCCACCATAGTTACCAGCCAGTTGCTTATGCTCACCACCTTGGTGGCTGGGGTAGTCCCGACTGCAGCGCGCCTAGTACAATTTGTGCCACTGCCAGTCCGATGTGGCTACCTCGCCGCCTCTGGTTTCGTGATGCTGGATTCCGCGGTGAAGATGACGACATCGTGCCGAGTCACCGCTATAGGCTGCCTCTTTACCACTATGCCCATTGATAGGTGGCGCTCCGCCATCTCGATCGCCCTTGGCACGACCTTTTACGCGTCCAAGCACTTGGCACCGCAGATTCTCCCATGTTCACTTGGCACCTCAGGTGCTCGCTTGTTCAACGCTTTACTGGTTCCGGTCAGTATCGTTGTGGCGAGCATCATCTGCGCATGCATTCTCGTCTCCGACGCCGGCGAGCAGGTGCTTGACGGATGGACGATCCGGGTGCCAGATTCCGCTACTGTACTCTCCCTGCCCGCCGCCTTCGCCACCTTTCAAGTTGAATGGCAGTTGGCAGTGGTCAGCGGGTTCAAGATCTTTCTTGCCTCCGCCATTCCAGTCAACATCGGGAAGCTATTCTGTGTGGGCACGCGGGCCTCCAAGTTGCAGATTCGTTTGCCTTACTCGGAGTACCCAGCCGAGATGATCAAGCAGGCTCTCGCCCAGACGCTCTCGGTGGTGCCTGCCGGCCAGTCGCTGGCCGCCGTCGTAACGGCTTTCGAGATGGGGGGTCGCTTTCGCTCGCATCTCCCCGCCATCGGCGTTGCTCTTGCCAACGTCATCATGCTCTGTGGAGGCCTCGAGCTCCTCAAGCTGCTGCCGACATTCTTGTTCGCGGCTCTGGTCGTGAACACGAGCTGCTTGTTTCTCGTGGATGAGATTGTGTACGCGTACCGACAGTTTAGACGCCGCGAGTTCGCGCTCGTCCTCCTCCACGTGGTCATTGCTGCTGCGTATGGCATGCTTGAGGCCATCATAGCTGGTCTGTTGCTCACGGGCATGATCTTCGTCGTCGAGTACTCGAGGCCGGTTCACTCGGGGGTACAAGCGACCTCGACGGTAGGCCAAGAACGCTCGCGTGTCGTGCGCTCCGCTGCCGAAGTCGAGCATCTTGAACGTGCGAGCAGCTCGCGCACGCTCATCATCCATTTGAGAGGGGATCTGTTCTTTGGCTCGGTTCCCCATGTGGTTGAGGTCCTCCGCCGGTGGGACGACCTGACGGGGTCCGATGCGCCAAAAGAAGATGGGGCACATACCGCAATGAGTGCAACGGATGTCGAAAGCAATGGTGTCAAAAGCGAGCCCTTGGCAGTGTCGGGAGACCTGACCGGGAGCTTGAGTGCAAGTGAACCCCGCATGGTGCTCTTCGATTGCTCTTTTTGCACAGGCATCGACTCCTCCGCCGCTGCATCTCTCGCCGAGGCCATTGGTGCGATGAACCCCGAGGTGCAGGCCATGTTTGCCTGCGCTTGCGAGGACGTCCTCGTGCCAATGACCAATGCCTGCCGTGGCCGCGCCAAACTGACGTCCCACTCTACCCTCGACCTGGCACTCGAAAGATGCGAGGAGTTGCTTCTCAAGGGGCATGCAATCAGCCCGAATAGTAGCCCGGCGGCACAGCGCCCTCGCGGTCATGGGTTCACCCCTCAAGATGAGGCTGACGGGAGAGGAGAGCTGTGTACGGAAACGAGCGCGGAAGAAATCATCTCCAGCCGCACGGCGACTTTGGACACCGCCCTCATGAGTGATCAACTAGTGGACGACAGCTCTCGCTCAATGTTTGTGGTCTTCACCCCGGATGACTCGCGCTACAATACTGAAGAACGCCAGCGCGCATTTGCTCGTCTGGACTCGCTCTGCGTGCGTGTGCATGGGGTTGTTGGCATGGCAGAGTTTGTTCGAATGATGGATATCGTCCTCACGCCGCCGTTCACAGCCCTCAACTTTGTCAAGGAGCAAAGCCCCCTAGAAGGCAATCCAGCCAAAGATTGCCACGCCATAGAGCCCTTCAGCATCCTCCGGACGTCGGCACCACCTGTCGACGCGTACGTGTACGTGCTGCTGTCGGGCTACGTCACAGAAAAGCTGATCCAGCGGTCGAACTCTCGAGGCGAGCGGCAACGTGCCGACCGGGTCGCCAAACTACGACCAGGAGCAGTCTTGGGAGCCGCCTCCTTTGAAACCTTCTTGATGGAGTCACGCCAGCAGCATCACAGCCAACGGCTTTGGTCGAAAGTATCCCTTCACCTCTCCGTTGTCGGCGTCACTGATACATTCTGCCTGCTGGCGCGGTTTCCTGCAAGCCGCTACGCTCGCATGGAGAGTGAGAATCCCGCGATGGCTCTCAAGCTCATGCGGCTCATCGCACGTTCGAGTCTCGACCGCTTGGGTGACATGATGAACGAAGCAGTTGCGACTGATCGGTTCCGCACCGGCGTCTCGCCAACATCCAAGCATGAGGGTCTTGAGAGATGGCTACCAGCGCCGACCAATACGGTTGAGGTCGGATCTCCCTCTTTCGCTGCCGCAAATGACCCATGTGACCCACCGACATGCGACATCGACGGTAGGCCATGTGACGCACGTGCCATCGCGGGCCCGATTGCACGCACCAGATCAAGCCCGCAATGCAATCGCCGATGCGAACTACCTTCCCTAAGCGTTGGCGCCGAAGCTCCTATGTCAGCCATGGACGACGTGAGCATGAAACATGTTAGGCCCAGAGAGAGCTCAGAGCTCCAGCCATCGCGATCTTTAGACACACTCCGTCACGCAGAATCGAACGTTCCATCCACTGTGCCCCTTCCACAAGCAGTCCCCAAACGGCTCCCTACCCCCTCCTGCTCTGCCCAAGCTTTCTCGACCCGCACCGGCGCTCGGAGTCGCGCGTCTCGCCCCGTCTCTCACTTTCTTCGCCTGCCGGAGGAGGGCGACGGATCTTCTTCGGACGAGGATGGGCATGAGTTTGCAAGCGCCGCTGCGCAAGGTGGCACGCGCTCGTTTTTCCGCTTAGCGAGCCTACCCGAGAGCAACGTGTGACCTCCCGATCCGTCCTCACGCGGTCAATGCACGCACGGCACACGTATCTAGGTTCCAGCTTTTGCGGTTCTGGAAGCCAAGTGCAAGGAAGAAGTGGCATGGTTGTGAGTCCCAGCGCTCCTGTACAATGGCTTTGCTAGTGCCTTGGTGTCTGTCACACGGCGCCACACTCAGCTACACACACTGTTTGTGTCATTCTCGCGGATGTATGTTGTATCCTGAAGGACACGACACAGGCTGTCACTCTATATAGTGTAACGAAATCGGCTAGCCGCACCGGTCGTCATTGTGCGATTGTTAGTGCGAGAGTCTTGTGTCAGTGTGCGAACGGGGTGTGTCCCGGCGGGTTTCAGTTCTCGGAAGAAGCCTTCTTGAGGCGGTCCGCGTCCGGTCGCGTCTCCGGTGCTTATAAACTTTCCCCGGGCGAGCAGGAGCCACGAGGACGAGGCAGGACCGCGACGCGCGCGCGGAGGCGTGACCTGGCGTGTGACGAAATCGAAAAGCTCAAAACAGATAAATAAGGCAAACGAAAGGCTCGCATAGTCCATAGACCGACCCAGCTGTGACCTACCTTACTCCGCTTCTCGCACCCACGCCGCGCATCGCACCACTCTCTACAACTGCACAACGTTGTGCAGTTAGTGTGCAGGGCAGCTCCAGCTGGCGCGCGCGATCACGGCACGGCCCATGCGCGGCACAGCCTCTGGCCCTCCGCCCGTCCCCCCGAATAGCGAAGCGAGCTCCAAGCTCATTTCGCACCCCACACACTAGCCCCCTCGCCTCTCCGCTTTCAATGTGCGCTCTCTCCCAGCATGCTGCCGCCGCCCAATTGCAAAATCGAGCTTGCCATGCTGAAGCTCTCGTTGTCCTTTTCCCTCCAGATTCGCATGGAACCTCGGCGCGGCACTACACGGCTCACAGCCTTCGACACGGGATGCCACACTCACATCTGTGCCACGTATGGGAGCACATTACTCACGTTTGCGACTGCGCGGATGCGGCGTGAGTGCGTGCTGAAGTTCCGTTCCGACTCAATCGTTGGAGCCGTGCGATAATCACCCCGATCCGAGGGGCGAGGCTCCACAGGCGAGCGGGTAGCCATGCTAGCCTCGGCGGGGGGCGGCCCGCCCTCGCATTGTGCATGCATTAACGAGGCGCTGGCCTCAGGAGGTATCGAGGGATGATGAGCGACCGGCTTCACGACCGGCTCGCGCCAATTAGTATCGGATGGCTCGGTAGTATGGAACGACTTGTCAAGTCTGCTTTCATCTGCGCCCTCACCCTTGTGCATGACGATCACCCGCCGCTTGCGACGATCGCGCCAGCAGCAGGCCAGCAGAATTGCACATGTGCATGCCAATAGGCATGCCAATAGGCAGCATAGGATCAACAGCACAACGTAAGGAACCTCCCCCGTCGGAGTGGTGGGGGGGTCGGACGGCGATGGCGGAGATGAGGGGGGGTCGGGTGGCGACGGGGGCCACGGCGGTGCGGATGGCAGCGGAGACGGTGGCGGCAGCGCGGGCGGGGGCGAGGGCGGGGGTGGCGAAGGTGGTGGTGGTGATCGCGGTGGTCCAGGAGGTGGAGAGGGTGGCGGTGGAGAGGGTGGTGAGGATGGTCGTGGCGGCGATGGCGGCGGACTTGGTGGCGGGGGCGATGGTGGTGGCCGAGGAGGGATCGACGGTGAAGGAGGCGAGCACGGTGGCACTGGCGGCGAGGGCTCCGGCGTCTGCGGACTTGGTGGTGGAGGTGGTCTTGGGTTTGGTGGCGGAGGCGGGCTCGGATCTGGTGATGGTGGTGGGAGCGCTGGTGGTGGTGGTGGTGGTCTTGACGGAGGCGACGCAGGAGGGAACGGAGGCAAAGGGGGTGGAATCGGCGGCGGAGGAGAGGGAGGAGGCTTTGGCGGCGGCGACGGCGGAGGTGGAGATGGCGGAGGGAACGGCGGCGGTGAGGGAAGGGGCGACGGTGGTGAGGGTGGTGAGGATGGAGGAGGCCTCGGGCTCGGAGGAGGCGGAGAGGGCGACGGCGGGGGTGGCGAGGGCGACGGCGGGGGCGGCGAAGGTGGAGCAGTCGGCGACGGTGGTGCAGCCGGCGGCGGACGCGAGGGCGGCTTCGGTGGAGGCGGCGAGGGCGAGGGCGGAGGCGGCAATGGTGGCGAAGGTGGAGGAAACGGCGGCGGCGATGGTGGTGGCGAGGGTGGCGGCGGCTCGGGCGGTGGCGACGGC
>Ga0210248_102373_pt1 | contig 11304 bp, 9 predicted proteins | sample ChrtobMetP3_32mM_FD_155493 | JGI IMG/M metagenome (GOLD analysis project Ga0210248, IMG submission 155493) | Chrysochromulina tobin associated microbial communities from unialgal haptophyte culture, Seattle, Washington, United States - P3_32mM | ecosystem: Host-associated > Algae > Haptophytes >...
CGCGCACATAGACGAACCCCGTGTTGAGCAGAGGCGCCGGCGCGACGCCACACCCACAGCCGTACGCGTCCGACGGCAGCGACGCGCCGCCGCCCTCGGCGCTGGCGCCGTGTTGAGCGCTGGTGTCACTGGCCGCGCCGGTGCGCCGTGTTGAGCGCCGGCGGCATGGGACGATGTTGACGTGTTGGCCGCGCTCGTCCGTGGGCGCTTGGCCCTCTGTCTCGCCTTCAACGGCCCAACCGGAGTCGAGCTGCATGATGGCGCTGAAGGGCGCGTAACTGAGGAGGGAGGCCATCAGAGGTCAGAAGAGGCAATCAGAGTCGAGCTGCATGATGGCGCGGGCGCGTGCGCGACACCGTTGAGGAGCAATCAGACGCAATCAGAGGCAATCGGAGGCAATCAGACGCAATCAGATGGTGGCGCGGGCGCGTACGCGACTCCGTTGAGGAGCTCGAGCGGGTTGACCGCGAGGTGGAGGTCCGTGTCGAGTGAAAGCACGTTGTACCCTCGGTAGACTGCCTGGCCAGTCAGCCACCAGCGCTGCAAGAAGAGCATGTACGGATGCGTCTCATCCACCGTCCACGCGCGCCCAGGCCCAGTTGCATGCACGAGAGGCATGCCAACCCCGGAGTAGGCGCAACACACGCCGCGCGGCCTCAGCCTCGAGAGGCACAGGTTGTTACCCGGATGCTCTGGCAAGTGCAGGTGGGTCGTGATGGGCAGCGTGTTCGTCACCCCAAACGAGCGCAGCGTCGTCAGCAGGTTGAGTACGAATGCCTCGCCGATGCTCTCGGACATTTGAATGGCGCGCGTGCCCGTGGTCGGCCCTAATATGGTAATGACCACGTCCCTAACTGGGGACGCACGCGCGGCGAGCATCGCGTCGAGTTGGGCGGGGTCTTCGAGGTCTCCCCCGGTGGGGCAAGGGGGGTCAGGGGCGCTCGATACGGCGCCTCCGCTGCTGCCGCTGCTGCCGCCGCTGCTGCTGCTGCTGCTGCTGCCGCTGCTGCTGCTGCTGCCGCTGCTGCCGCTGCTGCCGCTGCTGCCGCTGCTGCCGCTGCTGCTGCTGCTGTCGAAAGCCTCACCCGCGCGATCTCCCGCTCGATCTCCCGCTCGATCTCCCGCTCGATCTCGCCCCCTCTGCCGTCGCAGCCTTCGTCGACCAAACAGCCCCTCCCGCTCCAACGTACCGGTAGACGCCTCGGGGCTCGGGGCGCCCGCGACGGCGCCGGCGGGCCATGCGGCCGCGCCCGCGGCGGCGCGCGCGGCGGCGGCGATCGATGGCCACGTGGCCGCGCCCGCGGCGGCGCGCGCCGCCTCGAGCACGTCCTTCCCAGCGCGCTGTCGCTTGCAGTGGCACATGTAACCGTCGGAGGTGCTGCAGTGCCAACGCTCGCCTCGGAACGTGAGGCTCGTGGTGGCATGCACGGCGTGGGCGCGCTGTGTTGGCACGTTCTGAAGCCCCTCATCGTAATCGCGGTCCGTGCCGATGTCGTTCGTGTGCATGGAGACGGGTATGCCGCGAGCGGCCGGTGGCGGGATGGGGCGCAGGCCCACCCGATGCATCTCGTACAGCAGCAGCGGGAGCATACTGCGAGCGCGGGTATGCAATCAGTATGCAAGTCAGCATGCACTCATCATGCACTCAGCATGCAATGGGAATGCACTCAGCATGCACTCGGCATGCACTCAGCATGCACTCAGCATGCACTCAGCATGCACTCAGCATGCACTCAGCACGCAATCAGCACGCAATCAACACGCACTCTCGCCCAGTGTAACCGTCGAGATGATAGGTCAATGCATGCTTCGCCGCTCGAACTCCTGCAAGCAACCTCGAGTGGTCGAGCGCGCCGAGATGGGCGCCGAGTCGCCGCAGGTTGGCCTTGGTCGGCTCGAGGCGCACGGAGAAGCGGCTCCAGTCGAGGAACCCCGACCACGGCGGCAGCATGCGCGGGGAGAGGAGGACCTGATGAGGGACCCAATCAGCATGCACTCAGAGGACCACGGAGGCAGCCCAGGCAGCATGCAAGGCGAGAGGCGTACCGGTACACATTCGTAGTAGATGAGGGAGGCGGCAATCATCAGGCAATCAGCATGCAATCAGCATGCAATCAGCATGCAATCAGCATGCAATCAGGTGAGAGGCGTACCGGTACACATTCGTAGTAGAGGGCCTCGGCGAGCCTCGGCGTCCACTGTAAGCAACCACGATGCACCCAGGCGCACTCAGTCAAAATCAAGGACACCCAGGCGCACTCAGTCGCAATCAAGGGCACTCAGACGCACACAGCGGCACTCAGTCGCACTCACCTGCGAGAAGCCGCCGCACACGGGGCAGAACTTTGCCTGACGAATCTTTGTAACGTACTCGTCGGCCGGCACGGAGCTGCGCACGTAGATCTGGGGCGACGGGTCGTCCTTGTACAGCTCCACCAGCTGCATGCGCACCGCGTAGTTCCAGCCAGCATAGAAGAGCAGCAGCGGGCGCCTCGTGTCGAGCGCCGTACCGGGCGCGGGCAGCGTCGTCGCGAGCGGCGGTGCGTACGGCGTGCGCGGGAAGTGAATGTTGGGCGTGGGGATGTTGACATCCTTCGAGTCGTCGAAGCACCGGATCCGAGGCCCCTTGCCGCGCCGAAAGAACCAAGTCGCCGCCGCCGCCGCGTCGCCCTCGTCGGAAGGCTCTCCGTGCGGCCCGATCACGTGATGGTTGAGAAAGTCGACGTCCTTGTACTTGCCGTCGAGGCAGCACGGTCCGCGCGAGTCGGTGAAGATGAAAAAGTGGCGCGACCCGTTCGTCGCGCGGAACGCCTCGCTCCGCGTCTGCAGCCGCTGGAGGCACTGCTGCTGAAGGATCGCCGGTCCGCCCGCGTACTGGCGCGCGAACAGCACGACGACGGAGGCGCTCGCCTGGCGCCAGTCGGCGGTGACAAAGGGGCTGCGCTCGATCATGCGCGGAATGAAGCCCGCGGCCGCGTACTTGGTCGCCCAGTTCTTCTCGCCTGTGAGGCCCCACTGCCGAGGCTTGTCCCAGGTCGAACGCCAGTCGGCGGGCAGGCCGCACGCGTCGTCGATGTGCACGCGGAAGGTGGCGGCGGCGCCGCCAGGGCCGTAGAAGGCGCGCAGCCGCTGCAGCGCGGCCGGCTGCGACACGTTTTCGAGCATGTGCAGCAGCGGCGGCGCTGTGGTCGTCGGCGGCGGTGACGGCGCCATTTTTGCTCAGCAGGACGCTCTGTCACACGGCGTTGTCTATGTGAACGTTACCACGCACCCCCTTCCAAGCTATTCGTAAGTTAGCACCGGTTGTCGAGGGGGGTGGTTGTTCTAAGTGGAGTTTTTATGATAGATCCCTTTTGGCCACAAGGACTTTTGCTTACGCTGGTACGCTGCTACATGCCACGTCCGCTCTCATAGTCAGAACGTCCGCCAGCGCCACCTCCGGCCCCGCGTCCTTCGCCTCCGTGGCTTTGCCACCACCCTTGCCTCCACCCGTGCCTCGGCCCTTGCCTCCACCTTGGCCTCTACCCTTGCCTCCTTCCGCTCCCTTGCCAAAGAAGCGCCCCCAACCAGCAGGCAGGGAGGCAAAAGGGCCACCACCCTTGCCTCCACCCTTGCCTCACAGCCGCTTTCGCAGCCGCATTTGCAGTGGCACCGACGTCATCAAGGTGCAGCTCTCAAAGGCACACTCACCGAGACTCGTGAGGCCGGCGGGCAGCGCGATCGACGCCAACGAGGAGCAGCCAGAGAAGGCGCGCACACCGATGCTCGTGAGGCTGGCAGGCAGCTCGATCGATGTCATCGAGGAGCAGCCATAGAAGGCGTAGTCACCGAGGCTCCTGAGGCCAGCGGGCAGCGCGATCGACGTCAACGAGGAGCAGCCTCGGAAGACGCAATCGAGGCTTGTGAAGCCGGCGGGCAGCGTGACCGACGTCAACGAGGAGCAGCCTTGGAAGGCATACGCATCCAGTCTCGTGAGGCCGGCGGGCAGCGTGATCGAGGTCAACGAGGAGCAGTCACGAAAGGAGTACCATCCGATGCTCGTGAGGCCGGCGGGCAGCGCGATCGACGACAATGAGGAGCAGCCTGAGAAGGCGCTCCGACTGATGCTCGTGAGGCCGGCGGGCAGCGCGATCGATGTCATCGAGGAGCAGTCACGGAAGGCCTCATCACCAAGGCTTGTGAGGCTGGCGGGCAGCTCGATCGATGTCATCGAGGAGCAGCCATAGAAGGCGCAGTCACCAAGGCTCGTGAGGCCAGCGGGCAGCGCGATCGACGTCAACGAGGAGCAGCCTGAGAAGGCCCTCAAACATATGACTGTGAGGCTGGCGGGCAGCGCGATTGACGTCATCGAGGAGCAGTCACGGAAGGCCTCATCACCAAGGCTTGTGAGGCCGGCGGGCAGCTCGATCGATGTCATCGACGTGTCCCCGCGGAACGCGTTCGCCGGCACACGCGCCTCACCGTGGCGAAGCGCGCACGCGGCGAGCAGCACCTCCATCGGCGCCTCGCCCTCGCCGCGGATGCACGCGCGCACCCCCGCCATCGCGTACGAGGATACATCGAACGCCATGCGCCTCAGCGCGGCCACGTCCACCTCGAAGCCGCCCAGCCCCGTCACCTTTGCCAGGTTGGACAGCCCGCGCGATGCGTCGGCCGCGTCGGCGACGAGGCGACCGGCGGCGCGGCTGCCCGAGAGGTCGAGCTCGGTCACCTCGACGAGGTTGCTCGTGAGCGGCAGGCCGACGCGTGCGCACAGCCGCGCGCACAGGACGCGCCGCGCCCGCGCGCGCCACGCGAGGCTCACGCCCTTGAGCGCGCGCAGCGTCGGCACGTCGGCGTCCGCGAGGGCGTCCTCGAGGGCGTCCTCGTTGACGAGCTGCATCGAGAGCCAGCACGCGGGCGCTGGCGGTGTGGGTGCATCGGCCGCTCGCGGTGCTGCGTCGTCGTGCTGAGCGTCTTGCGTGTACAGCGGCTCCTCCGTCGCCGCCTGCCGCTCCGCCTCGGTGGGGAAGTCGCTCACGACGCCCAGCAGCCGCCCGAGCTCCGGGCCACTCTTGCCAGCGAGGTGGCCGGTGCACAGGGTGCGCGAGAGGAGGCGGAGAAGCTCGACGTCCACGTCGAGAAAGTGCGCGCCATGCAACAGCTGCGCGAGCTGCGCGAGCGAGCACCCCTCCAGCGCCCCGCCCTCCTCCGCACCGCCCTCGGCGACGCGCGAGAGCGTGCGGAGCGCAGCCGCAGGCACCAGAGTGGCGAACGCCCCCTCGGCGCCGCCCGTGTCGCTCACCCAGTTGGCGAGCGCCGCCGATCGCGCCGCGGCCGAACGGGACCACAACCTCCTCGCCCTCGGCGCTTCGCGCCCTCACATCGCCGTCGTCGCCGTCGCCGCCGATGTCATCACCGCCGCCGGCGTCGGCGACCCGACATCGCTTCATCCTCGAGTAAACTTGGTCGCGTGTTTGACTTGAATTGCTGTTCATCAGAGCTACACAAGCAGCCTGGTGAGCGCGACAACCCGGTCCCTGCTAAAGCTAGACCAGGCTTACATCGCGGTGGGTGGGCGGGACCACTCCGCTCTCGACTGAGAGCTAAACCAGAGACTCACCATCGTTGCGAATCTCGCCGCACGAGGTGTATGCACCCAGTCCGTGCCTGCCGTTGGAATTAATTCGGGATGCGCATCAAACAGTTTCTAGACTCCCTTGAGTCCGAAACGTGAGCAGCAAACCTCCCGGTATGCGTCCGCACGGCCCCCATATGCCCAATACCCCTTCCCCCTGGTTGGGCCCCTGGGGTAGCTCTGCCAACAGTCTCATCACACGTTGAGTTCACGGCCGCTTAACTGTTGGGGTCAAGCGGCACCCTGACGAGCACAATTCATGTGAATACATCCTCGACGCCGCCAGCGCGCGCGCACTCCGCGTCTCATATGGTGTCATGTAAGGTGTGTGTAATCTGAGCGGGCAGTAACAGTGCCGTAGCACCGGTTGTCGCGTCTGTCGTGTTAACGTTCACACATCAACACGTAAACAGTGTTTTCAGTGACGACTGCACGACTCGACGACGACGTAGTGTGTAGTGATAATAGGCGTATGCGCACAGCACTTTCTGAGACTCTCGTGCGCAGACTCTCTTAATCTGTTCAACAGTGTTGCATATAAACTCTGGTCTCTAGCCTGCGTCGCCGCGCGATTCGCGCGTTGCGGGCGGCTTGATCTCGGCGATCTGGTTCGGGGCCGTGTTAGGTCCGTGTGCCCTTGGGCCATCCCAGGAAGCGGATCGCATCTCGGCCTCAATCTCGGCCTCAATCTCGGCCTCAATCTCGGCCCTCAGACCATCGCATTCTCCGCGCTCTCGAGGAATCGCATCGCCTGCTCGCCCGCCGCCCGCCGCTCCGCCAGGGTCGAGCTCCGCCGGAGATGCGTGAGCAGGGTGCCGGGCCCGCGCACGGGCCCATCATCGTCGTCCCACGCGTGCTTCGAGGACATCTCGGGGCCTCCGAACTCTGGCAGGACAACAGGGTAGCCCGACTGCGCCGTCTTGAGAAGAGGCCGTCCGTCGCGCGTCGTGCCGAGCCCGAAACTCGTGACGAAACTCGGGTCCGCCTCTGGGCGCGTCGTGCCGAGCGGAGCCAGGGCATCGCGATCGTTGTCGTACACGAGCGCCGTCTCGGCGAGCTCTGCGCTCGAGCTCAGGTACAATCGGAGCGCGCGCCGCAGACTGATCGAGGTCGCCTGCGCCAAACTGAACGGGACGGAGCGGCCGCGCTCGAGACGGCGCTCCTCGATGCGCCTCCAGCACGTCTCAAGAGTGGCGAGCACAATGACCAGATGCACCGTGTAGCCCGCCTGTACACGCGCACGCCCACGCCCACGATGACGCGTTTGCAGTGGCAGTGCAGTGGCAGTGCAGTGGCAGTGCAGTGGCAGTGCAGTGGCAGTGCAGTGGCAGTGCAGTGGCACCAGTGCAGTGGCAGTGCAGTGGCAGTGCAGTGGAACTCATCAGCGGCACTCATCAGCACTCATCAGCACTCATCAGCGGCACTCATCAGCGGCACTCATCAGCACTCATCAGCGGCACGCACCTGGCGCAGCCGCCCGATCACCCGGCCGCACGTGTTGGCTAACGACTTGCCGGTGGAATCGAAGACAAGGTGGCGCCGCTGCGCGACCGCGGCCAAAAAGGTCTCGTGGTTGAGGTAATTAGCCAGATTGCGATGCTCATTATTCGAATGGCACAGGTGCGTGATCCAAAAGTCGGGGTTGATGCAGCAGTAGTGGTCCGCGGGCGGCCCCCCGCACTCGCGCCGAAGGACATCAAGAGCTTGAGGAAGCACCGCCGTCTTGCCCGAGCCAGGCGCGCCGACCATCACGACGGCCGTCGGCCAAAAAGCGGAGCGACTGCGCCCGAAGATGGTTCGTCGCAGGGTCGCGATCGCATCCGAGTCGGCCACCAGCGCGGGCGGCTTGTCGACGAACGCCACGAGACGCAGGGCATCGAGGGTGCGCTTCCCGACGCGGAGGGAGCGCGCCGCGAGGTGGTGGGGTGCGAGCGAGGGAGGCGCCGCGGCGGCGCTCACATCGTCTTCGAAATTCCAACCGGGTGCATTCTCGTGAACGTGGCGCAGTAGGGGACCCAAGAGCGAGATCGAGTGCTCAAACGGCATGAGCGAGTGCAGGTTCTCAAAGATGTTGCCCGCCACGCGCGCGTCGCCGGCGGCGAGGACGGCGGAGAGCAAGCGCGTCGATTCGGTCACATCCTCCGTCCCTCGCGTCGTCCTGGGCACTTCGGGCGCCGTCCCGGGCGGCAGGTGGGACGTCGATTCGGTCACATCCTCCGTCCCATCTGTGGAATGGGCCGTTGCCTCGACCATCCGCGTCACGACCGACAGGGCGACAGAGAGTTCCGTGGGCAGCATGGCAAAGAGATCGTGGACGTCGGTGACGGAGAGGTAGGGGTCGGGCGGCATCGCGTCGGGCGCGCTGCTCGCGGCCGCCGCCCACAGCTGCAGCTGATGCGCCAACGCACCGCACCATGGGTCGCGAGACGCGCCGCCGCCGCCGCCGCCGCAACAGCGCCGTCGGCCATCGGCATCGAGGGCAGCGTCGGCGGCCGCGGCGGAGCCGTGGGTCGCCACGATGCGATCGACAATCTGTTTGTGCGACGCGTACAGGTTCCGGTAGAGCGGGTTGTGGTCTCCCGCCTCGAGCCAGCGGACAGCCGCCGCGTCGTCGCCCGCATGCAAAGGGAGCATCTCTCCGAGCCGACGGGTGCAGTGGAAGTGCATCGCGAGCGTCTCCATCCATGCATGGTCGGTCTGCGCCGAGCGAGAGGCAAGCGAGAGGTAAGCCAGAGGTAAGCGAGAGGTGGGGGAGGGGCGGCAGCGGAGAGAGGTGAGTGGGGAGAGCTGTGGGAATTTGGGAGCTGCGGTGAGTGGGGAGAGCTGTGGGAATTTGGGAGCTGCGGTGATTGGGGAGAGCTGTGGGAATTTGGGAGCTGCGGTGAGCGCACATTGCGAGGGTCATCAACGTAGCCACGGTAGACGACCCGACCGTTGGAGTCGGCAAAGAGCTCGTGGAGCAAGGTGTCGAAGCGAGCGAGCTCATCGGCGGAGACGGCGCCCACCTCCTCCTTGAATTCTCGCATGAGCGCCGCCTTGCCTATCTCGGATGGGTCTGCCATCCCGCCGGGGATAGCCCATTCGCCCGTGTCGCGACGCTTGATGGCGACCATCTCGAGGGCGATGGGCGAGGCGCCCGGTGGCGTCGGCTCGCCCGGAGCGCGCTGACGGTAGCGCGTGACGATCGCATCGCCCGCGTGGTTGGGGCCCCACTTGCCCAGCATGCCACGATCGCACATGCCTGTCCGCCCGCGTGGGTTGAGCGGCCGCCCGCGCTCGTCAAACACCCACGGCAGCTGCTTCGACTGCAGCTCGTGGCTGCCTCGCGTCTCGATGACGGCACGCTTGGGTGGCACGGGCGGATCGGCCCAGCCACCGCGCCTCGTCTCGCAGTTCTGCTCCAGCACCACCTTGTCCGTGTACACGGTCGGCTCGTACTCGTCCCACGGCACCACCCACGGGACGTGCTCGTCGTCGACCTTGAAGCGCTGCGGATAGCTCGGATTGGCCTGCGAGCGCGCCTTGACGTGCAGATCCGGTGTCGCGGGCGAGCGTCCGATCTTCGTGAACTCCATCGCGACAGCAGGCTGCTGCAGCCCGGAAATTGGGAGTTGCGCGTGAAGGAATTGTGAAATTTTCCGTTGCCTGATGACGTGAACGTGCGCGGGACCCCTCGAACGGACCTCACATGTTCACCCATGAAAACCTCATAAAAAAAATTGCAAAGAAACCCCACACGAGAAGCCCAGCTGTTGCCCCCTCTCACACGCCGTTGTCTGTCATGGCGGAGGCGGCGGAAGAGGACAATGGAATGGAGGCGCTGAAGCGCACCATGCAGTACCCGCTCATCAAGGTGCGCGCAGAGCCCACTCGGTCGAGGCTCAGGCTGCGTTGCAGTCCTTCCGCTGAGCACGCGCTCACCCGAGGACGGCCTTCGCTCATAATGCAGCACTGCGGTGGCTGCCTACTGCCGGGCTGTGTTCAACGTGCCGTGTCCACGTGCTGAGCCGCGCAACGAGCCTCCTGGCGCTGGCATGCCCTTAGGCCCGGCGGCCGTTGCTGCCTTGATCGCCTGCCAACCTTTTTGACTTCCGTGCCCGTCGTTGGTGCTGACTACGTCGGCTCGCCTGATTGGCGTGTTCGCTTCGCGCTGCGCAGAACTGCGATATGAACGAGGAGATGCGGACGGAGTGCGTGGACATGATTTCGACAGCGACGGAGCGTTATGCCTCCAACTACGAACAGGCGGCGCGGATGGTCAAGGAGCAGATGGACAAAAAGTACAACGAGAACTGGATTGTGATCATCGGGAAGGGCTTCTCATTTGAGGTCACGCACGAGGTGAAGCACGTGTTGTGGATGTACAACTGCGACATTGGCGTGCTGTGCTACAAAGCGGGCGCCCGGCAGGTCGGCACTTGAGACGCCGTGCTCGCGCTGGCTGGCGCAGCCATTCCCTGCCGAGCCTCGTGTCACATCATTGGTCCGCGACGATCTTCTTCGCACCGGCCGCGGCTGTGGTCGCCTTTGGAGAGCGTGGAGCGCTCGGGGGGCTTTACCAGGAGACAGCCACGAGCGGCAGCGTAGTAAGTGGTGCGGGCAGACAGCAACCAGCATGGAGCTCAGAGAGAGAGAGGGGGGGTGCGAGGGCTGGGGCGACGGGCCTGGTGTGTCATTGCCACAACATGTAGAGAGTACGCAGCGAGTAACGCGCGTACACATCCCACACTGTACACACTCCAACAAACAAACTGAAGTCAAGTCACATCGAATCGTCGATCGAATCGTCGCACTTCTGTCTTCTCGCGCGCCGCAAACCGGCCCGCTAACGCGCGCGTTCTGAAGTGCTGAAGTGCTGTGCCTGTGGGCCCGGGTTTACATGTACCGTGAGAGGACGCGCACGCGGCGCGCATTTCTCGCCAATATATTCTCGATGCGGCTCACGGGGACGGCCCGCCCAAAGCCATGATTAGGCACCGTTTACGTCGAGAGGCTCCTCGCGCCGACGCACGTGATGAGGGATGCAATCAGAGGTCGTCAGAGTTCATCAGAGGCTCCTCGCGCCGACGCACATGGCGCGTGCGACTCGGCTCCCCACTCTGGCGCTGTCGCTTGCGCTCGCCGCGCAGCTCGATGTCGTACCGCACGTCGCGCACCCGGAGCGACACGAGCGCATCTCCACGCTGGTAGGCCTCCTCGAGTAGCGCCTGGGCCGAGGGCTCATAGGGGGAGTACTGGCCTCCCAGCAGGCACTCCCAAACGGCCCGCGTCGACCGCGTCGGCTGCGCCCACGACGACGCCATCGGCGGCGGCGAGGTTGGCGGCGGCGGTGTGCGCATGGCGGCGGTGGCGGCGGCGGCGACGGCGGGGGCGGCGGCGGCGGCGGCGGGGGCGGCGGGGGCGGCGGCGACGGCGGCCAAGGCGGCGGCACCTGTGGGTGCAGGTGCGGGAGGGGCGGATGGAGCGCGAGCGGCAAGGGCAGGAGTCGCTTGAGGCAAGCTCGCTAGCACTTCATCCGGGAGCTGCCACTCGCCCTCTGCCGCGGCTGAAGGCGGCACGACGTCTGGCAGATTCGCCAGCGCCTCATCTGACACTAGCCAGTCATCTTCGTCCGCGGGCACCACTGCGGGCGCAGGCGACGGGCGCGGCATACTGGCTGGGGAGGGGGATAGGGCGGGGGGCGGTCC
>Ga0210248_102376_pt1 | contig 11282 bp, 10 predicted proteins | sample ChrtobMetP3_32mM_FD_155493 | JGI IMG/M metagenome (GOLD analysis project Ga0210248, IMG submission 155493) | Chrysochromulina tobin associated microbial communities from unialgal haptophyte culture, Seattle, Washington, United States - P3_32mM | ecosystem: Host-associated > Algae > Haptophytes >...
GCGCATCAACCTGTGCGCTGACGGCCAGCAGCTGGTGCAGCAGGTGCGTCTCTCGCCCGGCCTCGCTGCGCGAGGTGCATCTCTCTTCCTGGTGCGCGCGTGCTCCTCTGCGAATGCGCCAGCGCCCTTCCTTCGGCGGCTCCTAACAACGGCGTGTCCATTCGCCACCCCGCAGGGTCTCCATGTGCACGTGGATCAGCCCGACGTCGACATCGCCGACGACAGCGCTGACGACAGCGCCACGCCAGCCGCACCGCACGTCACCCTCAAGCCGTTCAACCCGGCCCGCGACGCACGCCGTGCGCTGCGGAGCGTGTACGTCGGCGATCCCGTGCTCGAGGACGTCGTCGAGGTGAGGGCCACGCCCGTACCACGCCCGCGCGCACGCACGCGCGCACCCTTCGCCACGACTGATGTTTGTGCACTTTTGCGCGTGCAGATCCTCGACGACTCGAGCCACAAGGCCCTCGTCGTTGCGGGTGCGTGGATTCTCCTTCCAACGGCGTGGTTCGAGTACATGGACACGACGGCGATGCCACTTTTCGTCACGGCGCAGATCGTCAAGAAGGCGAAGGCCGACAGGCAGGCGTTCGAGGTCAAGATGATCGGCGACGGTGTGCCTTCCATCACCGTCAACTACTACGTCGAGAAGCACCCGCAGGCGTACGCGGGCATGGAGGAGCGCTACCTCCTCAATCCGAGCGTGAAGTTCCTTTCGAGGGAGCCGTGCACCATGTGAAGATCCCGCGCGCGCGCCGTCCCGAGCACCGGTGCCGCCTCCGCCGCGCGCGCGCCGTCCCGAGCGCCGGTGCCGCCTCCGCCACGCAATGCCTCCCCCTCGTGCCTCGTCTGCCCTCGGAAAACGGAGACGCGAGATGCGCCCGATCCGTGGGTTCACGAGGGCGGCTGATGTGTGTGAATGTGCCGATGTGGATCGAAGATGGGATAGGACTGCTGATCTGTGAACGTTGAGTGTGTGAACCGCGCGAGTGTGGCGACCTGGCGAGATCCAGATGCGAGAACCGAGATGGAGTGTGTGCTGTGAATGACTGATCGTGCCCCGGCGCGACCTTGGGCCGGAGATTGTGTGTGATGTACCATGTAGGACGGCGGGCGAGCGCCATGGCGAGCGTTTTGTGTTTTAAGTTTATCCCCGCGTGATTACGAGTGCTTGTAGCCGGCCCCGCTAGTACTCAGCCTGTTAATTGACTTACGAACGGGTTTGTAACAAGGCCTTCGTTACAAACTAACGACGAGTCTGGTAACGAGACTCGTAATTAAGCTACGAGCCCAACCCTAGTAACAACCCTCGTTATCAGCCTGATTTTTTTGCAGTGTGGGTGTGCAGGTGCGGTGTGCACTATACGATAGTGTGCCCCGACCACGCACCTCCGTACGGTTTAACGGTACTACGAGAGTACGAGAAGAGTACGAGTAGCTCGTCAGTACTAACAACAATGAACAAACGAAGGTCAAGGGCGTACAAAAGGCACCGACCCAAAGACATTGCTTCACATACATCCGACAGCTGAGACGGCCACGGGGCCACCGGGCACAGCCGCCATGGGGGCGCTGGCCGCAGCGGCGAGAACCCGTGGAGCGGAGAAGAACAAAAGAAGTGACCGAGGCTTGGTCGTTTCCCACGGCCCGGCCACGCCGCGCGGCGTACGGCGCGCACGGCGGCTCATCGTCCGCGTGTGTTGTAGTCCCTCTCCTACGACCTACTACATCACGTATCCTCATGACAAATAAGTCACCTCTCCTGCTTAAGCTAAGCCTTGCCGTCGTACTCGCCGTCGGCTGTGTTTACTGTGATCCGATCTCCAGCCTCGACAAAATGCGGGACGCGCAGAGTCACGCCATTTTCAATGACCACCATTTTGGTTTTGTTGGTTTTGTTGTTGTGCGGCGGGGCCTCCGTGACAGTGTATGCCATTTTTTCGGGCAAGATGATAGCAATGGGCTCGCCATCGCGGGAGAGCACCTTGACTTCCATGCCGTCGAGAAGCCAGCGCGCGTCGTCGCCCATGATATCGGAAGACAGTTCTATCTGTTCAAAGGTCTCGGGATGCATGAGATGCAGCTGCTCGCTACCCTTATAGAGGAATGTGTAAGGCTGAGGTTTGTCAAGTTCGACTTCCTCGACCTTCTCGGTCGTGTTCCACCGGTTGGTGAAGCTGCTCTGGCCGCTCAAAAAGTCGCGCATTTTGACTTGCACGTAGCCCCCGCCCGCACCCGCCTTGCCTGTCACGCACTCTTCGACCTTGAGGATGCGATCGGGTTTCTGGCCAGGCACGCTGCTGCCTGACACGAGCGACCCTGGCTTGAGTGAGAGAACCGGTACCTTGGCCATGTTGCGTATGAGAACGCGCAGCATTTTTTCCCTTTGTGGACGACACAAGTTCACGAGAAGTTTGCGCGCCATGGCGGGCGCAGTTGCCCTGTGCAAAAGAGCCCAGCAGGCACGCGCCACTGGATGTCCGGCGACAAACTGGCACAGAGAAGGGGACCCTAGCAAACCAAAGTAGTTCGCCCCTGCCACGCCAGTCCGGTCCTTTCCGACATGCCTTACGAACGGTCGGGTGGATCTTCGACTCATGTGGGCTATCATTATTTGGCCCCGATACCTTTCCGCATTTCACATCAAACGTGCTGAGATCACACGATTTCTCTTCGAGTTTTTAAGTCGATTTACGCACTACGGGCGATGGGTTACACGCAGCAGTCGCCAACGTGGCTCCCTGGACCACGCACCCGACCCGACAAAACCAGGTTCACTCGAGGCGCCCGGCGTGGCGCGTGAGCAGAGCCTTCAAGAGAGCAGAACCACTGCCACTCCACTCATGATCATCAGCCAGCACCCACTCTTTCAACAATTGGAAAAGGATGGTCTGTCTCTCAGACAGATGCGCTCTGCCCATGAGGGCTTGTGCACATCGTCGTCACATGCGACCACCATACTTTGCGCGTCGTTTATGTCGGTGGGGAGCGAGCGGCGAGCATCGAGGGTCAGTGGTAACCTGGGCACGGCTCCAGTACAAAGCAATGGAAGCAATTAGAAGGCCACGCCCCTGAGCACCTCGCCGGGGAGTAGCGGCACGCCGCCCGCGCCGGACTCCTTCTTCCGGCGACAGCGCACGACGAAGAGCGCGACGAGCAGCCCGAGTAGCAGCCCGCCGCCTATGCCCACGCCGAGCGTTGCGCCTTCCTGCCACGTCTTCCAGTCGTACGGACTGACGGGCGCACCCGGGCAGCCGGAAGGCACGACCGCGCCGTCCTGGGCACTCCACGCGTCGCACACGGCGCTGAGCAGGTCGTCCGTGTCATCGAGCGGCTCGCCGTTGACAAGGACCCAGGGCGTTCCTAGTTTGGATGTGCCGAGCGCTGCCGTCTGGTGCGCTGCCGCCAAGTCAAGCTGCGCGGTGAGCGTCGCGTCCTCGAAGCACGCGATGATAGGTGCGGCGTCGATGCCAGCGTACGCGCCGCACTGCTCGAGAAACGCGGCGCTCGTGTTGCACGTCGAGTTGAACGGGTTGTCGCTGTCGTACGTGCAGGACGCCTCGAAGCAGTATACGAAGGACGTGTAGAGTGGCTGCGATGGGTAACTGAATTTTGCGCAGTTCTCGATCGAATTGCCCGCGCACTCGCCCGGACCGTGCTGACACAGCATTGTGCCGTTGAAGCAGTCTGGCGGCGCGTCCGTGGTCGAGTTGCACAATCCGGCCCAGCACGTGTACCGGTTACGATTATACGGGTAGGGCTCGGTGCCATTTGGGCAGCCGGCGTTAGTGAGCAACGCTGAGTCCTGCGGGATTGTGTGCGAACGGTCGTCAGCACGAGAGCCGCACGCGCAGTTCGAGGCGCTCCGGCCGTACATAGTACGCGTTCCCCCAAGGCACCATGTGGTAATCGATGATGTTCCATATTCCTTCCGCCTGAAGAGTTTGTTGGAGAGATGTCTCGACAAACTCCTGGCACCCGGGTCAGACACACTCGCCGTAGAAATCAATTCGCACGCGCATCTGAGCGGTGGCTCCGACTACCAGGAGGGCGAACATGTGCAGAACGGCTCAGCAGATACCAGAGGGAACAAGGACCAGCAGGAAGCTCTCCGGCGGCAGTGCGTGCAGGCGGTAAACTCCCACACAGCAGTGGAGCAGAATCTCATGGCCCGCCAGACTCTCTAACTGCCGGGCCGGAGTATAACCCGTCCCTTTTTGGAGGAAGTGTGAACGCCCTGCCATGAACGCCCAGGTGAGTATTAACATGAACGCCCAGGGATGGACACTCGCTTGTCGTTCGCCGTGCCTCGCACGACGCTGTCATGGCGGCCGAAGCTGCTGCTCTTGATGCTTCGGACCGTCATCATCACGGCCAAGTGCAGGCGCGAAGAGGTTGCGGCACTGTGGTCGCTCTACGAATTGACTGGCGGCGCGAACTGGCGACAGAACAAGAATTGGCATCCGGACGGTGATCCGTGTGACAACAACGCACGATGGGTGGGCGTAGGTGTCACCGACCGGTGCAATCGGTGGCGTGACGGCGAGGATTGCTACATGGGACGCATTACCGCGCTCTATCTTGAAAGCAACAATCTCAACGGCAGCCTGAGCCAATGGACTCAGCTCCGAGAGATGCGCAATCTGACGGTGCTCGAGCTCTCGTACAATTCGCTGTACGGCACGATGCCCACGCAGATCGGCCGGCTGAGCAACATTGGGCGCCTGGCCATGAGTATGAACCAGCTCGAGGGTACGCTGCCGACCGAGCTGGGCCAGATCAATCGGCCAGGGCTCGCACGCGAACTGACTCAGATAGTGCTTGCGAGGAACAACTTCTCGGGAACCGTGCCGACGGAGATCGCAGTTCACACGCGCCTGACGATGCTCGACCTGCAGTCGAACTCGCTCTCGGGTACGATGCCCACGGAGCTGGCCAGGCTTGCCGAGGTGAGTGTGCTGTACCTGCAAGATAACCCACCTCTCAGCGGCACGCTGCCCGAACCGCTCACGCCGATGCACGAGCTCTACTTTCTGGATGTGAGCCGCTCGCGACTGTCCGGCACGCTGCCACCCACGCTCGGTGACCTGCAGGCACTCCAGTCGCTCCGCCTCGAGGGCGGCGCGCTCTCGGGCACCATTCCATCCGAGCTGACGGGCATCTACATGTTGCGCCAGATCATGCTGGCTGACAACAGGCTGACGGGGAATCTGCCGGCGCAGATCGGCAAATTGCAGAACCTACGCTATCTCGACGTGTATAACAACTCGATGACGGGCGACGTGCCGCCCTCGATCCGAGACTTGATCAACCTGGAGCACCTCTTCCTCGCCAACGACCATCTGCTCCCACTCCGGCGCAAGTATTGTGGCCAGCGGCTACCCGACTTCGGCAAGTACTCGTGGGTGATGGTGCGCGAGGAGTACGACGAGATGATGAGCACGCCCTGCCCGGAGGGTCAGATGCACGACACGAGCTTCACCTTCAGCACGCTGCAGGATAGCGGCGTCTACGAGATGTGAAGGTAGTCGAGCCGCGTTAGCACGTTCAGGTTTTTTGGACTCGCGGTCGGGGTTGACCGCCGCGGTAAGAGCCAACATAAACTATTTATCCACAAAGTCCTCGAAATCGAATCGAATGCACACGAAATACAATCATTGTGCTAAGTGCCGGCACACCGGTCGTATGCGTCCGGTCGCATCGTACTGTACAGGTAGTGGAATTATACCACCCGGCTCATAACGATGCAATCCCGAGCTCTTTTTTCATCAGACCGTGTCTTGCAGAACCAGCTCGAGGAAGGCCGCCCAGCTGCGCGCCTTGCGGATCGAATTGAAGCCGCTCTCGAACACCACGGCGCCGTTCTCGTCGCACACGAGCTGCATGCCGAAGCCGACCCGATCAGTAAGCGGCAGCCGTGGCGGCGACAGCGAGGCCGCGTCGCGCGCCTCACGCGGCATCTCGGCAAGCATCTCGGCGAGCATCTCAGCTATCGGCAGAAGGCGCGCTCCACCGAAGAAGAGCCCCAGCCGTTCACCAGGGCTGGGCAGCTGGCCGTCGTGAACGAGCAGGGAGGCGAGCACGTCGAGCGGCATCGCGAGCAGCTGCGCGATGGGCACGGCAGCGAGCATGTCGGCCAGGGGGCAGCCGCGGTTCAGCGAGAAGCGCAGCGCAGGCTGGGAGCGCGCCTCCAATCGCGCCCAAAGGCTTTCCATGCGTGCCACGCGAAACCACAAGCCGTCGAGCTTCTCAGGGACGTTGGCCGACAGCGGCCAATGACGCGGAGAGCAGAATGGTCGCCACAGGGTGCCGCGCGACGCGACGTCCTTGGCGGACTTGCACACGCGTCGCATGGTGCAGACCGAGCCGCTATCGAGCAGTCCGAGCAAGCTGCAGAGAATGTCCTGCGGCAGCGTGAGTAATGAGCGCCTGCAATGGGCTGCTGCGTCGATGGCTGCCAGCACGTGCTGCAGCAATTCTGGCCGGAATACCTCGAAGGCGTCGTCATTAGAGCCCTGCCAACCCGCCGTGACTAGGAGTGCCGCAGCAGACGGATCGGACATCAGCGATGCGAAGTGGGCATTCGTAGCCCGCACTTTGCGCCGCTCTGGCTTTTCGATCGCATTCTCCAGATATCTCCGGATGAGGACTCGCTGTGCTGCGCTGACTGTAGTCGCTAGATCGACGAGGCTGCGCTGCGCTTCGGTGAGGGAGGCATGCTCGGCCACCATATCACCAGCGACACCAGCATAACAAAAAACTATGAAACTTCTTCGCCGCGATTGGCGACCTGTGAAGGGCTATTCATGTGAAGTCGAGTCAAGTCAACGGGGATAGGAATCCTTAGCGTGAAGCGCCCGGCCCGGCGGCTGCTCGAGTATGTATGGTTGTGGCGTTGTGCTTGTTTGCTTGACCCTTGTGGTTTTGGTCTAAATGTGCTGCATGAGCGGTTGACTTGACTTGACTTGACTCGTCTTGAACAGCGACGCTCTTTTCGCAGCGAGCACCTCCATTTACGCGAAGTTTACTTCACAGTGGTCCGTTTCGCGCTGCCCTCGAGCTGACTTCACAGTGGAGACTCGTTCACGCAAGGCAAAACAACGCGTCTCCTCCTCCTCCGTCGTGGCCTGAGACGGAAGATGGCGAAGAAGAGGTCGACGGTCGTCATCCGACTCGTATCGCAGGCGGGCACGGGCTTCTTCTACACCCTGAGGAAGGCTGTGCGCGCTAATGCCGAAAAGCTCCAGCTCATGAAGCACGACCCGCGTGTCAACGCCCACGTCCTCTTCAAGGAGGAGAAGATAAAGAAGAAGTGAGCCCCTGACGAAGCCCCATTCACAACATGCTGGTCGCTCACCTTTCCAAGGTGCCGACGGCGCCGTACAATCAAGAAGGTTCATCTATTGCACGGGTATGTGTGCAGCATGGGGTCCCGCAATGGAGAGCGTGTGTGGTCTTGTGCTGATGGAGTAGTAGCACTCTGCTGTCGAGCCATGATTATGCAACATGCACGCTTGAGCATCACTTCACACACGCACATGCACGCATAAGTAGAATCTTTCGCAATCTCCTCATCACCAGGCGTCATCCCAGTGGGTAGTGCAGCACGTCCTCGCAGCTCGCAGCTTCTCGCAGCCCACGCGCTCGGCTCCCTCGCTCGCCGCATGTGTCGTGGCTCGTCTTGCCGCCGCCTCGCTCGCCCTGGGCCTTGACCCTTGGCTCTCTACTTCTCTCACTATCTCCTCGCGGACTCCGGGGTCGCACTCGCGACCCTCGACCCGCCTCCTCGCTCACGCATTACGGAACATCGGGTGGGAAGTCCAGCCGTGCTTTCCATGTACTGCGAGGATGTGTTCGAAGTCGCGCCTGGCGCCCTCGTACGTGTAGTCGCTCTCTTTGGTGGACTGCTCCGTCGAGTGTAGCCGCGCATTGCCCGCCATCAGCATGGCACGCACCGAGTGCACCAGAGCGTCGATAGAGGTCGCTGGACTCCATCCACTTGGAGTGAGCAGTTCCATGCAGATGCCTCCGCCGGACAGCACGTAGCCCGTATGCTCCTTGAGCCGGGGCCGCACCTGTGGGGAAGGGAGAAAGGGCGCCGTGCGGATCACTTGCATGCAGGGCAGAGCACGTCGCCCGTATGTAGGGCGCACCATGTACACAAAGGGCGGCGCGTTCGGGTACTCGGGCGGGAAGTGCATCCGCAGCGTCATGTGTTCGAGACGGCGCCGGCGCAGGTCCACTGCAATCGGATCCTCGGCGCTGAAATCGTACAGCCGTAACTCCCACAGGAACAAATCGCTCTCATCGACGGGTTCGCATTCGAAGGCGTGGAGGGCGCGGCAGCCGCCCGGCTGACGATCCAGCGCAGTCAGCTGGGTGAGCTCCTTCATCAGGCGCTTGAGCGCGCGTGAGTCACCCGCAGCGTGCAGCTGGCGCGACGGCGCCATGGCTGTGGTTGTGGTTGTCGTGCCAGCGGCGGCGGCGGCGATGGACGGCGCGCTGCCGCCGGGATGGCCGAGGTCTGGGCGACGCATCCCGGGCGGCGGCACAGCCGCCGCTCCGGCTCCGGCACCAGCGCCCGCTCCGCCAGCTCCGCTTTCTGCTCGAGCCGCACCTCGCACTGCTCCTCCGGCCGCCGCTTTCGCTGCCAGCGACGGACTCACCTTCCGCACCTTGCTTGGCGGCGGCGGCGCATCGTCGGCCGTCTCCTGCTCGGCCACGAGCCACTGCAGCGCCGCCTCGAGGTCCTCGCCCTTTTGGCGCACTGCCTGGTGGACGCGATCCGCCTGGAAGCCCATGTTGCGAAGCTCCATCTCAACTGCGCTGCCGCTGCCACTGCCTACATCTGCAGCAGCCTCATGTGGCTCGGCGGGAGCACCATCGATGAGCCACTGCGTGCACTCCTCGACCTTCGGACCGCATGCCTCGATCGCCTTGAGCACGCGCTCGCGTGTAAAGCCCATGCTGATGAGCTCGCCGACCAAGATCGCATTGTCGCTGGTAGGAGGCGCTCCAGGAGCGGGCTCCCGAGCATGGTCAAGCAAGTACTGTATGATCGCGTCCTGATCGTCACCGCACTCCGCGATTGCTATCCGAACGCGGTCCATTGGGAAGCCCATCGTTAAGAACACACCCTCCATGTCAATCTTCGCGCTGAGTGAGGAAGCCGTCCGCGGCTCGCGTTTCGTTCGGGACTTCCTGCAACTTCATTCATGACACTCAACACGTAAGCAGCACAGCCGTGAAAACAACTTCATTCACAACACACAAACTTCACAGTTCCATTTTGGAAACGAGCCCGGACGAGCGATGCGATGTCGGGGACCGGGCCGACGCCACTCTCAAGGTCCTCCTCAAAAACTCAAAGGCTTAGGCTATCATGCCTCATCGCTCATGGGCGTCCGCGCGTCCTCTAAGTCCTCGCGTCACACGGTAGACTGTTCTAAGACTGTTCAAATGGTCCGAATTGAGACTGTTTGATCTATTAAGGGCTTTTCAACTTCACAGGACAGCACACCATGCGACAACACATTCTATTGAAAGCAATCAAGGATAGACTCTGATGACATGGCTCTCCCGGGCCCGAGGTCAGTGTGAGGACTTGTTAGTCATCACTGCCGTGAAACGGTAATGCTCACGAGGAGGACGCAAGGCCTGTCTCCTTGAGGGTCTCCAGCAAGCCTTCCTCGAGAAGGTAATCGGGCACCTCCTTCTCTTGTGCGGCCTTGAGCGGCGTACCGATCACCGCCTTCATCTCCTCCACCTTCTCCAGCTCCTTCTTCTCCACCGAGGCCTTCGCACGTGCATTGAGGAACTCGAGCGCCATCGTGATGGCGTCGCCTCTCCGCTTCGAGTACTCGGGCAGGGGCGGCAGCTGGCCCCTTGACGGGGAAGATGTGGCGCCAAAGTCGAGGACGCGCACCGCGTCGTCTTTGGCGACGGAGATGTCCGGGTGCACAGAGAGCCCCTTGACAGTTTCCATGATTGCCTCACGCAGAATCGGCACGGGCGTGCCCGCCTCCTTCTGCTCCGAGATGAACTTCGTCGTCTCATCCTTAAAGACCTTGACGTTGTTCATGATCTGTTGCCGCTTCGTGCGCTTGTTGAGGAATGTGAGCGCATCTCCCATAATCTCTGGCTTTGGGAGACCCGGGGTGGCAGCACGCTCCTGATTCCACTGCGGGGTCCACGGCAATGCGATCGGCTCAAGGCGGCCGACCGACTTGGATGGCGTGAGCACACTAGACGGGTTGAGCGGCTTGGTGGGTGTCAGATATGCGGACGCCATGTCAACGCGTGAAGGCGTCTAAGAGGCTGTCAAGCCGCGGAAACACATCAGAATCGGTTACAAGACTTGGCTTGATCGATTTAACTAGACTTGCGTGATCAACTTGACTTGACTTGACTTGGATCTGAAGGGGGATAGGGGGAGAGAGAGGGGGATACATTGTACCGGGTAAGCCAGGGGGGTAAGCATGTGCAAGGAGACCCAAAGATACATGTACGTGTTCTCGTGACTCGTCGCCGCATTTGTATTCCAAAACGGCCAGTTCAGTTCAGTTCAGTTTCTTCGCGGTCCCCCCACGCTCACTCCACCACCGTCTCAAAGGACGGCTCCGCTCCCCTCGGTCATAATATGACTCTTAGCAGGTGGGGCACGTTCACAGACTTAAGTCAACATTGGCTAGGGCGGCGGTGGACTGGGCGGCGGCGAGGGCGGCGGCGGCGAGGGCGGCGGCGACGACGGCGGCGGCTTGGGTCGGGTGGCGGCGAGGGCGGCGGCGAGGGTGGCAGCGAGGGTGGCGGTGGCGATGGTGGTGGTGATGGTGGCGGTGACGGTGGGCATGGCGGCGGCTTCGGGCTTAGCGGCGTTGTAAGTACTGTCGGCAGACGCGCCCCGTTGGCGCGCCCCCGAAGGGAACGCAAAAGAAGTCACTCGACGCCGTCGTAGCGTGACGACGACGGTGTCGAGTAACGACAGTGTCGTGGCGACCGGCAGCTTTCCAGCTTGCCCTTGCTGCCTTCAAACCACTCGCCGTACGGGAACGTGCCGTACTTGAAGAAGTGATCAATGTTCTCCTTGCGCATGATGCTGCGCGTTCGCACGAGCAATCGCAGCGAGTCATATTTGACACGAAGACCTGCTTGGCGTGCTCTGAAGCCGCCGCTTTGGCCGCATGCTTGCGTTGCTTCTTAGGCTCACTTTCTGCCTTGCGTTTGCGCGGATTCCTGTCCTTGGCTCCAGCCGTTCTGGCCATGACGGGCGCGGACAGCTGCAC
>Ga0210248_102384_pt1 | contig 11239 bp, 10 predicted proteins | sample ChrtobMetP3_32mM_FD_155493 | JGI IMG/M metagenome (GOLD analysis project Ga0210248, IMG submission 155493) | Chrysochromulina tobin associated microbial communities from unialgal haptophyte culture, Seattle, Washington, United States - P3_32mM | ecosystem: Host-associated > Algae > Haptophytes >...
CCCCCACCCTCACCACCGCCCTCACCACCACCGCCCTCACTACCACCGCCGTCGCCACCCCCCTCACCACCACCGCCCTCGCCGCCGCCGCCCTCCCCTCCCTCGCCACCGCCCGCTACTCCTCAGACTACCTCTGTCTCGTTTCAACTCACCGCTGCAGCTGGCGTCAGCCCAGCCGACCTTGCCGCAGCCATCGCCGTCGCACTCGGCTGTTATCCGCCCGGCTGCTCCGTCGACGTCACTACGACGGTTGGGAGGAGACTCCAATCAAATACGACCGCGACGCCACAGTTGTTTTCCGTCGTGATGACTTTGAATTACCAGAATCAGAATGCGACTCAAAATGCTGTCAACTTGATCGCTGCTCTGCCATCCTCTTCGATCACAGTCGGTGGAATGCCACTGAGTGCTCTCGTGCTGGGCGTAACACAGCCAGTCGTGATTGTCTCCATAACGTCGCCCTCAGCACCGCCGCCCTCGCCGCCTCCCTCGCCACCGCCGCCCTCGCCACCACCGCCCTCGCCGCCACCTTCGCTGCCACCCGCGTCGCCTCCGCCGCCGGTCGTCGCCGCAGACTTCTTTCAAGTGGTCACCATCATAATAATCGCGGTCGTCGGCGTATGTTCCGCCTGCTCCTGCGCCCGGATTCATCTGCTCCGGCGCCGGCGCCAACAAGCCGACGCTGAGAGCCAAGCGAGTGAGCTCAAGGTCGCCCCACACGAATCGAAGCCTATGCCAGATTCCGCGGCGGAGACGCGCAAGGGAGCCCATGCAGCGCTGGTGTCCAAGCTGGTGGTCGAATGGTCGGACCTCAAGCTTGGCAATCCAGTTGCCAAGGGCGGCAGTGGTGGCGACGGCGGTATCGGCGCGCTATGGGAGGCTTTCGTTGACGACACGGCACCCGTCAGCGAGGCTGCCGATGGGCCGTCGACGAGCAGTGCGCCTGCGCAGGCAGTTTCGGCACGTGCCCCGTCTTTCTCGCCGCGCTCCCGTGCCGTCATCTTGCCGCGGCAAGGGCAAGACGTTCTCCGAGTCCCGCTGCCCGCGCCGCTCGACCTGCCCGCGCCGCCCGGCTTCCCGCGTCGATTGCCACCCATCCCGCCTGCCGGCGACCGCTACTCACGCGCGATGGGTGCGCGCACCGATCGCCGGCTCACCGCCCGCATCCTGTGCGACGAGGTCGTGTCGCTCCATTCGCACGACGCGCTCGTTGAGATGGCCCTCGCGCTTGTTGCCCTCTCACCTCCCGAGCGAGGGCACCCTCACGTGCTTCCGACCCTTGGGCTTGCGACCAACGGCGCGCGCAAGTATGCGCTCCTCACGCCACACTGCCAGATCAGCCTGCAAGGAATTTTCCAGCTCGCAGAGCAATCGCTCTCGTTCCGGCTCAGTTTGGTCACCGAGTCGAACAACCTTGCGTGCGCCATAGCCGACGGCCTGACGTTCCTGCACGGACAGGGTGTGGCCCACGCGGCTCTTCACCCTGGCAATGTCCTGCTGGACGAAGAGATGCGACCCCTGCTTGCAGACTATGGCCCAAGTATGTGCCGGTTGCGCGCGACGCATGCGCGCGCAACCGCTTCCAAGTCGGCCGCACGCACCCCTCAACGACGCAAGGCGTCGGCGGCCGCCCTGACTGACAGGAGTGAGGGCATCACCGACAGAACTGACAGAACCTTCATCATCACGGACAGAAGCACCACTGCCGGCTCCTCCTCATCCTTCTCGCTTTCCGACGCTGGTGGTAGCGAGCCGATGCTATATCTCTCTCCGGCGCTGCTGGCACGCGTGGGCACTCCACAGCTCTGGTCAGCCGAGCGCGCGCTCGACATTGAAAGCGACATGTGGGCTCTCGGCTGCCTCATGGCGCGCCTGGCCACGCTCAAGCCCCTGTACTACAAGGAACGCCCCGCGATGCTCGCGGCGCTTGCGCACGTGTCCGCCGACGAGCGCGCGGCCGCTGCGCGCTCCTGCATCTCCTCGGGTGCCTGGCGACCCGCGGCGCAGCTCGAGGGTGAGGCCTTCCTCCCGCTGGGCTTGTTGGAGCTCGTGGCGAAATGCACGTCACTGATACCGACTGAGCGACCGAGTAGCGCCCAGGTGCACTTGGCGCTCAAGCGGCTGTATCAGGAGGAGAGTGAGGTCGTCGGCGCCGTGGAGGAGTACGACGTGACCGTGCGACCCTTCCGTGACGCCTACCGAGCCGTCGCCCGCATTGCGCCGGCGCCGGCGCCGCCCCGCGAGCTCGAACGCCGGCGCCAAAAGGAAGACCAGATGCGTACGCAGTTTGACCTGGATGGTGACGGGGTCATCACCCGCGCCGAGGTTGAGAGCGTGGCTGGAAAGAACGTCTCGTTCGATATCCGCGAGATCCGCCGTCTCTTGAGCGGATCAGATTTAAATGCTTGAGGAGCACTGTAATACATCCTGCATGGATCAGCCGCGGCACAGCACCAATGCCGCGCCGATCTTATTCTGAACATGAATGTCACCCTGTCACAGGGTGTGTATGTTATCGCATGCCCGCATAGTACGGCTGCATTGTTTGGGACTGTCACGGGGCATATTGTGTATGTACATGTTATAGCTATCGGCCTACAGTTGTCACAGGGTACTGTGTACGGTAGTACCGGTACTTGTGGGGAGTTGTGTGGGAACGTGGTTCGTTAGTTTCAAAATTAAAGTTTCGTGTGATTCATGGGACAATGTCCTTTGTTGTTCAGACCTGACCGCACTGTCGGATTCTGCTGCTGTTTTGTCCGGTCGTCCTCAGCCACAGGGTTACTCCAAACAAAACAAAACACCTGAGTTGATTGCTTCTGATTGCGTCTGATTGCGTCAGATTGCGTTTGGTAGACGTCTGATTGCGTCAGATTACGTGTGGTAGTAGGTAGACGTCTACGCGCGGTACCTCGAAAAAGTCAGCCTATCCGGGGATTCCACCCCCATTGCATGTGCACGATCGATGACCTCGGAAGCAGTCCCCCTCTTCGGAAGGAGACTCTGATACTCATCGTGATGTGCACATGCCGGAGATCGGACAGTAACGCTCGGAACCAGCAACATCCACGTACCTCACTCAGACGCGCTCAGCAAGTACATGTTCCACCACCTCCCTCAGACGCGCTTAACCAGCATTGGGTATATTCGTGCGCGGCGGCCGCGGGTCCGGGTGACGCCGCGCGACAATTTCACACGCCGCCGCGACAATTTCACTCCTCAAACGATGGCGAGCGTGCCGAGGCCGAGGGCTCTTACTCGGTCGCCGTGCATGGCCGCTGCATGATTGCGCACTCTTTCGAGGGCGAGTGCTTCGGGCCCGCGCAGGCGCCGCACGGCTGCACGTACGTCGTCGACGCCATCGTCGAGGGTCCCAAGCTCCAAACGGGCGCAAACTACCTCGTCGACTTTTGCCCGAAGGAGCGCGCCTTGCATGACGCTCTCGGGTGCTACCGTGAGTGCAACCTCGACGAGCTCGTCGAGTTCGCGGGCGAGAACACGATGTGCGAGCGCGTCGCGAGGGCCGTGTGGGAGCGCATGGCCGCGGCGCTTCCCGGCCCGCCTGTGCTCGCCGTGCTCCGTGTCGTCGTGCACGAGTCGGACGTGGCGCATGTGGAGTACGAGCGCGCGCTTGGCGCCGATGCGACGCCCGCCCTGTACACGGTGAGCGTCCGCGGCCGCTTCATGGCGGCGCGCGCTTCAGCGAGTCGCAGCAGCGGCTGCATGGCGGCACCTTCGTCGTCGACGCGCTCTTCTCGGGCACAACGCTCGACAACGGGCCCAACTACCTCATCGACATCTGCCTGGCGGAGGAGCTCGTGCGAAGGGCCACCGCGCCTCTGCAGCAGACGCACCTCGACGGTGACTCGACGGTGCTGCTCAAGGCTGCGGGCGTCGCCAATGCCACTGCGAGCGGCCTGGCCAAGGCGTTGTGGACCTCGATCGCGCAGGGGCTGCCGCCGACCCAAGCTGGTTGTGGCCGAGCATGACGCGTCCATCGCCGAGTACAACGGCCGCCTCGGCCACGCGCCGACGCTCCCGACGCCGATGCGCCGCGCCTTGGAGAGACGGTTGATGGAGAAGGAACTGCCCTGGTGCGAGAGCGGATGGCCGTTGATTGCCGAGGATGACCCGTTGATCGTGCCGATGATGACCGGTTACAGCACGGGTGCCAACCTCGAGCTCGACCCGCTCGCGCCCGTGCTGCCGGTCGGCACGACCATCCGCACGTCGGTCACGCGCTCGTTCTCTCTCTTCAACGACAACGGGGCGGAGCGCATGTGGGCGCTGGCTCGAGGCGGAGCAGCCGGCCGAACTCGAGGAGCTCCAGGGCCTCGGTGTTGTGCTCGACCCTCCGACGGGCACGCTGCCTGTCGAGGCGGGCTCGAGCGTCACCATCACGATGACGCCGCGCGCCCTCGGCAACCTGCAGCGGTACCTTCACTTTGCCGTGAGTCTGCACGGCTGCAGCGCGCGCTCACACATAAGCCGCGTTTGCACGTAGGAGGCAGCTGCCGCCGAGCCGTATATCACGTCGAGGTAAATCCGATGCTGCGGCGGTGGAAAAGGGGGTAACTCGACTAGCATGTATTCAAGTCCTATTTTCCTCGCCCCCGCCCCCGCCGCCGCCCTCACTAGTCGTCCCACCGCCGCCCTCGCCCGGCCCCTTCCTTCGCCTCCACCGCCGTCGCCTCCGCCGCCCTCCTCGCCGAGGTGGTCCGCCGCGTACAGGCGGCAACGGTGGCGGTGGGGGCGGTGGCGGTGATGCCGGCGGCGGTGGCAGTGCTGCGAAGCCGAGTGTGACGATTTTTGAAGAGGGAAGGAATGTCAGTTCAGGTCGGGGAGGACTCCATTGATACGGTTGTCGTTGCGAGGGGAGAAGTTGTGACCAGCTCTGTGAACGTTAACACGACAGACGCGACAACCAGTGCTACGGCACTGTTACTGCCCGCTCAGAATACACACACTTTCCTGCCCCCACAGCCCTCGCCTCTCACGAGTCCTCCCGCGCCTTCACCGCCACCGTCACCGCCTCCTCACTCGCCACCTCCGTTGTTCCCGAGGCCCGCACTGCCTCCCTTCGACTCGCTCCGGACACCGCCCGGAGAATAAGCATTGAGCTCAAGTATCGACTTCTTCTTCAACGCCCTCCGTTTCCATGGTGGACGAGCCGGCGGAGAGGAGGCGCGCGAGTGCGTCTTGGAGTCCCGGTGGATACACCCCTGCATGCACACGAAGAGCTTCTTCGACGGCCCCAAAAGCGTCTGTCACGTCGGCCTCATAGGTCTCCATCATCCTCCTGTAGGCGGAGGATTGCTGGACCTGCGAATTGCGATCACAAGGCGATGAGCATGCATGCTCGGGGTTGGGGTTGATGTTGGGGTGAGGATCCGGGTTCGGGTGAGAGAGGTTTGTTCACCACTGCGTACGCTCTCTCCTCCAGGCGTTGATTCTCGCGCCTTGTGGTTTCAAGTTCAGTTACTAGTTGTTTCACCCGTGCCTCCGACCTGTCAGCACGATCTTTTTCTTGTGCGTACGAATCTTGAAAGCGCTCTTCGAGCTGTTTAACATAGGGCATGATGAGCTCGTGGGCCGAGGTCGTTGCGTCCTGCGGAGCCGGTGCTGGCTTGGACATGAGAATATCGAACATGGCTGCCTTGGACTTGAGCGTGGAGTAGTCTTCCCTGCACACGGTGCCGCGAACGAACGATGTTGTGAGGCTAGGCAATAGGGAGGCAAGCAGTGAAAACACGCACAAGGCATAGAGCTCGCATTCACACAATTTTGCTGAGTTCGACTCGTTGATGCCCTGGAGGTGCGTGACCTTCGACTGGGCCACAAGGAGCTCCTGTGCCATCCTTTCCCGAACCAACCTGAGCTGCGCGTGGGCATCATCTTTTGCGGCGTCTGCGCGCTCGAACGCCTTCTTGTAAGTGTCCGCCTCGACTTCCCGCTCTCTGACTGTGGCGCGCGTCTCTGCGAGCTGAAGCGCGAAATCAGAGGCGTCGGTTGCTCCTATCCCGGCTCCTATCCCGGCTCCCCCATCTTGCCTGCCGATTCTGGCCTGCTGGAGGTCCTCTAGAGCCTGATGAAGCTGCGTCTGCAACCCGGCTACCTGGCCCTTGAATCTCTGCTTCTGCTCTTTCTGGCGGTCCCGGGATGTCGCCATTTCTTGAAGCCTGGAACTCAGTAATGAAATGCGCTCCTGAAGCTCAATCTGGCCCAAGATATCCGCGCGTGCAAGTGTTTCATCAATTGTCGTCTCCATGACCTGGTCGACCATCCTCTCCATCGCTTCCTTTTTCGGCGCCAATCCGGCCCACTCGACAGCGCGTCGCAGCACACTTGCTACAGGCGGCACGGGAAGCGCCTCGATGCACCTGCGCTTCGCGGCAGCCCTGGCATCAGAGGACAGGCCCACAACAGCGGTCAGAAGTGCCGGATCGATGCCCCCGCGCACTCCTGCGGGGGAGGGGCCCTCCTCGTCCATGTCCATGCTTTCAAATGCAGCTGGATCGCGGTGCGGACCTCGCGCGTATTGACGCCGATAGCGGCAGTAAATGTCCACGAGCCCTGCTCGTGCTTCCACTCCAATCAAGGACGTGGGAGGAATCAGGGCAGCGTCCGCGGCGAATCTGCCTTCCTGGAGATGGAGTAGGCCGCCGTCGCCGTCTAGTGTTATGCTGGGTTCGCCCCTGGCGAGGGCTGGCCCTTGCTCGTTGATCGGCATTGCCCGATAAACGGAGAAGAAGACCTTCGCCTTGTCGCACACGCTCTGTGCCATCTGCGACTCCGTCGGCACTGCACTGCCCCGTGCGTCCTCTGTGAGCAGTGCAGATGGCCAGTCAGCCCCGAGGGGAAGGTCTTCCCACTCCGTGCCACCGCGACGGGCTGATCCGCTCGTGATGCTCATGAGTACCGCTGTGATGAATTCTGGGCTGAGCCTCGACAAATCATGAATAAACCCCAGGGCAAATTTGCCGGGGACGGTGTAAAGCGCACCGTCGGCGATGGTGCCTGCTGACAGCGTCAGCGGGTACCGCGAGGATGGTGCGCCACGTCCGGAACTGGTCCAGACGATGGTCTCGCCGTTGGCCCCTCGTTGGAGCAATGGTCCATACATTGGGAATGAAGCCTGCACCCAGGGATCAAACAGGCGCGCCTGGTCGATGCCGTCTGCAACCAGATCAGCACGCCCGTGCAAGAGCGATTCGACCTTTATGAGCCCATGGTCGTCGTTCGCACGACCGGCGCTGTTGGAAGCACCGAAGACGGCTGTGAGCACGTCACGGGGGATGCCTAGAGCTGGTGCCACAACTTCGTAGAGAAATCTGGCATGAACACGGGTGAAGATTACACCAGTGTGGCGCCTGACTTCCTGCGATTTTGTTTCCTTTTCATCCCCCGGAGGCGATGTACGTGGCAAGGCTTCCACGATGATCCGCTTTAGAATGACCGCGCATACAAACAGCGCGATGTTGGCCTGCTGCAATGCGCAGCGCGCCGCCGCCCGTTGCCTTTTGTCCTCGTCCTCCGCTGAGTCACACCTCATGATGCTGGGCACAAACGGCGAGTGCAGCAGCGGGGGCCGGCGCTGCGCGGCCGGGCTCGTCATCGTCCTCGGGGCACTCTCTCTCGGCGGTTCCGTTCGGTCGAAACTGACAACAACACGAACGGTCGGTAAAGGGGTTGCATGCAAAATTAGCATGTGTGGTCATCTTCTGGAAAACCTCAACCTGACGTGCATGCTTGTTCGATTGCAGGCACAGCGTCCATCCCGACTTTCCGTTTCTTCCGTGAGCCTCACACTTTAGAGGTCCGTCGTAACCGTTTGTTTTCGTGGAGCGAAACAAACTGTCTCCTGGGACTCTTGTGTGCCCACCCCTCTGCGGCGAGCGACGAGGCGCCCTCCCCGCCAGGGGGGGACAGCGCTCTCTCGTCCGAGCCGCCCGGCCTGGCCGTTGTCTCTTTTGTTTGGTCTTGGCGACCACTTGCATGCATACCGAATTTGTGTGCATGCGATCCTGGATTAATAGTATTGACCCAGGAATGCCTTTCTGGGTCAATACTATTGACCCAAGAAGGCATTCCTGAATGCCTTTCTGGGTCAATACTATTGACCCAAGAAGGTATTCCTGGGTCAATATTGTTTGGCCTCGTGGTCGCTTTCGCGTGCGCGTGCTCAGGTATGCGGCGCCGCTTTTGCGTCGCCGCCCGCGCATGCCCAGTATCTGTAGCGCGAGCATGTGGTCGCTTTCGCGTGCGCGTGCTCAGGTACGGTTCCTCCGTGTGTCTCGTCTCATCGCACGCGCGCCACCATGCGCGCGCCGCGCGACGCCGCACGCGCTCCCTCGCAACGAGCTATGATCCCCTCGGGGCTGCTCCTTGACTCGGAGCTGGAAGAGTTGCGTCGCGCGCACATGTCCCATGTGGCACGTGAAGCGTCGAGGGCAGCGGCGCGATCGATGCCATATTTCAGAAGCGGAGAAGAACTAGCTCCTGCACATCGACCATCCGTGGATCAACAGCTCATCTACCAGAGGATCGAGAGTCACCTCGACGAGGCGTCGGCGGTCCTCAACGAGCTTCAAGTGAGGTTCCACTCCCTGCAGCGCAGAAAGCTCGAGCAGTCGAAGGCGATCAAACGCATCATGGAAGGAGGGCTGGAACAGCTGCCTCGGAACGGAGGCGAACCGTCGCTGTGGAGCGGAGCGCACGACACCGAAGCCGAAGCCGACGGCTCCGGCTCATCACCACCGCCACCAGCGCTACCTTCACCGGGCTCATCGTCACTGCCACCACCCCCACCGGTGCCTTCACTGCCACCACCGCCACCGGTGCCTTCACGCTCGGCCACAATGGGGACGGCGACACTAGTTGACAACGAGCTCCTTGAAAGAGCGAGGGCTGGATTTGGTGAGCTACCTATCCAAAAATTGCTGGGGCTCCAAAGCTTCACGAAAGCGCAAGAAGCTCTGGTACGGCTGGAGCACTCGGAGCAGGCCACATCGTACGCCAACGCTGCCTACCGCTTCGCCAACGAGTTGATCTTCAGCGAGTTCGCGCATGTGGCTGAACTTCGCACTTCCAAGGCGAGCGTGTCCTCCTTGTTAGGCCAGCTCTCCGTCCCTTTCACTTTCATCGACTATTTCCTCAAGGGTGTCACAAGGTTCCTCGTGGACTACCACCTGCTGGAGGACGCGTTCAGCTTCGAGGACGGCGACAAGATCGTCAAGATCTCCCATGCCGCCTATGGCATGGAGTCCAGCACCGTGGCGGACCCGGCATCGTCACGTCCAGTTCAAAATACACCGCTGGCGTGAGTTGAGCTGCACAGATTTCCCCCTTGCCCTCGCTCTTACCCGTTGCCATACTCCTCTGCGTGTGTGCAGGGTCCGTCGCCAAGAACTAGGCAACCTGCCCCTCACGCTCGCGACTTCCATTACTGGATTCGACGTGCTGATGCGCATTCACCGTGATCTTTACCACCTCAGCGAGGCCAGCGCAGGCCGCGCCCACCTGACCATGGACGCGCGCCAGCAGGCCCGCCTGGGCTTTGACACGGCTCTTGCGCCCATGGTACCAGCATCGGGAGAGGTGTGGCTGCCTCTCTCCTTACACTCTCCTTGCACCACCACTCACTCCTTCCACCACTGCCTCTGATTGTGTCTGATTCAGGTCGTGGACGAGTACGGCACCCCCGATCTACAGTGGAACTGTTGGATCGGGGAGCCCGAGGCCAGCAGGTCAAGGATGATCGTTGACAATCTCCTCGGCCGCGGAGCCGAGCATCTCGACGCGTCTGAGTCCTCCGTGGATAACGCCGACTTCCGCATAGCCCTCCTCTCCGGCTGGCAGCGGCTCGAGGCTGCCATAGAACGTAACTTTCGCATGGAGCAGTTCGTGGTCATCCATCTGCACTGGGCGCCAGTGGTTGCGGTGAGTGCCCGTGCCCTCTGCTTACCTTGATTCACTAACCCACTCCCCCAGCGTGAACTGTGGCCCCTTCTCTCTGCCCTCAGGCGCTCATCGGAGCAGAACAGGGCACTTTTGACATAAACGCAATTGATAACAGGAGGCGAGGCTTCGGTGCAGCAGGGCAACAGCGCCCCAATCTTGCTTGCCTGGCGCAAGGGCGCTTTACCGACGGCGCATCTATACGTTGCTGGGTACACATGGGAGGCAGAAAGGTGAGCTAACCCGAACCTGAACCCGAACCCGAACCCACAAACCTTCACACTTTCCCTGCTCGCAGTTCTACTTCATCATCGTAATGTCGGCGCACCCACGATCCAAGGCTGCCACCCACATGTACGAGTTGACGCTCCTCGCCCTCCTCGGCATCCCCTCGATCACGGGCGAGTTCGAGTTCAAGCGCCCGCCACGAGCCCCGGCGGACGTCCACAACTACATGAACCGGGTCCCGCCTTTCCAGCGTCGAGAACGTCGCTTCGGGAGCAACATCAAGGGCAAGAGGACGGAAGCCAAGGCCAGCATGCATGCGGCAGCTATGTCGAAGGTTATAGAGGAGTGCATAGCTGCTATCTCCTCAGAGTAGCGCGATTGTGCGTGGTCCTCGGCTCCTCGCCGGAGTAGCGCTGGCGGGATGCCTGGCCGGATGCGGGGATACATTACGCGACGGTACGGGGATACATTACGCGATGCGGGGATACAGGAAAGTTTGCTTTTGGTGACCGGACCATACCTATACCCGCACGCACCCTAGGGCCTCAACGTGGTGACCCGAACGAGATGGGCGTGTACTACGGTACAGAACTGTCTGCAGTGGTGCACACTAACTAGACCCCCCTTAGAGAGAACCCACGCCTCGAACCCCGCTTTCCCGACGGGGGGTGGGTTGGGAGGTTTCGTTTTCTTTGCTGTGTGGCGGTGTTGGACGTCGCGGCCGCCCCCGTAGAGGGGGGTGGTCCCACTCTCCCCCTGTGGGGAAGGGTGGTGACGTTATTGTGGTATACAGCCTTGTAGACTTTTTTGGTAGGAATGTCGGGCGCGATATTAGTTAATCATGCGAGATTTATGCGAGATATTCGCCGAGATACAGTCGAGATGCGGTGAATACTTGCGGGATTAACAAGGTGGTGGCGTATGCAAGATATGGCATGAGGTCGGGTAGGAGGTATGCTGGTTGGCGAGGTGAAAGCGGTGGAGGCGATGGCGTTTGCGGCGAGGTCGACAGGGGTGGTGATGGAGGCGACAGGTGCGGTGGTGGCGGTGACAG
>Ga0210248_102386_pt1 | contig 11234 bp, 5 predicted proteins | sample ChrtobMetP3_32mM_FD_155493 | JGI IMG/M metagenome (GOLD analysis project Ga0210248, IMG submission 155493) | Chrysochromulina tobin associated microbial communities from unialgal haptophyte culture, Seattle, Washington, United States - P3_32mM | ecosystem: Host-associated > Algae > Haptophytes >...
GCCAGCAGGGCGGGGCGCTGCTGTTCATCGACCTGGACAACTTCAAGACCCTGAACGACACCCTGGGCCACGACCAGGGCGATCTGCTGCTGCAGCAGGTGGCGCAGCGGCTGAACACCTGCGTGCGCTCGGTGGACACCGTGGCGCGCCTGGGCGGCGACGAATTCGTGGTGATGCTGGAAGAGCTCAGTGCCCGCCCACACGAGCTGGCCATGCATGCCCGCGGGGTGGCCGAAAAGATCCTCACGCTGCTGGCCGTGCCCTATGCCCTGCAGGGTTACCAGTACCGTAGCACGCCCAGCATTGGGGTGGCGCCTTTCACGGGCGACGAAACCAGCGTGGGCGAACTGCTCAAGCAGGCCGACCTGGCGATGTACCAGGCCAAGACGGCCGGGCGCAACACGCTGCGCTTTTTCGACCCCGACATGCAGGCCGTGGTGACGGCCCGCGCCGGGCTCGAGACAGACCTGCGCGCAGCCCTGGCCCAGGAGGAATTCCTGCTGCACTACCAGCCGCAGCTGCACCAGTCGGGCCGCTGCGTGGGGGTGGAGGCACTGGTGCGCTGGGCCCACCCGCAGCGCGGCATGGTCTCGCCGGGCGAGTTCATCGCGCTGGCCGAAGACACCGGCCTGATCCTGCCGCTGGGCCGCTGGGTGCTGCACACCGCGTGCAAGCTGCTGGCCAGCTGGCGCAGCGACCCGGAGCTGACGCACCTGACGATGGCCGTGAACGTGAGCTCGCGCCAGTTCCGCCACGCCAGCTTTGTGGACGACGTGGCACGCGTGCTGGCCGTGACGGGCGCCCGCGCCAGCCACCTCAAGCTGGAGCTGACCGAGAGCGTGCTGGTGGAGGACATGGAGGCCACCATCGCCACCATGACGGCGCTGCGCTCGTTTGGCGTGGGGTTCTCGCTGGACGACTTCGGCACGGGCTATTCCAGCCTGAGCTACCTCAAGCGCATGCCGCTGGACCAGCTCAAGATCGACCAGAGCTTTGTGCGCGACCTGCTCACCGACCCCAACGACGCGGCCATCGTGCTCACCATCGTGGGCCTGTCGCGCAGCCTGGGGCTGCAGGTGATTGCCGAAGGGGTGGAAACCAACGAGCAGCGCGAAATGCTGGCCGAAGCCGGCTGCATGCACTACCAGGGCTACCTGTGCAGCCGCCCGCTGGCTGCCGATGCGCTGGAGACCTTCATCCGGCCGCTGTCCCGGGGCCAGGCAGGCTCCTGAGCAGCCCGGGGCAGGTGGAGCCCCCGCAAACCGCCGCAAACCACTTCACGCCACTGCAAAAGCCACAGGCGGGCCATTCCCTGCCGAAAAGGCCGGCACTGCGGGGCCAGTGCGCCATGACCGCTTCGTCCAGGCAGGCACCCCACCCGCGCCTGAAACCCCGGGAAGGCCTGCCAGAGCCTCGCAGAGCCCCACAGAGCCCCGGGCGCACGCATGGGCTGCCCCGGGTGGTACCTGCCAGCTGCAGAGCGTCTGCGGGGCAGTGCGGGCCCAGGGGCCCCTTTGCGCGAATCAAGCGGACAGTGGGGTCGCGGGTCGGCCATGCGCTGCAAGGCACCACCATGGCGGGGCTGTGGCGAGTGCCTGAAATGCAGCAGACCGCCCGGGGCGCCAGATGCACACGGCGCGCCGATGGGGGCAGAGGCCCGTATCGGCCCCTGCTGGCTGGCGTTACCACCACGCCGGCCGCAGCGGCAGACTTTTGCCCACATCTCACCCACAGTTTTTCCACAGCCTGGAAGCATTTTCCGCCCGTGTTAGCAGCCGCTGGTCTGCGTTGGCAGCCCTATCTGCCCCTTGTGCGCAAGCGGCCTGGGCATGGAACGCGAGAAGCCGCACGTGCCCCTCGGGCAGACGCAAAGCAAGGCAGTGCGGTCGACGCATCCGGCCCAGCTCGGCACCGTGCTGATTTGTCGCTTTTCAGGGTCCAGGCCTGGGCACCGATGTTGTCCCCTGTCTTCTTCTTATCTTTCTTTATAAATACATAGTCGTAGTAGTAGAGGCGGCCTCTGGCTGTGGACAAAGCCATTTTTCCGTGTGCCAGCAGGCACTTGCGGGGCGCAGAACCCTGTGCACCCGGCCCTTTTCCTGCTGTCGTACAGGCGGGGACAAATGCGCTGCAGGGCCTTCTTCTGTGGATAACCACGGTGTTACGCGAAAAATCTCCACAGGGTTGCCCACATCCCGTGGACATGGCCTGAATAGTGGTTAATTTTGCCTCTTAGGCACGTATTTATTAGCTTTATAGCTACTATTTCAATAGCAAATGAAGTGGGTGCCATGCGGGTTTGGCGGTTGCCTGTGCGCAGGTTGTGCTGTTCCGGGCTGCTCGGCCAGGGAGCCTCCGCACGAATCAGGCGGTCCATGGGCGCTGTGGTCGCCTGGGCAGCCACCCCACCACCGCCACGGCGGCTGCGTTGCCCTGGGGGCACTCCATCGCAGCCTGCAAGACGGGTGACGCCTGCCTTGTCCCGGCTCTCATGCCCTGGCCGTCCACACGCAGTGTTGTGCAGTGCTGTGTGGTGTTGCCTGGCACAGGACATCGTTCACTTCTGTTGCCAATGCAAGGCCACCCGATTCCTGTTCCCTGGACCCCCTCCCTGGAAACGCGCCTTCCTGGCACAGCCCGCCGATCCTGGGCCTGCACGGGCGGCTGCAGAGTCCGGGTTCTGGTTGTTCTTCTATTTCATTAGTAATAAATAGCAGTAGTAGTAGAGGGTGGCGCTGAGTGTGGACAAGTGGGTTTTATCCAGCACTGGCGCGGACTTGCAGAGGCCTCAAGCCTGTGCGGTAGTGCGCACAAAGCACGCACCCGGGCATACAACAACTTTGCGCATGGGCCATGGTCTGTGGATAAGCATGCGGTTGTGCCAGAAATATGCACAGGGCTGTCCACAGGGGCACAGGCAATGCCCGATGGTCGGGACCGTGCCCGAGTGCCCGGAGCGCGCTCCGCTCGCAAGGGACCGGAAAGCCCTGCAAAAAAAAGTCCGGCACCCCTGTGGGAGTGCCGGACTTCAAGAAGCTGAGCGGACAAAAAAACCGGCGGCCTGCCAGGCCGCGGTGCCGTGGCGCCAGTTACTTCTGGGCGGGTGCCGATGAGTGCGCGGCCTGGCCCATGGGGCCGCCGTGCATGCCGCCACCGTGCATACCACCGCCCTGCGGGCCGTGCTGTGCGCGGTCGCCGTCGCCGTGGCGTCCGCCCTTGCCGTGCATGCCGTGGTGGCGGCCGTGGTGGGCCTGGGCGTCAAAGGTCTTTTGCTGTTCGGGCGTTAGCGCAGCGTAGAAGGCCTTGGTGGCTTCGCCGCGGCGATCCGCCTCGGCGGCGTGCTGGGCACGCATGGCGCGCATGCGGTCGATGCGCTCGGGGGTGGTCAGCTTGCCCATGTCGGCGTGGTCCAGGCGCGCCTTGCGTTCACCGGGCTGCATGGCGGCGGTGAACGCGGTCCATGCGGGTTCCTGGGCGGCAGTCAGCTTGAGCTGGGTCTTGAGTTGCGCCATGCGCTCGGCCATGTAGGCCTGGCGCTGCTGGTGGCGGTCTGTGCTGTCGGCGCCAGCGCGTTGCTGGCCCATGCGGTGGTGCGGCTGGCCAGGCGAAGCGCTGGCGCCAGGCGTTGCCGATGGGGCGCTGGCGGGTGCTGGCTGTGCCAGGGCAGGCAGTGCCAGTGCGGCGGCCAGGGCCGTGAGGGTGGCGGTGGCGGCAAGTCGTTGTGTGAGGGAGCGGGCCATGGTCGGGTTCCTTGTGCAGTGGTGGTTTCGCCAGAACGACCGTTGTGGCGATGGGTACCCAGTGTCGGCCGCGCATGTATCGGTGCCGTGCCGGATGAATGCCGCTGTGTAAAGTTGTGACAAGAACTTCGCGTTCTTCCAGCCTTCCTGGGCTGGATTTGATGCCCAAAGTGCCCGTAGCGCTTTTCCTGTTTGCCTTGACTGCTATCAAATCAATAGTTATCACGGTACAGGGCTTGCCGCGCCAGTCCTGGGGGCGCCGTTGGCACCCGCAGCAAGCCCGACAATGGCGGGTTGCCGGTGAGAGCGGCCTGGCGCCTCGCCGGCGTCGATGGCCCCACCCCATTCCCATTCCCAGATCCAAGAGGTTGTCCCGTGTTCAAGAACATGATCGTGTACCGCATTGCGCCGCAGTGGCAGGTGGAACTGACGCAGGTTGAAGAGGCCCTGGCCAAGGCACCGTTCCTGGAATGCGGTGCCACGCAGGAAAAATCGCTCGGCTGGGTGCCGCCCCGCGGCGATGCCCACGGGCCGCTGGCCGAATCGGTGGGGGGGCAGTGGATATTGCGCTTCATGGTCGAGACCAAGGTGCTGCCCGGCAGCGTGCTGGCCCGCCGCGTGAAAGAAAAGGCCGAGCGCATCGAGCAGGAAACCGGCCGCAAGCCCGGCAAGAAGGAAAGCAAGGAGCTCAAGGACGAGGCCAAGCTCGACCTGCTGCCCATGGCCTTCACCAAGCAGGGATCGATGTGGGTGTGGATCGACCCCGCAGCGCGCCTGCTGGTGCTGGACACCTCAGCCCAAGGTCGTGCCGACGAAGTGGTGACGCTGCTGGTCGAGGCGCTGCCCGGTCTGTCGGTGTCGCTCATCAACACCCAGACCAGCCCGCAGGCCGCCATGTCGCACTGGCTCAAGGAGCAGGAGCCACCCGTGGGCTTCACGGTGGACCGCGAGTGCGAGCTCAAAAGCGCCACCGAGGAAAAGGCCGTGGTGCGCTATGCCCGCCATCCGCTGGACATCGAAGAAGTGCAGGCCCACATCGACGCGGGCAAGCTGCCCACCAAGCTGGCCCTGACCTGGGACGACCGCGTGAGCTTCATGCTGACCGAAGGTCTGCAGATCAAGAAGGTGGCGTTCCTCGATACCGTGTTTGAGGGCACCAAGGCCGACGACGGCGGCTTTGACACCGACGTGGCCATTGCCACGGGCGAGCTGAGCAAGCTGATTCCCGACCTGATCGAGGCGCTGGGCGGCGAGGCCGAAAGCGGCGTGGCCAGCGCGGCGCAGGCCGTGGCGGCCGCTGCGGCCCCGGCAGGCGGTGGCCTGGAAGCGGCTGTGCCGGCCCCGCCACGGGGCAAGGACGTGGTGGGGCGTGCGGTGACGGGGCCCGCGACGGCGCCGGTGGATACCGATCCAGACGCGGCGCCGTTTTAAGGCCTGAAAGCGCCTTGCAGGGACCTTTGAGGGGCAGCGTTGACCGCGCAGCAAGCATTCAGGTATCGACCCGACATTGACGGCATGCGCGCCATCGCAGTGCTGATGGTGCTGGCCGTGCACGCCTCGCCATCCGCGCTGCCCAACGGCTTTGTCGGTGTCGACGTGTTTTTTGTCATTTCGGGGTATCTGATCACCTCGATCCTGTGCCAGGAACTCGCACAGGACCGCTTTTCGGTACGCGATTTTTACGTCCGGCGCATCAACCGGATCTTTCCCGCGTTGCTGCTGGTGCTTGGAACCTGCCTGGCGATTGCGCCCTGGCTGCTGTACCCGTCAGAGCGCGGGATGCTGAGCAAATCTGCCTTTTTCAGCACTGTGTTTGCTGCCAATGTCCACTTTTATCTGGAGTCCGGGTACTGGGACGTGGCGAGCAAGCTCAAGCCGCTGTTGCACCTGTGGTCGCTGGGGGTGGAAGAGCAGTTCTACCTGGTCTGGCCCCTGCTTCTGTGGGGCGCCTGCCGTGCCCGCAAGCCGTTGTGGACGGTCTGCGCGGGCGTTCTGGTGCTGTCGTTCATCACCAATCTGGAGCTGACGGCCTCGAACCAGCCAGCGGGGTTTTATTTGCCCTTTGGCCGGTTTTGGGAACTTGCGGCGGGTGGCCTGCTGGCGTGTATCGCCCACGATCGGCACGGACCGCCGCCGGCGTTGCAGCAGCGCCTGGGTGGTGCACTGGCCTGGCTGGGAATCGGCTTGCTGGTGGCCTCCCAGTGCCTTCCGTTGCCACCTGACAGGTTCCCGGGCTGGTGGGTCTTGCCGGTGGTGCTGGGCACCACGCTGCTGATCATGGCGGGCCCGCAGGCATGGCTCAACCGTGTGGTGCTGGCGCATCCGGTGATGGTCTACGTGGGCAAGCTCAGCTATCCGCTGTATCTCTGGCACTGGCCGCTGCTGGTGGCCGCGCGGTTGCTGGGCGATGGCTACTGGTCTTCGTCCCACCGCAATCTGATGGTGGTACTGGCGTTGGTGCTGGCCGCCTTGACGCACCACGGGGTGGAGCGTCCGCTGGCCCGCCGTGTGGCGCAGCGGGGCCGCCTGGCGCTGGTACTGGCTGCGCTCATGGCTGGCCTCTGCCTGGCGGCCTGGTGGATGCCAGGCAGTGCCGAAGACCGCTCGCTGCCCTCGGCAGGCGGTCCGCTGCACGAGTACAGCAAGCCGCAGATCACCAGCACGGGCGGGGTACATCTGCTGGGCGACAGCAACGCCGGGCACTTTTTCCACGGGCTGTCGCTGCTGTATGGCGACCGGCTTGTGCTGACCGCGGCGCCCGGGTGGCCTTATCTGGACGGAGTGCAGCACAGCCCCACCTATGTCCCGCTGCGCAATCACCAGGGCAGCCCGCAGCTGACGCAGGAGGCACTGCAGCGCATCGAAGCAGAGCCTCAGTTGCGCGCTGTCATTCTGTCGACCGCCTACAGGATGTACCTGCCTTTGGACAACTTGCGCAGCATCGGTGGACCCGTTGGTGAAACCACCGCACAGGCCTACGAAAACGGATTGCGTCGCACGGCGCAGCGCCTGGTCGCGCAGGGCAAAAAGGTCGTGATCGTGAAGTCGGTGCCCATCTATCCCACGCTGGCCACGGTGATTGCCTGCAGTGACACGTTTCGCCCCGCCTGGCGCCGCGCGCCAGACGACTGCACACGACCGCGCCATCTGGTGGATGCCGAGCGACAGGAGTACGACGCCCTTGTGCAGCGGGCCGTGCAGGGCCTGCCCGGCGTGCTGGTCCATGACACGCTTGCAGACCTGTGCGATGAACGCTTGTGCTACGTGCACCGCAACGGCATCCAGATGTATGTGGACTCTGGCCACTTCACCACCGCAGGCAGCCAGATCATGGGAGCCTCGCTGGCCAGAACTGTGGAACAGGTGTTGCGCGACTGAGTCCGGAGACCGCTTTACGGCGGTGCAGCTGTTTACTGCCGGGTGCCTGCCCGTTGGCCACCCTCCCGCGCCACCTTGCGCACTTCCTGCACGAAGAGCTGGTGCCATTCGGGCTGGCTGCGGTCCTCTACCAGCTGCGGCATGAAGCCAAAGGCCAGCGTGCGCGGGCCGCGCACCATGATGCCCTGACCGCTTTGCAGAAGCTCGGTGGCCAGCACCTTGTAGCCGGAGCGCGGCGTGATGGACGCGTGGCCCGTATACAGGCGCGGCGAGTGCCGCAGGCGGAAGATCTTGCCGTCGATCAGGAAGATTCCGCCGCCCTTTTTCCACTCGATTCGGGAAATGCCGAACACGTCATTCATCCAGTCGAACGTGGCCTTGCCGTTTTCGTCGAACTCCCCCAGCCGCATGTCCTGGACGAGGGCTCCGCCGTTTTTCCAGAAATGGGTCAGTTTGGTCTTGACGGCCTGCGGCATGGCGGCCTGGTGCGGAACCACGATCGCATCCAGGCTCTGGATGATGGGGTCATCCTGGAGCAGGTTCTTCTCGCCGATCAGGTGGACATCCAGGTCCTTCTGGCTGCTCAGGAGCTTGAATGCTGCAAACAATGCGTCGCGGTGGACGTTGCGGCCCGAACTCCGTTCGCCGTGCCACACATAGAAAGTGGTGGCTGAGCCCAGGATGCCAATCCGCGTCGCCTGTGGCTTGGCGGGCTGCTGGATGCGCGGGGCCCGCGTATCAATGGCGCTCAGCTTTTCAAGATCGATGGTTGCAGACTGGTTGGCAGTCGCCTGTCTCTGAAAACCCCCCAGCTCGAATCCGATGACATGGTCCTGCGACAGAGCCTGCTGGATCGAACGGTTGATGACCGGGATCAGGTCGTGCGTCAGTTTTCTCTGCTCCCATTGCTCGGCATACGCGCCAATCATGACTTTCTTGTATCCCAGAGACCCCATGTAATTTGCAAGGTTGGGTAATACATCGGCGTCCGGAACCAGCTTGTAGCCGTCATAAAAGTTGTAATCGATAACGGCGATATCAATGCACGACGGGAGTTTTTCGACCACACCCGAGGCGTAGATGGCATCGTGGGATGTGAAGGTTTCAGCGAAATATCCAATGGCTGGCGCTCCCTGGTCCCGGATGGCCTTTGCGTGTTCGCAGGTGGCCTGCGCCAGGCGCGTCTCGCGGTATTCACGGTGCGTATGCAGAAGGGGCTCGGGTTTCGCGTGGCCGTTCTTGATGTCGTTGTTGTAATTGATGACGGGCTGCGCGGCTCCGTACCTTGCCTGAAAATCACGTTGTGTCGACTCTTTATAGTCGCGCCACTGGTAGCCGGCCTGGCCGTACTTGATTTCATGCTCTTCCTGCAGACCGATCGCAAAGCCCAGGATCTTGCCCGGATACCGTTTCGAGAAGTGCGCTACGGTCTGGCTGATGAATCGCGACGAATGCTTCTTGACCACTTCGTCGGTAAAGTCAGGCTGCCACTGAAAATTGCCGGAGAAGTTTTTCATGACCGAATCCGGATGCTCCGAATAAAGCCATTTCGGTGCGCTTGATGCGTCGTCTATCTTTTTTCCGTTTTCGTCCAGGTACTGACGGCCTCCCATGTCCAGCACCAGGATGAGGTTCAGTCCGCCATGGACGATGGCGTCCAGGTACTTGTGGTAATGGGCGAACTGGTATTCATTCTTCTGGACTTCGATATCAGACCAGTTGAGATAGAAAGTCGCGTGGTTAAACCCCTTCTTCTTGATTTCCCCGGGAAGATTATTCGTCTGGTTGATATCCCACGGCATGACGATCATGCTGGAGACCGGTGGGGTTGGCGAGGTGCTTGCAAACACCGTGGAGGCCATCAGTAAAGCCGCCGTGCAGAAGATTTTTTTCATGAAGGGATGATGAAATGAATTCGATGGCTGCGCGCGACCGGCGAGCAACGTGAGCCTCATGCTCTGTTGCGCTACGGCCCCCCTGCCCGTGGGCGGCCACGCACGCGGAGGCGATTGTTTCATGCCGACCGGTGGAGTGCTGTGCCGCAGTGCCGATGTGCGCCGGGCAGGGCGGCTGACCGGGCGCGGGCATGGCGGTCAGGCCATCGGGTCAAGGATCACCATCGCTGCCATGAACACTTCTGCCTCCCCCACCAACCCTCTCTTACCAACCTAGCAATGCACCGTCGTGGCAGAAATTGCGGTCCGCAAAACTCCAGGCAGTGCGAACGGGCACGTCAGGCCGCAGCCTTCTCCAGCTCCAGCCCTTGCAACGCCCTAAATAGTTCTTCCACCTTGCCGTTGTCGAACAGCCCATCGGGTCCCCTGGCATGGATGTCGGTGAACGGTGACTCGTAAAGCCGCGTGGCAGGCATGGCGCCGTGCTCGGTCAGGTGCTGCACGATCTCTTCGATGAACTGCAACTGGCTGGCGCTGGCTTGGCCCGCGCCAATCAGGTTCGAGAACGCTACCATGGCTGCCTCGCGATCCAAACCGACCAGCGAGCGCACAAACACCGGCAGGCTGTTGTGCAGCGTGCGCGCACGCTCAATGTCGCCATCTGTGCCGCCCGCCTCATGTAGCAGGGCCTCCAGCTCTTGCAGGTCGGCGGCTGTCAGGGGCTGGTTGCGGCGCAGCTTGTGCAGTGCCAGCCGGTCTTCGTGGGCGCGCAAAAACACCTTGGCCTTGGCGCGAAAGCGGTCGAAGTCCACGGCGCTCGCCACCAGGGGCAAGGCCACTTCGGCAGTCTCTCCAATGGCATCTTCAAAGTCGGTGTAGACCACCTTGCGGCTGCTTTTTTCGATGAGCTTGATGAGGCTGCGCAGCTTGCGCCGCGCCTGCTCCAGCATGGGCAAGGTCACGTCCTGCCACCACTCGTCGCCTGCCACGGCCTCGATCAGCAGCAGGTGTTCGCGCACGCTGGGCACATTGGACAGCTCCAGAAGGCTGTTCGCCAGTTGTTGCACCTTGATTTGCAGCCGGGCCATGGCCGGTTCCCTGCGCAGCAGGGCCAGCTGGGTGTTCAGCAGCAGGGCGTCAAAGCGTTTGGCGTCTTCGTCGTCGTCACGCACTGCGGTGGGCAGGCCCGACAGGTGCGCTGCCACATCGGCCAGTTGTTCTGGCGTGGGGCGCTTCCATGCATCGGGCTGCGCCCAGGCCTCCACCCAGCGGCGCTGCGGGCGCACCACAAAGTTGTCGAGCGACATGCCCGCCACCATGCTGTGCAGCAAATCAGCGGTGTCGCGGCGGATCGTCGCCTCGGTCAGCACGGGCGATTGCTGCGCCTCATCGGCCACGCCGTTGCTTGACAAGCGCTTGTCGATCACTTCGATCAGCTCCAGCCGCGCATTGAACAGGCGTTGCGACAGCGGCTGGGCTACCGCGCCTTTACTGCTCTCCAGATCCTGGCTGAAAAACTCCAGGTTCTGGCAGAAGTCGAAGATGAAAAAGTCCTGCTTGTCCTGCCCCGGCCCGTACAGCTCTTTGCACAGCCGCGTGCCGCGCCCCACCATCTGCCAGAACTTGGCCTTGGAACGCACGATCTTGAAGAACACCAGGTTCACCACTTCGGGCACGTCAATGCCCGTGTCCAGCATGTCCACCGAAATCGCGATGTGCGGGGCATCGTTCTTTTTAGAGAAGTCATCGATGAGCGACTGCACGTACTCGGTCTTGAACGTGATGACCCGCGCGAAAACGCCCTTGCGGTCGGGGTAGTTCGCGTCAAAGCGCTGCTGGATGAACTCGGCGTGCTTCTGGTTCTTGGCAAAGATGATGGTCTTGCCCAGCCGGTCGCCACCCGCCACCTTGTGGCCGCGCTCCATCAGCAGGGCCAGCATCTTGTCCACCGTGTCGGTGTTGAACAGCCACTGGTTCACCGCCTCGGCGCTCACTTCGTCGGGGGCCTCACCGCCTTCTTCGTCCCACTCCAGCGCGTCCCACTGGTCTTTCTCGTCGTCGCTCAGTTCGTCATACCGAATGCCCTGGCGCTGGAATTTCAGCGGCACCGAAATCGCTTTGGGCGGGGCCAGGTAGCCCTCGGCAATCGCGTCGTCCAGGCCATACGCATCGGTGGGCACGCCGCTTTCCAGGCCAAACAGGCTGTAGGTGTTGCGGTCGA
>Ga0210248_102387_pt1 | contig 11228 bp, 6 predicted proteins | sample ChrtobMetP3_32mM_FD_155493 | JGI IMG/M metagenome (GOLD analysis project Ga0210248, IMG submission 155493) | Chrysochromulina tobin associated microbial communities from unialgal haptophyte culture, Seattle, Washington, United States - P3_32mM | ecosystem: Host-associated > Algae > Haptophytes >...
GGGGGGGGGTTGGTGGGGGGGGTGGGGGTGGGGGGGGGGGTGGTGGTGGCGGGGGTGGCGGTGGCGGGGGTGGGGGCGATGGTGGTGGCGTGGGTGGCGGTGGTCCCGGCGGAGGCGGCGGCGACGGCGGTGGCGGTCCTGGTGGTGGCGACGGCGGTGGCGGTGGCGTGGGTGGGGGCGATGGTGGTGGCGTGGGTGGTGGTGGTCCCGGCGGAGGCGGCGGCGGGGTCGGAATAGGAAGCGGGTTAGCTGAGAGGGGGGAGGATTGTCTCGCAGCGAGGAAAAGGCAATCAACTACGTACTCAAGGTGAAGGTTGAAGAGGTATGTCTCATATTTTTCGAAGGAGAGATCGAGGAGGAGAGTATCACGCTCAAAGGCAGTCTCGCGTTCAAGGATTTCGGGTTCGAAGAAGGAGAGTTCGGGGGACCATTCTTCAAACGGGTGCCAAAGTTCATCATGGGTGAGGAAGTGGAAAGGGGAGTAATCGCGCGAGGAAGGGTGGCTATGTGTATGTGGTGGGTTATCGTCGGGCCAGGGGGAGGGGGAGAGGGAGGGATCGTCGATGGAGTGGCGGAGGTACTCGGCCTCGTGATCACACTCATAATCCTCAACTTGCATGGAGTCAGAACGGAGGAGGCAGTCACGGGCGGAGGCGTGGAAGGTAGAGATCTCGTGTTGATCGTCATCAACAAGGTCATCAAAGGATTTGGAATCATAGGGGAGTTGGAGGTGGTAGAGGTCAGGGCGGAGGCGTATGAATCGGGTGACGACAGAGAGGTGGAATTGTGCCTTCACAGTACCCGGTATGAATATCCAAACATGGGACGGCATGGCGTCGTTCACAGCCAATGTTTAAAGTTCAACACCCAAGCGACAGTGTGCCGTAACCATCCGTAACCATGCCTGGATTCCTGGGCCTTTGTCTCCCTCTCGTTCTTCGCGGAATCGTACCGCTCGACGGAACTGAGCAGGCTTTGGCCGTCAATTACGAGAGAGGTGACTTACCTGGCAGCCGCCCCGCCCCGCCAGGCCCCGCCCCGACCAGCTCATCCGAGCTGTGTGTGGTCTCGCACGGCACCGGCCCGCTCTACGGGAACAGCAGCATAGGAGCCTCTCTGTCGAAGAATAAGCAACGCTACTGTGACCAGCTAGGCTACCGTTGCATCTTGCTGAGTGGAAGCCGGCTCGACGCGAGCCGCGATGCCGTGTGGGACAAGATTTTGGCGATGCAGCTGGCGATGAGTACACATGCGTGCCGCAACTGGGCCATGTGGGTAGACTCGGATGTCGTCTTTGAGACTATGACGCCCATTCCGCTGGAGGGGCTGATCAATAGCTCGCTCGCTTTCTCGACTGCAAGGACTGGCTTGTGTAACGGCGTAATGCTCGTTCGGGCGGATGAGGTGGGCCAAGCCTTTCTGCAAGCTACGTGGAATCAAACCGCCTTCGCGGCACTCCATCGTGAGGCTGAGCAGTCCGCGATGCTGAATCTTCTCATCCATGAACCCCTATTCCGTGACCGCGCGACCATCCTCTCGAACTCTATGGTAAGCTATCCGGAAGGCTACGTGCATAAGCACACCGCGCTCAGCTTGCCGAACGTGCACGTCGAATGGCGTTCGGAAACGATTTTCAAGCTTCCAATGTTTCACGTAACGGGCAGTCGGCAAGTCAGAAGTGACCGCCTACATTGGTTTCAGCGCGCTTTAAATGCCTCTGAATTGTAATAAGCTATACGAGCTGCTCTCAAGTCCCAGTCCGGTCACGGCCTCACTTCCGCCCAGCCCAAGCGCCGCCAGCCCAAGCAAGGTGCACGGTGGGCTCGACTGGCGGCCGCACTTCATTCTGTTGCGCCACGTGTGTGAAGAGCCGGAGCAGCTTCTGCTGGTCGGGGGGGTCGGCCATCTGACGGCGGGAGCGCTTCTTAGCATGCTGCTGCTCGAGCAACGCGAGGCCAACACGCTGGTAGTCTCTCCACTCGACGCGCGCGTAGACGAGGCCCGAGGCGCCGTTGACGAAAGCTTTCCACACCGCGAGCTGCTCGGACGCTGTGAAGCGTAGCCCCACCTCCTCGAGCGACCGGTAGAATTCGCGCTTGGACAGCCCTCCGGAGCGATCCGCATCGGCGGACTCAAAGGCTCGACGCAGCAGGGCAGTGTGCTTCGCACACCGGACCTCCTCATCGCTATACAGGTGTGCGCTCGCAGGCGGCACGCGAGTAGGGCTGCTCGCGCTAGGGTTGCTCGCTCGAAGTCCCTCTGTAGTCGCGCGCTCCAATTCCATCACTCGTTCCTGGGCGGCGTCCTCGGCTGCCCGCGCGCGCGCTGCCTCGAGCGCACGTGCCGCCACCGCCGCGCGGGCCTCCTCGGCACGCGCCGACTCGACGAGGACCTCCGCACGAGCTGCTTCCAGGGCGGCATCCCTCATCTCCGCCCAAACCTCCTGCCGCGCCTCGGCCCTCGCCTCCGCCCACGCCTCCCGCCGCGCCTCGGCCCTTGCTGCCTCCACCGCTGCCTCCAGCTGGCGCCGTGCCTCCCCGCGCGCCGCTTCGGCCGAGCCCTCGTCCCTCTTCCCCTCTGCCAACTGGAGCGCTTCGTCGCGCGACTCCCTAGCCGCCTGAAGCTCGGCTTGCACCTCATGCAAAGCCTCGCGGCGGCTCTGGACGCGTGCTTCTTGAACGGCGAGCGCGAGGCGCTGCTCAAGGTGCCGCTCAAACTCCGCAGCCGCCTCGCGTCTTGCCACCTCCACGGCCTTGGTCTGCTGCGCAGTGAGCACCATGGCTTCACGTCGAGCCGCCTCCAAGGCCTCGTGATCCCTGAGCCGTCGTGCCTCGGCTGCGGACGAGGACCAGAAGCCAAAGGCGATCGAGAGCTCTGGGGCCTTGATCCGGCTCGCTGCCGCCTGCAGCCGCCGCTGGGCAATCACCCTCTCTTCCCACGTAAAGTGCCACGCGGTCCAGCCACGAGACAGATCCTTTTTGAGCATGCGCCGAGCGATCAACTCGCTCAGATGCTGCACGCGCTTCTCCTTCTCCTTCTCCCCTTTTTCACGCAGCTCGATCAGCTGCTGCTGGTAGGCCGCGCTCTGCAACGCCGCATCGCGCTGCACAGCGTCCGCGAGCGCCGCCGCATGCCGCGCCTCCGCCGCAGACACCGCCTGCAGCACCGCCGCCTCGCGAGACGCTTCCGCCGCGGACGCAGCCTGCAGCACCGCCGCCGCCTCCCGCATAGCCGCCTCGCGCGACGCCGCCTCCCGAAGCACAGCGGCGGACTTGTGGGCCGCCTCGACGCGCTGCGTGACCTCGTCTCGCGCCCACTGCCGCACCGCCGCCAGCGCGGCCTCATGGGACGATGCCGCCGCCTCGTGCTCGCGCCTCGCCTGCAACATCTCCGCCACGAGCGCCGTCCTGAGCGCCTCGACCTCGACCAACTTCGCCCGGAGCTCATCGAGCTCATGCAAGGCTCGGTCGTGCGCTGCCTGCAGAGGAGCGACCGCAGCTCTTGCGGCCTCCGCCTCGATCCTGGCCACCTCCGCCTCTGTCCGCGCGTCCTCTGCCTGAGCCCATGCCTTTTCGACCTCCAGATGCGCAGCCTCGGCCTTGTTTCGCTCCCGCTGCGCCTCGGCCTTCGCCGCTTGCATCTCCGCCTGCGCCTTGGCCTTCACCGCTTGCATCTCCGCCTGCGCCTCGGCCTTCGCCGCTTGCATCTCCGCCTGCGCCTTGGCCTTCGCCGCTTGCATCTCCGCCTGCGCCTCGGCCTTCGCCGCTTGCATCTCCGCCTGCGCTGCCTCCGCCTCGGCGCATGAACGCATGAGCGAAATCACCGCCGCCTTCTCGCGCGCTTCGAGGCGCTCGGCTTCGGAAGCTGACCGTGCGGCGACGCATTCGGCCATCTCGGCCTGACGCGCCGCCTCGCGCTCCTTGGCACGCGCGACGCGCACCTCCTCTTGCGCCGCGCGCACCTCCTCTTGCGCCGATGCTGCCTGCACCTGCACCGCCGTCTGCGCCGCCGCCATAGCCTCGGCCGCCGCCTGGCGCGCCTCGGCCGCCGCATCAGCCGACGCCTTTCGCGCGGCCGCCAGCTGCACCTCCTGATCTCGCTTGAGCTGGCGCATGTCTTCGAGCGCGCCGTCGAGCTCGTTCGCCGCGCTCGCCCAGCCGGCCCTCGCTTGGGCCGCTTCGGCCTGAGCGAGCTCCGCCTCCGTGGCAACTTCTCGAAGCCTCGACTCCAGCCCGACACGGGCGTCGCGCTCCAACGCGATCTCGGCCTGAAGCCCTGTCAAGGCATCATCCAAAGTCGCGACGTGCGTGGCCGCGGCCATTGCCGCCGCAGTAAAGCGTGCCGCCGCGGCGGCAGGAGTTGCTGGCGGAGTCTCTGGCGCCATTGAGACCCTCCGAGCAGCTGCATCCCGTGGTATCCCCGGTGCCACATTGTCGGGTGTGGTTCTCGGCATACGGAGCCGCAGGTCGATCAGAAGGAGAAGGGCTGCCGCGACGAGCGTGCACAGAAGGGTGTACGCTGCGGTGGGTGCGGAAGGCGCGGCGAGAGTCTCGACGAGGGTGGTTGTGGCTGCCGTGGGCAGCGGTGTTTCATAAAGCCACTCGACCCAAGATGCCATGGTTGAGCACGCAAGCAAGTGTTTTGCAGAAATGGAGTTCTGCGAAAAGGTCAGCTTCTGATGTTCAACTCTCCGGACACCCAAGCACAGGAGCCGCTATCACTTTGGACGGAGGTGTGGTCGACACAACCGTGGTAACATAGGCCGTTCGCGGCAAAGAGTGGGGGAACGAAAAGGGCCAAAGGGCGCCGTACCATCCATGCGCGTACTAGAAGCTTCTGTGCTAGTTGCAAGGCCGGTCCCGGTGCATGAGTGCATGTCCCTTCCCCCGAGTGTTAACGAATAGTGCCAATAGGACCGCTGTTCGCAGCGGCCACGCCACGGCCGCGGCGGCACGCAGAGGACGCACACGCAAGCGCGGAAGACCGGGAGTGGAGCATGGAGTGGAGTTCGCGGTTGTTTGCGAAAAGGTCAGTAAGAATACGGTAGAATCGACACACACGGTGCAGAGCTATGGGTAAGCTATGGGCAGCGCGCATGGCGCTCACCTTTTCATTCTTTTGTGTCGCCCACACCCAGCGCTCCGACAAAGCGCTCGATATGACGCGATCCACTTTCTAATGCACATGCGCGTGCGCGCTGCAGTACAGTTGGCGGCGCTCTCATTTCCGAGCGCTCGAGCGCTCGCTCGCCTCAAGGGTCCCCACGTTTCACCAGTAGTCGGTATTGATTTCGCGCCTTCCGAACCCACTGTCGTCCGCCTTGCGTTTGCCAGGGCGCCCGCCTGCCGCTCCTGCCGCCGCTGCGCCCGCTGCGCCCGCTGCGCCGTCGGCACCCTCCGCCTTGGCGGCGCTTGGCTCCTCTCGCGTGCGGCTCTCCGCCTCCAGCGCGTCCTTCTCGATGAGGTTGATGATGCCGAGCGCCTCGGCGTCCATCTTGACGCCCGCCTTCGCGAGCCGCTGCTGCCAGTTCTGGAGGCGCGCGTAAGGCACCTTGACGCCCACAATGCGCGTCCCGGCCGAGAGACGCACGCGCGTCACGCGCATGGGCTTCTTGTCCCCTCGGCCGTTGAGCACGACAGTGAGCTCGTCAAGGGCTTTCCACAGCGGAAGGATCGAGCCCGCGATGACCGCCTCCGTAACGAACTTGCTGCCGTAGCGGCTCTTGCACGAGCACGGCGGCGCGTGCCAACACCGGGCGCTGTCCGTGTGCATGGCAGTCCACTCGCGTTGTGCGCGCGCCTTGGCTCTCTCATCGCCGAGGTCGTACCTGATGACGGGGGCAATCGGAAGCAATTAGCGGCGATCACATGGGCAATCTTGATGGTCCTCTCATCCCGAGGTCGTACCTGGTGTACGTGCGCCGTTCCTCGAGCGCCGCTCGCTGGATAGTCCAAGTATAGCCGAAATTGGGGTGAATCAGCTTATAGATCTCATAGTGTGGATTGTGCTGCGCCTCACCCGACTGGTACGGCTTGCGGATGGCGACGTAGTGGTGCCGGCGTTGCGTCGCTCCGCGTGTCGAGTATGGCGCGACGTCGTGGTAGATGCCGTTGATGTGCGCACCGGCGTGGCCCTCGGCGGCCTCGCGCGCATTCGCCGCGTCGAGCTCCGCGAGCGCCTTGGACCATTCACACCCGCGGTCGAGCTGCAGCGTGTACAGGGTGGTGCGCGCCTTCGTGGTCGGGTCCGTGTAGAAGGGCACCGGCTCGTCCTTGTAAGCAATCGAGGTGGCCCTCATATCGACGACGCCGTCGTCGAAGCGGCCCTCAGACTTGTCCTTCGCAATTTCGTCCTCAAAGAGGGCGTTGAAGTGCGCAAAGCATCGGCCCTGGAGGCGGACGGTGAGCCCCAGCAGCCGATTGAGGAACGTCTTCACCGACGGGAGATCCTTCCTCTTGCCCCGCGGGCCACCCTGACCAGCCGCGACCCGGTCGGCATAGTCGAGCGTCAGGTCGATCCCCACAATCTGAAGCGCCGTCTCGAGCTCTTCACAGTGCTCGTTCCATGGCGTGAGGTCGCCCGTGTCCGCCGCCAAGCGCGCCGCCTCGGCGCCTAGGACGCGCTCGAGCAGCAGCTTCATGCGCCCAGCCCCAAAGGAGTGAGTGCGGATGGAATCGACGAGCCGCTCGAGCGCGCGGCGGCCGTACTGGGTCTGGAAATCGAAGCTGGACAGGTTGGCTGCATCCGCCGCGCGACGATCCCCCTTAGTGAGGGCGCCGAGGTGCTGTAACCGCTTGGCGAGCTGCGCCGCAAAGCGGCGCTCGCCGCCGAGGGTCGTCATGAGGAGTTTGAAGTCCGGCGCGGAGGTCTGGTTGGATCGATGGGTGCGACCGAGCTGCTGGAGCGCCTCGTCGGCCGACCATGGCAGCTCGAGTGTGATGTGGATGCGCTTGGCGCGGTTGGCAAAGCGCCGGTCCGCGTGCAGCGAGATGCCGCTCGAGGCTGCCTCCGAGATGATGGCGACCATCTTCTGGCCGTTCATGAAGGCCTCCTTCTCGGCCATGTTGACGCGTGCCACCGTCACGTCGAGCTCCTTGGCTCGCTTGACCATGCGCGCACGCCCGTCGGCCGCATCGTACACGAGCTTCATCTTGCGCCCGGTCAGCTCTGCGACCTTCTCAGTGCCGCCGAGCGCGTGGATGAGTTGGTCGAGTGGGTTGTCGGGCAGCGAGAGCGACGCCGCCTCGCGAAGCAGCTCCTCCTTGAGACCGCGCAACGAGCCGCTTAGGAGCCGCTGCCTAGCCGCCGCGCCCACCTCGAGCCCCTGCTCGAACCCCTCGCCACCGCCCGCGTCACCGCCCGCGCCGCCGCCCTCGCCGCCGCCCGCGCCGCCGCCCGCGCCGCCGACGCCGTCCGCCAAGAGCGGATCCGTGGCGCTCAGCCCGAGGGCGCGGGCGAGCTCGGAGTGCGGCAGCGACGCAACCTCCTCGCCAGCCGCGGCCAGCAGGTGGTAGTGGCAAGCGACGGTGCGTGCATAGACGGCCTCGACGAGCGCCGCCTTGCCTGTCGGCTTGGCCTCGCCGTGCACGCCCAGGTCGAAGAGCCGCCGGCGTAGCTGCGTCGTGCCGAGCGCCCAGATGCCCTTGTAGCTCTCTAGCAGCTTACGCAGCCTGTCGTCGCGCTGCTTGGGCAGCTTGTACTCCGACGTGATGAAGGCGCCGACCGCGAGTACGAGCATCGTGGGCGAGTACGTCTTGAACTTACGAGGCGCCCCCTCTATCGCCGCGTGCTTCGCCTCACTCGCAGCCATCGAGAGCTCCTCGTCCGAGTCGTCCGAATCGCTCATCACGGCGCGCTTCGCGGCCGCCGAGGCGGATGAGGACGAGCCCGCGGCGCCGGCCAGACCACCGCCTAGCGAGGAGGCAGACGATGCGGCAGCGGCCGCCTTCTGCTTAGGCACCGACCTCTTTGTTGACGGTCGCCTCGGTGCATAGACATCGCCGAGGGCGTCATGGCCCTCGTCCTCGTCGGCGAGCATCGGTTCGTCCGGGTCCGCGTCGTCGTCCTCTTCCTTGTCGCCACGCGTCGGAAACTGGGTCTCCAGCAGGTTCTCGATGATCGCATAGAGCCCCGCAAAGTCTTCGAGGCCCTCTTCGCCCGCCTCCTTGAGTGCCTCGACCATGCGCGCCTCGCCCGTGGTCTGGAGCCCAACGACGACCGCATAGCCCTTGGCGCGGCACTCTTGGGCCACGCGTACGACCTGCGGCACCTTGACGCTCATGCAGAGCTGCTTGAAGAAGCGCTGGTGGGCGCCCCAGAACTGCGCCATCGCATGCTTCGGGGCCACCCACCCGTCGCAGCTGTGAAGTTGCTCGAGCGCACTCTCAAAGCACTCTTGCATCGCTTGCCAGAAGAGCGCGCACCGGTCATACAGCGTCGCCTGACGCTCGTCCAAGTGCACGTTGATCGTCTCAAAGGTCGCGTCCTTGTAGCTCAGGTTACGGCTTAGGTACATGCCGCGCTGCTTCATGTCGAGCGCGATCAACTCCATCGCGCCGACGCCTGCCTTGTCGATGGCCTTGTCGAAGGCCCCGAAATTCTCGAAGGCAGTGCCGGGTCCCCACAGGCCCAGCCGCACCATGTACGCCATGTTCTTGACCGAGCTCGCGCCGGTGGCGGAGCAGTAGACGACGCGCGCCTTGGGCAGGTGCTCCTGGAGCTCGAGCACCGCTCGACCGGTGAGCGTGCCCTGCCCGCCGCTGCTGCCCATCACGAGGTTCTTGGCCTTGTGGCACTCGTCGAAGAGTACGCAGCCCGTAGCCACGCCCGCGCCCGCGCCCGCACCCTCGCCCTTGACCGACGCCTTGCCACCACCACCGCCGCCGCCGACACCACCATTCATCCATCGCACGATCTGCTCGAGCCGTGTGCGCTTGGCGGCGCCGCTCGTGGCGGCGGCGGTGGCGTCCTTCTCAGCGTCCTCGTCGCCTTCCTCCAAGGCTGCCTGCCGGTCCTTCTCGGCGGCGTTCAGGCCTTCCTTGGCAACCAGCGCCGAGTAGGTGCAGAAGAGCTGCGCGCACCGTCGCCGAGAGGCAGATGGAGGAAGGGAGCGCACAGCTCAGCAAGGTACAGCAGGGTTCGGGACCCAAGGCAGCAGAGGCGAGGCAGCTCACCACGCCGGCCTTGAGGCTGATATCACGGTACGAGAGTCGCGTGAGGTTCACAATGGGGATCTCGCCGATGGCGGGCTCTAGGTGTTTCAGTAGATCCTTGAGGTCGCGGCTGGCGTCGTGCTCCAGGTCTGGAGAGACGGAGAGCCACACGTGCCGCTTGCGCCCGGCAAGCCAGTTTTCGAGGATGATGGCGGCGAGCTGGCGCCCCTTGCCCACGCCGGGCCCATCGCCGAGGAAGAATCCGGCCGTCGAGGCCGCCGGGTCGGAGAGCGTCTGCTCGTGGCGCAGCCCGGCGTAGGCGACGGCCTCAAGCTGCAGCGCCGAGAGCGTGCGGTGCGCGACACACGACTGCAGGATGCCGGGCAGGAGCTGGCCGGTGTCGGCGAAGCGCGGCGGCTGCACGAAGGCGAGCGACGTGGTCTCGACGACCGGGTCGGGGTGCTCGCTCCCGTGCGGAAAGTGGCAAGGCTTGTAGTGCTCGAAGAGCTCCTCGCTCTCCTCGTCGTCACCCTCGATTCCGGCGCTTTCGGCGTCGCCCGCCGCAGGAGGCAAAGTCTCGTCGGCCGACGGCGCCGCGGATGCAGGATCACCCACCGTCGCGTCGACCGCTGCGGGAGCCGACGGCGCCGCTTGCGGCGGCGGCAGTGACGGCGGACGAGCTGCGGTCGGCGGACGAGCTGCCCGAGCACGCTGCTCAGCCAGCTCGCGCGACTGTTGCTGGCGTTTGGCCTCCGCCCGCGCAGTCACCCAGCGCCGTCTGGCAGGTGTCGCGTGACAGTGCGACGGGCACGAATCACACGCGTCGCTGCACGTGCGTCCATCGCACCCGGCCGTCCAGTGAGTGCACTTGGAAGCGACATCATCGCACACCCAGCAGTAGCAAAAGTCGCAGCGGTCGCCGTGTGCGCCCGGCTTGAAGGGGTGCGTGATGCAGTCGGGCCGAGCGTGCGGTGCGTCGCGTGCAGCGTTGAAGCCCGACTCCCCCGTGACCTCGACATCCGAATCGGAGTCCATCGTCGGCGCCCGTCCTCTCCCGCCTCGTGTGTCCCTGCGCTACGAGGGAGAATCATAGACGGAAACGTCGTGTTGAGCGCCCTCTCGACGGCCCAAACCTCCGTCCATAGCGATAGAGGCCCTCGTGCTTGGGGGTCCGAAGGTTTTGCGCGTTGTGATCAACAGCAGCAGCACCTACAAATCTTTTTCCGCTTGTACACAACAACACAAGATCACAAGTACACAACACTCCGTCTCTAGAACACTAGAAGGACGACTCCGCGCAGCGCAGCGCGCGTATATGACGCGCCAACCGCAGACAGCAGAGCTCCGTCGTCCCCGCTTTCCGCTGGTGTATCTACAGTCGCAGTCAGACAGTCAGTCAAAGACAAAGTGGGCAGTTGTGCGTAGTTCAAGTTCAAGTATCATGTTACTACATAAACAACAGACAACCTAAAGGAACTTGAACTTGAACTTGAACTTGAACGTACAATACAATCTCTATATAGACCCGCCCAAACCGGGAAAGTCTTTGAGGCACGCTTTTTTTGCCCGTGGATCATCGGGAGCGTCCTTCGACAAGGCACCTTGTGGAACGAAGGAGCGTGGCCACCGAGGCTGCACCCTACGAGGGCAAGAACCGGCTCGGCCAGGAGCTCAGGGGCATACCGCTTGGGGCTGCTCGAGGCGCTTGAGGTTTTCCCCAAGTTCGGCTGGGGGCCACGGTGTGCTTGATGGTTCCCGGCCAGAAGCAAGAGGAGGGATGAAGCGGGCGCCGTCGCGGCCTTTTTTTTGTGCCGAACTCCCCACCCCCCCTACGTGTGGCACCCATCGAGAGGGTGCACAGACGGTTCCAGAAAGGTGTCTGCGGTCGCGGGGCATGCAAATCTCATTCCATAATGAGTTGCGTCAGTTTTGAGTTTTTTTTGAGCGTGCAATGACGTCGCGCGACTGCTTCTACTGCGGCAAGCGAGTCGCTGCGGGCAAATCTTGCAGTGTGCTGTTCCTCGACGGTCGGGGGTATCCCCCGAGCGACTCCGAGATCATCCAGTACGCGCAACT
>Ga0210248_102391_pt1 | contig 11189 bp, 8 predicted proteins | sample ChrtobMetP3_32mM_FD_155493 | JGI IMG/M metagenome (GOLD analysis project Ga0210248, IMG submission 155493) | Chrysochromulina tobin associated microbial communities from unialgal haptophyte culture, Seattle, Washington, United States - P3_32mM | ecosystem: Host-associated > Algae > Haptophytes >...
GCATCGTTGGCGGGTTTTGCAGCAGCATCGTAGGCGGCTTGTGCAGCAGCATTGTAGGCGGCTATTGCAGCCTCTTCGTCCGACCGGCTCTGGCTGAGCTCCACAGCCGTAAAATGGGTCGGCATCCAAAGAGGCGGCGGCGGCGGCACGAATCTGAAGTAGCCGCCGCCATAGCCATTACGGCGGGCGTTCTGCTCGGGATCGTCTTTGTCGTCGTCATTCGTGGCCGCCGGCACTGGCCGCGGTGGAGGGTTGCGCGAGCGGCCGCTCGGATGGAACGGAGGTTCGGCGTGCACGTCCTTGAGGTACGAGTAGATCCCGGTGCCGTTCCACGTCGATGATCCGTCGACGATGCGCCGCAGCCCACAGCTATCGCACGCCTGCTCCTGGCAAACGCGTGTCCACGAGCTCAAACCTGGCGATGGAGCAGCAGTGCCATTCTGTTTTGCTTGGTAGTTTGGGCGCCACTCTACCTCATCGACGACCATGGTGCGCACGTAGGTCGGACCCGTATCGAAGGTGTGTGGCATGGCCGCGCCGCTCGTCGCCATCAGCTCCACGGCCTCCTTGGGAAACACGCCATTGCGCACCTTGATGTCGCCACTCTTGATCTTCTCGTGCAGCTTGATCACCGCCTCCTCGATCGAGTCGCGAAAGGCGTATCGCTTGATGAAGACCTCCTTGTCCTGGCCAAGCCGATGGATACGCCCCGCCGCCTGGTGCTCCTGCGCCGGGTCCAAAGAGGGCTCGAGTAGGAAGACGCGACTGGCCGCGGTGAGCGTGATGCCAACGGCCGCCGTCTGGTAGGTGACCACCATGACCTTCGCGCCGTTGTCCTTGCTCTCTTGGAACTCCTTGATGCGCGCGTGGCGCTGCAGCGGCGGCGTCTTCGAGTTGAATTCGAGCACCTTGAGCGGCTTCGTGTGCTGCCCCTCAGCCTCCTTGGAAGCGAGGAGTCCATCCGCGCCGGTCTCTCCTTGAATGAGACCCACGAGGCGCTGCTGCACCTCGTTGAAGCGCGTAAAGACGACGACCTTCATGTTTGGCTCGTCGGCGCGCAGTGCCTGCAGGTCTTTCATGAGCGCCACGAATTTGGTCATGTTGGCATTCGGAAGCCATGACGTGACCGAGTGCGTGCCGGCGCCGTCGCCCTTACCGTATGCCATCCGAGAGCGCCTCTCTTGGGGTGTCAGCTTGACGGTCATGTGCAGCGGGCTGTGGGTCGCGAGGAACGCCTTCGATGCCTCAGCGAAGCGGCCGACGGCAAGCGGCCGGAAGAGGTCGAAGGTGTTCTTGTCCTCACCGTTGCCAACCGCCTCCTCGTCCTCGTGAACATCGAGAACGACAGCCGCGACGGGCCGCTTGCCGCGTGCCTTCTCAGACACGCCGCCGCCGCCGCCAGCGCTGGCAGCTGGCTGCTCGATCGCTCGCTTACGCTTGCCACGGCCGAGTGCCACACCCTCGGCGATGGGCCCGGCGGGGGCAGTGGGCGCGGAGACTTCTTCTACGTCCTCGGTGTCCGTGTCCACACCCTTGTCCTTTGCATCGCCGGCGTCGATGGCCATTGCGTCGCCATCCGCACCACTGCCAGAGCCACTGCGGGAGCCGCTGCCGAAGGCAGCAGCGGCATCACCCAAGCTGCTGGTAACGCCAGCCTTCTTGTCATCGGCAGCCTTCTGGATGTCGGAAGGCGTTTGCACGACGCGACGGAAGCGGTTGCCGTACTCGTCCTTCTGCTCGGCGATGCCACCCGACACGATGTGCGGATCGTAGAGGTGAGCGCACGCCCGGAAGCGCTTGTCGTTCTCGTCGAGCTTGAATGGGCCACCGTCGGCGCACACGTGCAGCTGGTAGAGGACCTTCTCATCGGTGGACATGTCGAGCCACACCGTCTTGCACTCCGCGTCGGGCAGCGCGAGAGCGACGTCGCCGCCGATCCGCATGCTCTTCGTGTGGCGGATCATGAACTTGCGCATCAGATCGACTACCTCCTGGTTGGGGAGATCGTCGACAGGGCAGTTGGGCGACACGTCCACAAAGCCTTTGGCACGATGGTCATAATTCGTCCACCAGCCCGGATCTCCCGGATTCCCTGGGGACCAGTTAGGGCGTTCCTTGCCACGCAATACGTAGCTGAGGGGGTGGCCTTTCGCTCCTTTCGCAGGCCTACAATCCATGCCAAGCAGCTTTGCTTGATTCCGTAGCTGCCCTACGAAGTCGGTGGAGAACGGCGTCCCAGTGCAGCACCACGTGAAGTCGGTCTTGATCTGACGCAGAGCCGAGAGCTTGCTCGACGTCGTGCTGCTTCTGTCGGACAGCAGATGCGCCTCGTCGAGCACGAGGCGGTGCACATGCATGTTCTTGATGAGAGCCGCGGGCAGGTTCTGGTGCGGCGTCGTCAGGATCACATCCGCGGTGCGCAGGTTGCGCAGCGCCTTCTCGTGGTTCTCACGGCTCTTGTAGTACGTGTACACCTCGAGGCTGGGCGCGAACTTCTTCATCTCATCCTCCCACTGCTGCACGAGCGTGTTGTTGACGACGATGAGCGTCACCTTGTACTTGTGGCATGCCCCGCCGTCGGTGAGCAGCCCCATGAAGGCCTTGTCGGGGACGGACTTGGCCTTGGACGGGTTGGCAAGGATGAGTGAGGTGACCACCGCGGTTTTACCCATGCCCATTTCGTCTGCGAGCCATCCGCCGCGCACTCCGAGGCCGGTTAAGCCATTGTGGCCGAGCATCGAGGCGTCCGTGGAGCGTTCGACGTCCATCATGAAGCGAAGGGACTGCTTCTGGTACGGCCGCAGCTTGATCGACGGCTCGAGGCCACGCGGCTCGGGCTCCTCGATGGGGTACACTTGCTGGATGGCGGCGAGGAGCTCGTCGCAGGGCCAGCGCTCGACACGGCGCGGTCGATGGTTGTCCGCAGGAACGCCCGACGATCCGGCGGAGGACGGGCCCGCGACGTCCGCGGCCGCCGGGGTGGTTGGCGGTGGCACTCCCTTGTGTAGACGCCACTGCTGCCGCTCCCACACCCACGAGGGCACACTGTGCCGCGCGACGCAGTGTGCGCCCCACCGTGGGCAGTCGGAGGCCGGAGCGTCTTTTGAGACGAGAGCCGATGCGGCGACATGTCAGAACTGGCAGCGCGTGCGAAGGCAAGGAGCGATGCGGGTGAGGCTTCTACCACTGCCTCCTTACCGCACACGTAGCAAAAGCAGTTGTCACAACAGTCGTGCTCCTTGCCCGCGACGAACTTGTGCACGCAGCAGAACTCGCGCGCGTGCGGGTAGTCGACGAGTGCGAGGTCACCCGAGCGGCTGACGAACTGCACGTCGTCGTCGTCGTCGACGTCGTCCACAGCGTGTGGTGCGCTCGCGGACGAGCCTGTGGCCGCGGCGCCACGCATGGGCGCGTCGACGATCATGGCGTCTTCGTCCTCGCCTAGGTCGGTCAGCGCAGTAGACAGCTTGCGTGGCGATAGGCCGACCTTGAACTCGCCCTCCACCTTGACTTTGGGCAGCACAGGCGGCTGGTCCTTGAGGCTCGTATTTTCCTGGTCCTTGTGCACGCCATGTTCGCTGGCCGTGATCTTGCGGCCAGCACGTGCGGTCGCAGAGGAACCTCCCACAGCCGCAGTCGCGCTGGCGGCACCGGCAGCACTCGGGCTGACCTCGTCGCAAAAGCCGAACACGTCCGGCGTGCTCATCACGTCTAGACGCCCGCCACCGAAGATGGGACGACCTGTTGCTAGGAACCGTGAAAGTGAAGTTGCATGCACGCCTTTTACCGGTCATTGTTCATCCCTACACGATCCATGTACATGTATCAGGACAGTCTGTGCGTGTCCCGGCTCCCCCCGGTGTCTTTGGAAGCGCAAGTGAACATGGTAAGCCGCGCGCGCGCGCGCGCGGCGGTCGGCGACGGCGGCGAGAAGATCCGCATGCAGCAGCTTTTTAAGGGGAGGTTGAGAGGGGGGCGGCGAGAGCGTGTTACAAATGAAGCTCATATAGGTCCCGTAGGTCCCATCGTCTCGGCGCGGAGATCCTTCACAGGGCCGCCCTGACAGGGGGGGCTTTGTGATCGATGTACATGTCGGCAAAGGGCGGGATCGGCGCGCGGTCGCTGGCCTCCGCGAACCTCGACGGCTTGAGTTCGCTCTCCTCGCTGACGAGTGGTGCCCGCAAGCCTCTTTGCGGCGTGGAGGCGCGCGACAGCTCAGCTGACGAGAATCTGCTCGCTCACGCCGAGCCCCACGAGGCACCTAAGCGGCAGTCGACGCTCTTGGGCTTCGTCACCCGGCCCGCAGTATCCGAGGTCGTCATCGCTGTGGAATCTGAACAGATGGTAGCCGAGACGGCCAACGATCCGCTTGGCGTTGACGAGGATGACGGCGCGGCGCCCTCGTGGGCTGCCTCTGGTGGCATGGTCCTCGAGGTGCTCGAGGAGATGGTGACGCAGGTGCTCGGCCGGGACGGTGGCCTTCTTGACGAGAGCGAGCGCTTCTGGCTGGCTGCGGTGCGCTCAGGCTCAACGGCCGCGCGCGCGCTCTACGCGCGCTTGTACGCGCGGCGCGGCGTCTCCTTCACCCTTGACGATGCACTCGGCTACCCCGAGGTCGGCGGGAACGCGGCGGCGGCGGCGCGTGAGCTGCGCCACGCGGGCCTCGCGCGCCTCGTCTCTCTCGAGGCACCGCTCGATGGCGCATGCGCCTCCATACTCATCGAGCAGCTTGCAGGCGCGGCCCTCAAGGAAGCTTGCGCCGCAGCTGGCATCTCCAGTGCGTCGGGCCGCTCACCCCTTGCATCACGCCCCTCCACCGCAGCTGGCCCCTCCACCGGCGCTTCCGCCGGCACACACAGCGTGGCGGCGGCAGCGCCGTGCGCCAGTGGATTTGGGCTCGTCGGAGGCGCCGCTCCGGTGGCGGAGCAGCGTCGCCTACTTCGTCAACGGCTATCTCTCCCTCCAGTGCGACCGCGTACCAGGCCACCCTCCCTCACCGCCGCCGCCGCCGCCGCCGCGGCCGCCGCCGCCGCCGATGCCGCCGCCGCCGCCGCCGCCGCCTCCCGCCACTCATCGTTGCATGCGTCGGGCTGGTTTGAGCCGACAGCGGCGCCACCACTGCTGCCGGCGCCGCTGTCGACACTGGCGCCGTGCGCGGCTGTGCCATCGAGCGCCGTCACAAGCGCCGTCGCGGGCGAGGGCGGCGGTCGGCTACGCCCGGCACAGCGCGCGAGCGTGCTGCGCCGCATCGTGACGCTGCTCACCTCACCCAGAGTAGGCAAGGGCGCTGGAGCGGGCGAAAAGCCGTTACAGGTCGCCGAGGGGCGCACCGGGGTAGTAATAGTGCTCACGGAGGCGCCTCTAGCCGCCCTGCTGCTCGCCGAGTGGCTGTTCTTTCGGGGCTCGTATTGCGGTGGTATCGCAACTGCGGCGGCCGCGGCCATGGGTTGCCGCTCGCTCCGCCCTCCGGAGTACGCGGCTGAGTGGTGCTGAGTGGCGCTGATTGGCGCTGGTTGCCTCCCATATGGCGGATTGCCACGGACAGCTTGCCTGATGGCCGCTCTGATGGCCTCCCTCATCAGGTATGCTCTGCCGCCGCCCGCGTCGCTGCCCCCTTCAGTGCCCAATCGCGCCGTCCTGACGCGATGCGAAGCTGCGGGCTGCCTGGGCGCCGCGTACGTGGCGTGCGTCGAGGCGGATGACGAACCCGCTCTGCATGCACTCGCGCGCTGTGCCGAGCGCGTGCTGCGCGCCCTCGTCGCGCGCCGTCGCGCCGCTGCCGATGCAGACGCACTCGCCGAGGCGGAAGCAGCCGTTGAAGAGCTCTGTGCGGTGGCGGGCATGCGAGCTGCCTCCAAGCTGCATGCCTCCAGGGAGCTGCATGCCTCCGAGGTGGAGGGCTTCGAGCTGCTCCGCGCGACGCAGCCGCTCGCGGCACGCACGAGCGTCGGCTGGCTGTGCGCGAGCTTGCTCACTGTCCACGTGTCACTGCTCGAGAAACGCAAGAGGTAGGCTGCTGATTGGCCGCGGATTGCTTCTGAATGGTTCTGAATGGCGCTGATGGCCACTCACGGCTCGGCTCGGATTGCCTGCTTCATCAGGTACGCCGAGTCGGCGACGCTGCTCGAGCTGCTGCTCGCGTCCCCCTTCCTCTCGCGCCGTCGTGGCAACTGGTGGATGCGCTTGGCGATCGATCGGGACCATGTAGGGGGCGCGCGCAAGGCCGACGGAGCGCTTCTCCTTGCCGCCTTGCGCGATCCATATTTGGCAGCTGCCGAGAAAATCGACCTCGCCCGCCGCGCGCACAAGCTGAGCTCTGCGGAGCTCTCGGATGCCGAGCGGCTCACATTGCCTCCCCCCCCTGCCGAGCCTTCCACACTCATGATTGGAGCGCGCGCACTGCGCCAGGTGTGCCGATGAGCCCTGAGTGCGTCTGAGTGCGTCTGATTGCGCAGTTGCGCCAATGAGCACTGATTGGCACTGCTGAGGACCGCAGATTGCAATTGATGGCTGCTTGATTGCGGCTGATTGCCGTTCGTCGGGCTGCACCAGGGGGGCGGCGCGCGCGTAGTCTACGTCTCACTCGCGGACGAAGGCGGCGCGGCGACATGCCACGTGGAGGAGCTCGTGCTGCAGGTTCGTCAATCGCCGCTGATGGGCGCTGATGGGCGCTGATGGGCGCTGATGGGCGCCGACTGCGAATGATTGCTACAGATTGATAGAGCTGATCTGCGGAGGAACTCATGCTGTTGCAGGAGTACGCAAGCCACGGCGGCTGGCGTGGCTGGCACACGGAGACAGGCGTTCATGCGGCTCTGTTCACACTACTCATGTGGGACATCCTCTTTGGGCCTGCGCTAACGGCCGACGCCTTCACCTCGCGCTACCAGGTGATTGCGGATGATTGCGGATGATTGCGAATGGTAGCCGCGCTAACGGCCGACTCATGCACCTCGCGCGCGCGCTTGCCAGGACGCACCACATGACCTGACGCTCGACGCGGGCGAGTTCGTGGGCGCGCGCCGAGCAGCGATCACCGCACGCCTCGCCACACTCCGCTCCTTGCATGGGGCTGCCGTGGCGGAGGAGGTGCTGACGGCGTGGGCGTTACATCGGGGCACGCGCTGCCGCGGCATCCACTGGGACAAGTGGGAGGAGCGTGGTGTTGAGCACTTGGCCGAGCTCGCAGGCTGCCTCGGAGGCGCGGCGGTCGCGGCGGTCTGTGAAGCCTTCTGTGAAGACTACGCGGGCTGGCGGGGCGGGATGCCCGACTTGGTCGTGTGGCAGCGCCGAGAGCCGCCCCCCGAGGAGGAGCCGTTGGCGGGAGCGTCGGGGGGAACGGGGACGTTCTATCCGTACGGCGAGGCGCGGCTGGTCGAGGTCAAATCTCCGAACGACAAGCTCTCCGAGCAGCAGCGCGCCTGGATCGAGCGGCTGAGCGCGCGGGGGGTGCTTGTTGAGGTGTGCTCCTTGCATGCTGATTCCCCTCGCTCATTGCATGCTGAGCCCCCCCCTCTCATTGCTGCAGGTGTGCCGTGTGGGCGAGGGGCTGCGCACGCAGTACGATCGGCTGCGCCCGAGCTTCGCGCCCCTCGTGCTCACGCCGTCGGACGCGCTGTCAGCGCCGTCAGCGCCGCCACCTGCTGCTGCTGCTGTTGCTGCTGCTGTGGCGCTGCCGCCGCCGCCGCGACAGGCGGCTCTCGCGGAAGCGTTCAGCGATGAGGACGCATTCGCTCAGGCTGCGCCGCCGAACAAGCTGGCGCCTCGCGCGCACAAAGCAGCAGCTGTCGAGGCGGCGCTTACCTACGCGACGACCTTCCAGGTAGCCGACAAGCCTGCGGGATCGCGCCTGCGGCTCGCGAAGCCCAAGTGAGCGGAGAATGCCACACACACACACTGTGTACAGCAGTTTGTGGTACAACTCTGGTACAACGGAAGAATTTCTGTTCTGTACACTGTAGTATGAAAATAAAGGATACTATATATTTCAATATAAGTCGAGTACATACTAGTGCTCTAGTCATCATGGCACGTCAGTCACACACGCGTTTCAACGAGGAGAGCGAACTCAAGCTAATACGCTCTCGCTCGCACCCCTCTCAACCTCCCCTTTATAAATTATAGCTGCTGCATGCGGATCTTCTCGCCGCCACCCGCCGCCCGGGCTGACCATGTTCACCCGCACTTCCAAAGACATCGGGGGGAGCCGGGACACACACAAGTCTGTCCTGACACGTGGATCGTTGGGACATCAATTAACGGTAAAAGGCGTGCATGCAACTTCACAACCAGGCTTTCCTACCATCAGGTCGTCCCACTTCGTGGCGGCGTCTAGACGTGATGAGCACGCCGGACGTGTTCGGCTTTTGCGACGAGGTCAGCCCGAGTGCTGCCGGTGCCGCCAGCGCGACTGCGGGTGTGGGAGGTTCCTCTGCGACCGCACGTGCTGGCCGCAAGATCACGGCCAGCGAACATGGCGGGCACAAGGACCAGGAGAATACGAGCCTCAAGGACCAGCCGCCTGTGCTGCCCAAAGTCAAGGTGGAGGGCGAGTTCAAGGTCGGCCTATCGCCACGCAAGCTGTCTACTGCGCTGACCGACCTAGACGAGGACGAAGACGCTATGATCGTCGACGCGCCCATGCGTGGCGCCGCGGCCACAGGCTCGTCCGCGAGCGCACCACACGCTGTGGACGACGTCGACGACGACGACGACGTGCAGTTCGTCAGCCGCTCGGGTGACCTCGCACTCGTCGACTACCCGCACGCGCGCGAGTTCTGCTGCGTGCACAAGTTCGTCGCGGGCAAGGAGCACGACTGTTGTGACAACTGCTTTTGCTACGTGTGCGGTAAGGAGGCAGTGGTAGAAGCCTCACCCGCATCGCTCCTTGCCTTCGCACGCGCTGCCAGTTCTGACATGTCGCCGCATCGGCTCTCGTCTCAAAAGACGCTCCGGCCTCCGACTGCCCACGGTGGGGCGCACACTGCGTCGCGCGGCACAGTGTGCCCTCGTGGGTGTGGGAGCGGCAGCAGTGGCGTCTACACAAGGGAGTGCCACCGCCAACCACCCCGGCGGCCGCGGACGTCGCGGGCCCGTCCTCCGCCGGATCGTCGGGCGTTCCTGCGGACAACCATCGACCGCGCCGTGTCGAGCGCTGGCCCTGCGACGAGCTCCTCGCCGCCATCCAGCAAGTGTACCCCATCGAGGAGCCCGAGCCGCGTGGCCTCGAGCCGTCGATCAAGCTGCGGCCGTACCAGAAGCAGTCCCTTCGCTTCATGATGGACGTCGAACGCTCCACGGACGCCTCGATGCTCGGCCACAATGGCTTAACCGGCCTCGGAGTGCGCGGCGGATGGCTCGCAGACGAAATGGGCATGGGTAAAACCGCGGTGGTCACCTCACTCATCCTTGCCAACCCGTCCAAGGCCAAGTCCGTCCCCGACAAGGCCTTCATGGGGCTGCTCACCGACGGCGGGGCATGCCACAAGTACAAGGTGACGCTCATCGTCGTCAACAACACGCTCGTGCAGCAGTGGGAGGATGAGATGAAGAAGTTCGCGCCCAGCCTCGAGGTGTACACGTACTACAAGAGCCGTGAGAACCACGAGAAGGCGCTGCGCAACCTGCGCACCGCGGATGTGATCCTGACGACGCCGCACCAGAACCTGCCCGCGGCTCTCATCAAGAACATGCATGTGCACCGCCTCGTGCTCGACGAGGCGCATCTGCTGTCCGACAGAAGCAGCACGACGTCGAGCAAGCTCTCGGCTCTGCGCCAGATCAAGACCGACTTCACGTGGTGCTGCACTGGGACGCCGTTCTCCACCGACTTCGTATACCAGCTCTCGAGCCAAGCAAAGCTGCTTGGCATGGCTTTGGGGCGTGCGAATGGCAGCCCCCTCAGCGACGTGTTCGGTGGCAAGGAACGCCCCAACTGGTCCCCAGGGAATCCGGGAGATCCGGGCTGGTCGAAGCGTTATGTCAACCGTGCCAAAGGCTTTGTGGACGCGCCGCCCGAGTGCCCTGTCGACGATCTCCCCAACCAGGAGGTGGTCGATCTGATGCGCAAGTTTATGATCCGCCACACGAAGAGCATGCGGATCGGCGGCGACGTCGCTCTCGCGCTGCCCGACGCGGAGTGCAAGACTGTGTGGCTCGACATGTCCGCCGATGAGAAGGTCCTCTACCAGCTGCACGTGTGCGCCGACGGTGGCCCTTTCAAGCTCGACGAGAACGACAAGCGCTTCCGGGCGTGTGCTCACCTCTACGATCCGCACATCGTATCGGGTGGCATCGCCGAGCAGAAGGACGAGTACGGCAACCGCTTCCGTCGCGTCGTGCAAACGCCTTCCGACATCCAGAAGGCTGCCGATGACAAGAAGGCTGGCGTTACCGGCAGCTTGGGTGATGCCGCTGCCGCCTCCGGCAGCGGCTCCCGCAGTGGCTCTGGCAGTGGTGCGGATGGCGACGCAATGGCCATCGACGCCGGCGATGCAAAGGACAAGGGTGTGGACACGGACACCGAGGATGTAGAAGAAGTCTCCGCGCCCACTGCCCCCGCCGGGCCCATCGCCGAGGGTGTGGCACTCGGCCGTGGCAAGCGTAAGCGAGCGATCGAGCAGCCAGCTGCCAGCGCTGGCGGCGGCGGCGGCGTGTCTGAGAAGGCACGTGGCAAGCGGCCCGTCGCGGCTGTCGTTCTCGATGTTTTCGAGGACGAGGAGGCGGTTGGCAACGGTGAGGACAAGAACACCTTCGACCTCTTCCGGCCGCTTGCCGTCGGCCGCTTCGCTGAGGCATCGAAGGCGTTCCTCGCGACCCACAGCCCGCTGCAAATGACCGTCAAGCTGACCCCCCAAGAGAGGCGCTCTCGGATGGCATACGGCATCTTCGGCCCCGGCACGCACTCGGTCACGTCATGGCTCCCGAATGCCAACATGACCAAATTCGTGGCGCTCATGAAAGACCTGCAGGCACTGCGCGCCGACGAGCCAAACATGAAGGTCGTCGTCTTTACGCGCTTCAATGAGGTGCAGCAGCGCCTCGTGGATCTCATTCAAGGAGAGACTGGCGCGGGCGGACTCCTCGCTTCCAAGGAGGCTGAGGGGCAGCACACGAAGCCGCTCAAGGTGCTCGAATTCAACTCGAAGACGCCGCCGCTGCAGCGCCACGCGCGCATCAAGGAGTTCCAA
>Ga0210248_102415_pt1 | contig 11055 bp, 5 predicted proteins | sample ChrtobMetP3_32mM_FD_155493 | JGI IMG/M metagenome (GOLD analysis project Ga0210248, IMG submission 155493) | Chrysochromulina tobin associated microbial communities from unialgal haptophyte culture, Seattle, Washington, United States - P3_32mM | ecosystem: Host-associated > Algae > Haptophytes >...
GCCTCCCTGCGCGCGCGCCGGCGCATCTGGCACTCGGCGCGCTCGGGCTCGGGCGTGAGTCAGCGCGAGCACCATCCCATCTCCGCCGCGCTTTGATGAGCTCTGATGGCACTGTTGTGGTGAGCGGCGGGCCCACTCGGAGCTGAGGACTTGACTTTCTAATTGAACTTTGAGGAGCCCAGCGCGCTGGAGAGCGCGGAACTGCCACCGCGTCGCTAACCCAAGCCGCAGTGAAGTGAGATCATGTGAGCTGAGTGCGTAGACCTAGATATTAGAACTTGTAGTCCACGCCCGATTGGCAATTGCAATGGTTGCGCAGCCATGCCCGCCCCCAGCGCCCTATTTACTTGTATATAGAAGGGAGGTCTCGGGTCCGTGCGGGCCACATCGCACATGCGCCATCCGATCATCCGGTCCATGCATCCGGTCTCTCTCGTGATTGGATCTTATACCTAGTAGGAAGGTGCTGAGAAGTCTGAGATACTGATTCTGTTTCACTTTGGAGGACTGGACGACAACGGACAAGCACTCGCTGCCGCCGCCAGCCCATGCGCCAGCCGCGGCGAGTGCTTCGAGTGCACACGGTTCCTTGACCGATCAACCGAGCAGGGATGCCGCCCGGACTGCTCGGTGCAGCAGCGGCAGCTCAAGCGGCAAGCTGGCGCGGCCATCATCCTATCCTACCCTGATCCGGCTATCGGCACTCCGACTCGTTCTGTGGTCGATGAACTTTGACGGCGTCGGGTAAGAAGCGGCTGATTCGCAGATGCTCGCCGTGGACGACTCTCGCAGGTCCAGGTGCCCGTTAGGTGCCCGTGCCCGCACGGCGCACTGCGATTGAGAGATGTACTCAGACTTGTACAGAAGCTGAGCTAAGGAGCGAATGGGCAATGGGGTAGCGTAGACACGGTTCATGGTGTAAATATAAGCCGATCAGGGCGACGAAAAATAGGGCGACGGAAGGGACGTATGATGGCGTCCATGTAGCGCGCGTTGGTATGCGTGACAAAGTCGGCCCACAGTGACAAACACAGTGCATCACCGAGGGTGGCACGCACTTGCTTGACAATGCGCATAAGCGCAGCCTGCTCCAGCGCTGCTGTGCGCGCTTGCGCACCTTCATGGCAAATTTGACCCGGAGGGCGGGTTGGAACGCCGCAGGCCGTGGCCGTGCGCCGTGGGCTGCGATCGTGCCATGGCTTAGGGCGCAAGCCGTCACAGCTCGATCGCGAGTCCGGGCTTGGCGGCGGCGGCACGGAGGGCGCCCCCGGCGTCGTCGTTGAGCTCGACATGAGCTGCAGAGTACGTTGGAAGGCTCCGCTTCAGTCGGAAGGAGTGTTCGCTCGCGCCCTATTGAAAACGCCTTTTAAGGCAGCATCCAAATTAGGAAATAAGTACACAGAACCCAAAACAGCGATCCACACATGTTTACAGTGCTCTCACAATCTACAGATACAACTGGAATCCACTCCGGTCATTCACCGCGTCTCGCACCGCTTGTTTCCCTGCATCTCCAATTTTGTAGCCCGTGCCCGAGATGACCAGTTTGGTCAGGACCGCATTGACCTTGAGCGCCTCCACGATCGCCTGGGCACCCTCGGCGCCAATCTCGTTGTTGCTGAGCCCGAGCTCGGTCACCACCGCGTTGACCTTCAGCGCCTCGGCGATCGCCTTGGCACCATCGTCGCCAATGGAGTTGCTGCTGAGCCACAGCGTGGTCAGGACCGCCATGACCTTCAGCGCCTCCGCGATCGCCTTGGCACCCTCAACCCCGATGTTGTTGCGTCCGAGGTCGAGGGTGGTCATCACCGCGTTGACCTTCAGCGCCTCCGCGATCGCCTTGGCACCCTCAACCCCGATGTTGTTGCCTCCGAGGTCGAGGGTGGTCATCACCGCCATGAACTTCAGGTCAGACGCAATGAGGATGGTGTCGGCGGGTCCGAGGTTCTGGCCTGAGAAATAGGCCAAACTCTGGTCACGCGTCATGCCCGAGAGCATGATGCCCTTCTCCGCGCCGATCTTGGCGAGCATCGTGGCCGACTTAATGTCGAGGCTGTTCTTGAGCAAGTTGCAGTTCTTGAGCACCACCGACATAGCAGGGATGAGATAGGCGACGACGAGCATGGCTGCAGCCACTTGGAGCCCCCTGTTGGACAAGTCGAGCTCTGTGACGCCGCCCTCGCGCATATGCTGCACCGGGATACCGCAAACGATTCCCGAGCCCGCACAGGCAACAGCTGCGATCGTCAGTTCCAACGGCGGCTCTCCTTCGCCTGAGATACAGCTGTTGAGAGCATCCTTTGCTGTCCCATGTAGCAATGAAGGGCGGCGCATGTCGCCAGCCCCGTTTTGCAGATCCGCGGCCCGAACAGCGGCCACGTCCACCACATAGCCGTAGCCATGGAGGCGCGCAAGCCCAGGCAGCATCCGCCCCGCTACGGCCGCGTCCCCGGGCCGGCCGGCCTCGATCAGCTGCTCCACGTCAAGGTCGGTGATCTGATCCAGACGTGTGGGTACTGGCTGCCCGTCGCGGCGGCACAGGCGCGAGCAGAGGACACGTTGCGCCAGCGCCCGCCACGATCGAGTCACGCCCTTGAGCTCGGCCAACGTGGCCACGTCCACCAGGCCCAGAGCAGCCTCCATGGCGTCCGCCGAGAACGAGGGCTGCTGCAGCGGCTCGGGCGATAACGTGGAGCTGGCCGGCTGCTGCGGCGCCTCAACGTCTTCCGGTACAAATGCCGGCTCGGCGTTTGGCGGCGCGTGCTTCTCAGCGCTGCCAAAGTCACCACCCGCGCCGATCAGCGCGCAGAGTTCGGGGGCGCGCTTGCCGTTGAGTCGGGAGGCGATCGCGCGCTGGATGTGCTTGAGCGCCACCACGGGGGCGTCGAGATAGAGGGCGTCCTCGATGAGCTGGATCAGCTGCACGACCGAATGCTCGTCCGAGCTCGGCCACGTGTAGTCTGGGTCCATCAGCTTGCACACCATCTGAAGCGTCGAGGCCATGATCGTGGGCAAGGGATAGATGCCATCCTCGGAGGTGGCGAGATCCATCAGATCCTTCAAGGTGCCCATGAGTCGGGCTGCGTCGCGCGACAACGTGACCTCCTCTCCGTCTCGCGCTCGCACGCGTATTTGCTCCTCGTGCTTGGCCTCCTTCGCCGTGGGCGCCTCCTCCGTCTCCTCAGCCGACGATGCACGCATCTTCCTCCAGATCACACACTCTTGAACACACACTCTTCACACTTGAATTTCCCGGTGGAAAGCCCAAGAAGGCTCGAATGCGAACGTCGAAACGGCGTCCCGTCGTTTCAAATTCAGCCACAAGTTTCGTCGAGGAACGTCACGCTGCTCACTCGCGCGTTGTTCACTGGAATCCTGTGACCATCGCGCCTGGGGACAATGCTTGCTCTGTGGGTTTTCTACAGGCTCGTTCACGCGCCACTCCAAGACGCACCTCCGGCGGCGTGGTGTGGCGCGGCCATGGTGGCCAAGCAGGTGGTAGAGTACGCTGTGGCGTTCCGCAAATTGATATGGCGCCATCGGCATGCAAGCACGGCTGGTGCCGCGCTCGCACTGTACGCGCTTTCGAGTATGGCGTGGACCGAATGGGGTCAGTACTACTTTTGCGTGTGCCCATCGCCGATCAGCAAGCACCTGGACACGAATGCTGTGCGCTTCACAGTGATGCTCACGCTCAACGACGGCTACGTCGATTTCTTCCACGCGTGGTTCGCGCAGTACAAGAGGCTCGGGCTGCCCTACGAAGTGCTCGTCGTCGCCGAGGACGACAAAGCTTTGAAGCGTTTGCAGCAAAAGTACCCATCGGAGCCATTGGTGCTCGTCGAGCGCGGCCACATCAACAGCTCCACCGTCGAGTCAGGCTTCAACAGCCTTGCGTACAAGCAAATGATGGCGGCGCGCGCCACGCACATGCTGCGCCATCTGACAGTCGGCAAGAACCTCCTCTTTGCCGACGTCGATGCCTTTTGGGTCTCCGACCCGCTGCAACACTTTTCTCCCGAGTTCGACATGTGGATGCCGGTGGAGAAACCTGCCCTGTGGCCCTTTCGCACGCACAATTACCACAACGCGGGCTTCATGGGCGTGCTCAGCAACACACGCACGATCGGGCTCATCAAGTCCTGGGAGCGCGAACTCATTCGCCTTGGGGCGAGTCGCAACCAACGTGTGCTGCACGATTTGCTCGTCCAGAGCGATGGGGAGCCGAACGCCGTGCACCTGCAGTCGCTGCCGCACCTGCGCTTCCCAAGCGGGCACACGTACTTTGAGCACGGCTGTAAGGGCGACGCCGTCATCGTGCACGTCAACAGCATATTCCGAGGCCACGCACAGAAGCAGCAGGCCTTACGCGCTGAGGGTCTTTGGACGGACCAAAATTATGAAGGCTCAAGGGTGCGTTGAGAATACAAGTACGCACGCTTGCTCGTGTTGTAGCTGTAGGACCGAACTGTCTGCAGTACATTGTGGGCGGCCGAGTGTTCACACAGCGCACGTCTTCACAGTTTCCCGTCCTTCACGGGTGACGTCCTTCGCGCCTGACGTCGACGGCGCTCCCCACGCAGCGATGGAGCCTCTCACCGCTTCCGAAACCTGGGAGGCGACCTGCGGCTCGGATACCCCCGCGCTGCGTGAGGCGCTCGCCTCCGCCGAGCGCGAGGCGGCCTCGCTGCAGCGCACGGCGGAGAAAATCCTCGCGCTCGCGCAAAAGTCGATCAAGGCATCGGAGGCGGCGACGCTGGCGCGCAAGGAGCTCGGGGACGCACTCGCCGCGGCTGGCGGCGAAGCATTCGCGCACGCGGACCTTAGCGTTGCGGCCGCCACCGAGGCCAGCGCCGAGGGCTCGACGCCCATCCTCAACTCGAGCAGTCTCGCAGAGATCTTTTCTCAGTTGGAGGTGGCGGAGTCGATGCAATGCCGGCAGGTCACCTCGCTGCTCATCGAGCCGCTGACGGCGATGCTCGAAGACCCACGCGGCCTCGCCTCCTTGCCACGCCTCTCCTCTACGTACAGCTCGCTCTCGCATGACTTTTACGAGTCACTCAATGAGTTTCTTGCGCTCGAAGACGACCGGTCGGCCATGGCGGTCAGGGCGCATGCGAAGACCACGGCCAAGGCGACCGCGCAGGCGGGTGCCGCCGCGCTCAGCGCGGCCAAGTCGCGCCTGGGCGCGGGCATCTCCATCTTCGGCAAGAAGCTCAACGCCCAGTTTGGCAAATCACTCGAGGAGCTCTCCTCGGCAGTCATTGGCGATACGGGCGCGCCGCCACCCCCGCCGCCGCCGCCCGCCGACGCCGCCCCCCCGGCCGTGGGCGGCGCCGAGGGCCGCTCCTTCTCCGCCTCGACGGACGACGCGGCCTCGAGCGCGGGCGACTCGCAGGGCACCCCGAGCTCGATGGCAGAACTTCGCTCTGGCTCGGCGACCCTGCACGACACTCAGGCGGCAGTCCTGCGCCATCAGCTGGGACTCCTCAAGACACGTCACACGTTCCAGGCACGGCTGCTGGAGACGCGGCGCGCCGCGCGCATTGCGCTCGCCCGGACCTTGGTCGACTACTTTTACGCCAACTTCGCGAGCACGCTCCAGGAGCAGAAGATTCTCGAACGCCATGAGCTCTCCATCCGGGCGATGCAGAGCCAGGCGGAGGTGGCGGGCCAGGGGCTCGAGGACGTGCGTGCCCAGATCCGCGAGGTGGTCGTCCCACTGAAGGCGCTCGTCGAGTCGCTCTCGATGCCGCCCGCCGAGATGGCCGTGCCGCGTACGCTGCTGCAGGCATTCACCTCACCGCTCCTCGCCGGCGCGGACGCGCCCGCGGCGGTCGCGCCGTCCGAGGCGGCGGTCAAGGAAGGCATCCTCTTCGTGCAGCAGGGCCTCCTCCGCCAATGGAAGCGGTGCTGGTGCGTCATCGCCAACGGTACGCTCACCATCGATCGCCTGCCCTCGCGCCACACTGCCGGTGAGGACTTGTCCACCAAGAAGGAGAAGCTCAAGGTGGCCGAGCTGCAGCTCGTGCTGTGCAACGTCAAGCCGATCCGCAAGGGGACGGGATTCCATCTCGAGCTGCGCTCTCCGAATGAGCTCATCCAGCTGCAGGCGCTCTCGCAGCGTACGATGACCGATTGGGCCGACGCGATCAACGCCGCCGTGGCAGCCGCCTTTGGAGCAGCGCCCTCCGCACCGGGGCGCAAGACGACGAATCGCTCAGCCGCTCTCGAAGAATTCCTGAGCAGCGGGCTCAAGTGCGCGGACTGCGGCGCGGCGGCGCCCGAATGGGTCAGCATCAATTTGGGCGTGGTCATCTGTCTCGAATGTGCGGGCTGCCACCGCTCTCTGGGAGTACACGTGAGCAAGGTGCGCTCCCTGGTGCTTGATTCGATGGATGAGCCGCTCGTGAACCTCATCAGCCACCTGCACACGGCCACGCTGCCGCCGCCGCTACCGGCTGCCGATGGTGCTGCGAGCGTGCCGCCGCCCGCCGGCCCGAATGGCGTCTGGCAGCCCGCACTGCCGGCGAGCGTGCGCGTACCTGCGACCTCGGACGGGCCCGACGGGCCAGGGCCGCGCACCTACCGTGAGGTCTTCATCCGTCTCAAGTACGAGCTTAAGGAGTTTGTGGTCCCCAAGCACCGTCTGCTCCCAGCCGGCACGCTCGTCGCCGACGCCTCCCCGGACGCGCTGGCGCAGGCGCTCACGGCGGCCTTGTACGCTGCGTGCGAGGCAGACCAACCGCTGCAGCTGCTGCGGCTCCTTGCAGCCGGTGTGAATGTGAATGCGCCGCCGCCTGCCGCGGTGTCGGCCGAGGCCAAGGCCGCCCGAGCGCCGGCGCCGGCGACCGAGCCGGCGACTGAGGTGGTCGGGGGCGAGGCGCCGGGCATCCCGCCGCCACCGGAGCTGCCGCCCGCGGAGATGCTCCTCGAGCACTGCAAGCGGCGCAAGGCACTGCTCTGCGCACAGCTCCTCGTCCAGCAGGGCATCGGCCTTCCGCCGCCGCCGCTGCCCCCAGCGCCGCCGTCGCCTGCTGGACCACCGCCTGCAGCACCGCCAATGGTGCGGCGCGGAACTGCCGGTTCGTCCACGTGGCAGCCCGCGCAGATGGCGGAAGGCGCTCCCCAACCCAGAGGCGCGGCCTTTGACGATGGGGACATCGCTCTGACCGAGATGACGGAGGCAGCTGCCGAGGCCCTCAACTCCGCCGCCGCCGCGGCGCGTGAACAAGTGGGCGCCTTCGCGACCAGCCTGAGCTTCGGCTTCTCCGCCTTCTCTGCCGCCGTCGCGTCGGTCATCGTCGAGGCGGAGGAGGGAGACGAGCCCAAACCCAAGCGCAGCCCTGAACGGTTGCCCCAGCCGCTAGCTCCGCTATACGAAGCGCCGCCACCGCCGCCGCCGCCACCGCCGCCGCCGCCGCCGCCGCCGCCGCCGCCGCCGCCACCGCCGCCGCCGCCGCCGCCGGCGCCCTCGCAGCCTGTCTTGCCTGTTCCGCTTACGCCGCCGCCGCCTCCGCGCCGCCGCCCATCAGTTGAAGTGATCGAGATCGCCGCGTCGCCATCTTCGGAGCAACCCGCATCCGCGCCGGCGGCGCCCCCGCCGCCACCGCCGCCGGCGCCCCCACCGCCTCCACCGCCGGCGCCGCCGCCGGTGGCGGAGCCCGCCGTGGTGGAGCCCGCCGCTGTGGAAGCTGTGGAAGCTGTGGAAGCTGTGGAAGCTGTGGAAGCGGTGGAAGCGGTGGAAGCGGTGGAAGCGGTGGAAGCGGAGCCAGCTGCCGCGGAGCCAGCTGTGGAGCCAGCTGCTGCGGAACCAGCCGAGGAGAAGGCCGAGCTCGAGGCTTCATAGCCTCGCCAAAGGGCAGGGTCCCGAGGGCGCGTGCGAATAGGTGGGGGCGACGTCTGTACGTCGCTGCGTCCGAGGCGGACGTGTATGGTGGGGCGTCGACAGCAAGCCTAGGATGCACAGGGAATGAAGAGCGAAGTGCCACGCCTCGGCTCGTACTCCCAACAATGGCGCACTACGTTAGCGATTCCGGCATCGTTCGCGGATTCGACGTGCACGGGGCCACGGCGAACGGGCGCGCACTCGGCACAGTTCGGAGCTTTCCGGGTTGAGTTCGCCGGTGTATGTCCGGTCGTGTCTGTGTTCTCTGTTATCTCCCCGGTGTTGGCCCTGTATCGTTTACGGTTCGGTATGTCCGGTATGGTGTGGGACAGTCTGTGCGCGCGGTGGCGGAGAGAATAGAGAGTGTCCTCATATGCCTTTTATTTCGTTATGCGCCGGCTTATTCTCCCAGGCTTCAGCCTGTAGGCTCACGCGACGCCCCTTGCCCCACTCGTCCGCTCACTTACGAACATGCGTACGAAGCGGGTGAGGTTGAAATGGAAATCCGAGTCGTTGGCTGTTTGCTCTTCTCCCTTAAAACCGCCAGGTACGGCTCATCAGCGAGCTTCAGGACAGCTCCTCCTTGCGGTGGACCAGCGCTGACAAGCATGCTACTCGAGGTAGAAGTGCGCAACTGGTGCTGCGCACTCGCCGGCCTCTGGAGCTGCGCAATCGCCGGCCTCACCTTGGTCGAGGCTGCGCCATAGTTCACTCGTGGCTGTGGCTTGCGCTGCCGCACCACTGGAGCCGACGATGGCCGATTGAGACTCTGCCTGAAAGCTTCACCAGTGCTACCGCTGCTTGCCAATGTTGGTGGTGCGCGGTATGCGGGCGGAATCAAGGCTGCCACAATGTGATGTGGAGCAAGCTCCAACGGAGGGATCTGAGGAGGCGCCGTCTTTGGCAGGAGGTCCTGCACGGCGTCAGGTGGTTGGCCGCCAACGCCGAACTGCGGAGCGGCACGATGACTCGCCGGCGCAGACCGTGTTGGCTCGATTCGCGTACTGATCCGGCTCTCATCTAGGCCTCGACCCAGGAGAATCGCCTGACCACGACGCTGCCCAATCGGACGGGCTCGAAAGGCGGCCATACTCGGAGGTGCCCGTTGGTCGTACCAGCGCTGTGTAAATAGATGTTCGAGTTGCGGCGCCTGCCCCCTGAGGTGAATAGGGTTGGGTGCGTAGCGGCCACGCATCTGGTACAGGTGCTGCACCGTCGGCCCGATAGTCTGCGGGGCCATTGACAACGGCGGCTCTGTCTGGGTACTGTTTGCATCATGAAGCGATTCGCTGCCAATGGTCCGGACGCTGTAGTAGCGTGCGGGTGGGACTGCAACACGCTGCTGTGGGAGCTGTCGTGGAGCTGGTTGCGGTGCAGCAGCAGGCAGCTCTGCTGTTGCGCGTGGAGTTGTGCGCGGAGATGACGGTGGTGCAGTCGATGGCAATATATGGGTGCTTACAAGTAAGGAATCGTTGTTGAGGCCAGGCTCGCAATTCCGCTGTCGCTCCTCCATAGAAGTACGGGGATCCACGCCACGATGTGCGTGGTCTATCCTGTATGTGCGCAGTTGCGCGCGAGCGAACGGCTCGATTGACGATTCGGGCGGATATGAGGACGTACCGGTAAAAAGACACCAAGATCGATGAGTTCTACAGTAGAGGGTTTTTGTTCTCTACATAGCAGACCCGCTAGATGACGCACCTCATCACGACGAGGCTAGCGCCCCTAGCCCCACACGGGCGTCGAGCGCGCCGCCGAGTGCGCGCTGCTGATACGCTGGGGGACCAGTGGTCTGAATGACGAACGAGCTGTAAGTGAAACAAACTCGAAACTGTAACTGACGACTCGTCGGCGGAAAACCGCTGACCTCGAGAGCTCGGCTGTCAGTTGAGACTCTACGTTTAACGCTATCCATTGTTATAGTCTTGATATTACTTGTTCGGACACGCGGCGAGCTCTTCGTTCCTATCCGCTATCCGGCCGCATGTAAGATGTATCGACTCTCACGTCATCTCTCAAATGACGTCTCAATAAATGACGCGACAATTGAGCTCAATTCTATGCTAGCTTAGGAGCGTTCCAGGTGCACTCTTCTCACGCTCTTCGCTCGGCCTATTCGTCGACTTCATCCTCGTCAGACCCATAATCTCCCATCCCTGGCAACATTGCAATCGCAGTTGCAGCATGAGTCGCAGTGGCCGCTGCTCCAGACGCAACAGTGCTGGCTGCTGAAACTGCGCATGTGCTGCAGCTGCCCCCGCCCGGTGCCGTGCCGCCCGTTACGGCACTGCCGCTACAAGCGCATGCAGCCGGCCCCGGCTGCGTTTTCACCACCCTCAGCGCCCCGGTGGGCTTTGTGGGCAGCTTTCGCTTCTCCGCACGGGCGCGTCCCTCCCAGATGCTCGGCACAGGCGGGGCGATGGAGACGGCCGGCTTGGCGACCGTTTGTTGCGCTGCGCGCGCCAGCCTATAGAACTCGGCGCCCTCCTGGTGCAGCCGTGCCGACTCTTGCTGCTGCTCGAACTGGCGCTGACGCCGCTCGTCCTCAAAGGCGGCATCGTCGTCGTCGAGCTTCCAATGATCCCTGAGTCGCAGCACAAGAGTGGCAGCGGGTGAGGCGAGCCTTGAGGGCGGTCGAAAATGCATGTCGCAGCGGCCGCGAGGGCGCACATCTGATTCTTGAAGGCATTTCGATGCTCAAACTCCTCCTGCTTGGCATCCTTTTGCGCCTTCAGTCGCTCATAGAGGGAGCGTTTGTCGTCCGGATCGAATTCGGACGCCTCTGCGGGCGCGGGCGCCGCTTCGTCAGCGCCCGCTTCGAGTTGCTCGATCGTGTACTTACCGCCAGAGGCGAAGCGAGAGCTGATTGCAGCGTCGGAAGCCTGCACGGATAATCGGAAGACGTCGGCTGCCGGTCGCTGCTCGGCCGCGTCGACCGTTTTAGCGTGGAACGGGTTGTAGGACATGCTCGTGGGCTAGGTAAGGGCAGGCTCCCTTCTATTACGATCCCATCGGCGACCCTCGTCGACCGCGCAAATACGGTTTCTTCTGTGTCAGATTTGTCTTCTCGCCGAGGAGCTCGGTAACAAGGAAGGGCGGTTGGGCTGGGGCGAAGGTATCTTCTGCGAGCGAGGAAACAGGGGGCGCCAGGCGGACCCCCGTCACCA
>Ga0210248_102420_pt1 | contig 11030 bp, 9 predicted proteins | sample ChrtobMetP3_32mM_FD_155493 | JGI IMG/M metagenome (GOLD analysis project Ga0210248, IMG submission 155493) | Chrysochromulina tobin associated microbial communities from unialgal haptophyte culture, Seattle, Washington, United States - P3_32mM | ecosystem: Host-associated > Algae > Haptophytes >...
AACCGCCATCGCCTCCGCCCTCACCGCCACCACCTTCACCTCCGCCCCCCCCTCCGACGCCACCGTTTCGGCCTCCGCCGCCACCAAACGGCTGCACGACCTCATCTGCACTCAACTACCGCCCCTTTGCCGTCGTCGACGATGGCTCGTGCATCATCGGCGGGTGCAGGGACTCGCGCTTCCCTCAGTACAGCCCCATGGCCACATACTCCAACGGTGGCTGCCCGCCACCCATCCCCGGCTGCATGTACACGGCTGCTGCCAACTACCAAGCGAGTGCGACCTACGACCCGAACGAGGTGTGCATCTTTGCCTACCAGGGTTGCATGAGCCCGAGCGCCTTCAACTACAACCCGACGGCGAACGTCAACTCGGGCTGCGTGCCCAGCATCCCCGGCTGCACAGATTCGAGGGCGAGCAACTACCAAACTGGCTTCAACACCCCCGGTCGCCCCCTATGCGTCTTTCTTGGCTGCATCAACTCGTTAGACACCAGGTACTCTTCGATCGCCACCATTAGCGACGGCTCGTGCCCGAATGCCCTAGGCTGCACCGACCCTGCTGCGGCCAACTACAACCCGATCTACAACGTGCTGCTGGCCGGCTCGTGCACGTACGGAGGCTGCATGACTGTAGGAAATGCCAATTATAACGCGCGGAACACCTTCGCCATCCCAGGCTCGTGCGCGGGCTCGGGCCGCCGCCTCGAGGAGATCCGTCCGGGTCGCCGTCTGCAGGGTCCAGGGTGCTTGGACCCGAGCGCGACAACGTATTCTGCCTCGGCCACATCGCACGTTCAGTCGATGTGCGCGTACGTCATTATTGGGTGCACGAGCCCCAACGCGTTCAACTACATGCCGGCGGCCACGGCGGGCAATGCCCAGGCCTCGTCGGCGTGCATCGCCCGTGTCACCGGCTGCATGTCGCCCGTGGCACTCAACTACAACAGCAGCGCCAACTCCGCTGGCACATGCACGTACGCCGTCGACGGCTGCGCGGACTCGACCGCAACCACCTTCATGGCCGCTGCAACTGTGCACGTCCAGTCGTTGTGCGCGTACAACATTCCCGGATGTACCACACCCGGCGCCAGAAACTTGAACCCATCGGCCACCGTCAACGTGCCTTCGTCGTGCCGATACGACGTCGCCGGCTGCACCGATCCGGCCGCGACCAACTATGTGGCCGGCGCCAACATCGCCGTTGCGTGCACGTACCCTGGCATCTCTGGGTGCATGAGCCCGGCTGCCGTCAACTTCAACCCGAGCGCCACCGTAGACTACGGCAGCTGCGTCGTGTACTCGCCGCCGCCCCGGCCGCCGCCGCCCTCCCGGCCGCCCCTCCCGCCGTGCCTCCCGCTGCCGCCCTCGCCTCCGCCCAGGCCGCCGCCCAGGCCGCCGCCGCCTCCACAGAGACCGCCGCCACCATCGCCGCCAACACCACCGCCTCCTAGTGTACCGCCATCGCCACCTCCTTCGCCTCCACCGCCCTCACCACCGCCCTCACCACCTCCACGTCCTCCACCGCCCGCACCACCACCCTCACCGCCTCCACGCCCTCCACCGCCGTCACCACCGCCTCCCTCGCGGCCACCACCACCCTCGCCTCCGCCGCCTTCGCCTCCCAAAGCACCGTTTGGCGGCCCGCAGTGCCCGCCGCCACCACCGCCACCCTCGCCACTTCCTTCCTCACCACCCTCACCACCGCCTCCGTCGCCACCTCCACCCTCACCCCCTCCTCCCTTGCCGCCACCGTCCCCACCATCACCGCCACCGTCGCCACCTCCATCGCCGCCGCCGCCGTCTCCCCCTCCAAGTCCTCCTCCACCGTCCCCTCCGCCAGAGCCGCCGCCGTCGCCGCCTCCGCCATCGCCTCCGCCGAGGCCACCTCCAAGCACTCCGCCTCCGCCAATGCTTCCGCCTCTCAACCCCGGCGGCTATTATGAGGAGTTCCTCACTGGCCTTCTGCATTTGAACGACGAAGGTCTCGCCGCTATAATGCACCGCCGCCAATCACCACCTCCATCCGCGCCACCACTGGCACCACCTCCACCCCTGTCACCTTCTCCCCCGTCGGAGCCACCCTCGCCCCCACCATTGCCCCCGCCGCGTCTCCCACCGAGCCCGTCGCCCCCGCCATCACCGCCCTCTCCTCGCCCGTTGTACCCCCCTCTTCCTCCATCGGGCTGTCCACGGGCGCCTCCACCGCCGCCGTCGCCGCCGCCATTGCCGTCCCTGCCTCCGGCCCACCCACTGCCTCCATCCTTGCCGCCACGCCCGCCGCCGTCGCCGCCGTCGCGGCCTCCGCCAGAGCCACCGCAGCCTCCAGAGTCGTTCGAGCCCCCGGCTCTGCCACCGCCGTCGGGGCTCGCCCTGCTCACATTTGAAGAGCGCGAGGCATTGGTGCGTCAGGTTGACCTGGGCCTGCGTGCGGCGATCCCACTCGTACCGATCGGCAGGTACACGCGCATCACGTCGGTGGCAACCTCGGTGATCGATCGGAATCACACCCTCAAGTTCGTGATTCACGGCGCGTGCCCAGTCATCTTTGGCATCGTCGCGCTTGATGTGGTCGTCAACGAGTGGGCTCGCCTGGGCCTGTACAACTCCACGCGGCCTACGTGCACCGTGCTCCCCTTTGGTGGGCCTTCACCGCCACCATCCACGCCACCACCGCCATCCATTCCGCCTGCTAGGGTTCTGGTGGAAGCTTTCGTCACGTTAGAGCTCGATCAGTCGGGGCTGTCGCTGGAGGCGTCGACAGCATTCACAACTGCGGCGTTGGACTGGGCTCGTGCGCGGGTCGCCCAGACACAGCGAGCGACGAGCGGCCGAGCTGACTCTGCCGCTTTAACAAAGCTCACCGTGGTTGAGGGCAGCACCTCCACGATCGCAATCACGCTCGATGATCCGAGTCAGTTGGAACCTGTGCTGACGCCTCTACAGGCTGCCGGCCATGCATCCATGTGCAACTTTGCTGAGATGATGAACTGTGACGTATCGGCGGTCCTGCCGTCCCCGCCGCCGTTTCCGCCGTCATTCCCGCCACCGTCGCTTCCGCCCGCCAAGCCTCCCCCACCCATGGTGCCGACGCCGACTGCCAGCGGAACCCGCCGCTTGCAGCAAGTGATGTCAGCGTCGCCACCGCGGCCGACGTCTGGACAGCCGAATGCTTCAATGTTGTACCTCCACGTCGTCAATCTCATCGTCGATCGGTCCTTCGTTGCCACTGGAGGCTCGGTCAATGCGACCAGCGGCTCGGAGCGGCTCAACAGGGCGATTGCGGCGCAGAGCGGCGCGACGTGCCCAGCGACTGCCGTCAGTTGCCCGACGGTGTCCTTGCGCAGCAGCTCAGTGGAGGCTTCAGCGCTGACGGTGCTGCGCGCTGACATTAGCCTCGTGGTACTAGCCAACCGCCTGCGTGATGCCAACAGAGTGGCCGCGGACATTTTCCAGACGCTCTTTGACACCTCTGCTCTTGTCCAGAGCCTCTCCCATGCATCCGGCGTGAACATCAGCATCTCCATATCTTCGCTGTATGCCCAGTACCTTCACCCGCGTCTCGGCCTCATCATCATCCGGGGCAGTCTCCCTCCCCCACCGCCAGCGCCAGCTCCTGCGACAGATCCAGGAGCTAAGGAGATCACGACCGCTGTGACAACTGTGGTTGCAGCTGCCATCGGGGCAGCGATAGGAGGAGCCGTTGCTAGCTCCGCAGCCGGTACGACCGGTGTCAGTTCTGGCGCCGCTAGTGGTGGTGTGGCGCCGCTCATCTTCGGAGTGCAGCGCTTCAGTGCGTCGTCTGGGTTGGCAGCCAACTTGAGCAAGGGACAGATAAGAGTGGCCGATGGCATGCGATGGGCCTCAGGGTCCTTCAGCTTCTTTGGCGGCGGTGCATCGAACGACGATAGCGCCTCAATTGCTGGCGCCTCAACAGACGATAGCCGCCGACGGCTCGCAACCGGGCTGGCACGCCGGCTAGTCGGCAGTGCTGGGAACGCAAACAGCAGCAACCCGGGCAGTAATGCGACCACAAAAGATGTAATCAACCTCAACTTTTTCGAATGTCTCCAGGCCGGCGGCGGGGGCGGTGCGGAGAGTCGGCAAGGAAGCAGGGCTCAGTCTGAAGAAGAAAACGCGGGGTGCGAACACGTGCCGGACGCGCTGGTCGAGCTCTTCAAGAATCTGCTGAGCTTCTTCATAGCCATCCCAGTCATCTTCCTTCTCCAACTGCTCGTGCTCACCTACTGGAAGAAGCGCGCGAATAGGGCCTACTACGAGCAGAAAGAGAAAGCTGAAGCGCTGGTGAGAGCAACTGATAGCCAGTTGATTGCCCTGATTGCCGTATGATTGCCATCGATGCATGATTGATCGCTGGCTGATTCTTGTTGATTGCGAGCGCGCGCGCAGTTGCTGTTGCGCCGGTACGACAAGACCCCGAAGGGCAAGCTCGACCTACAGGAGTTCACAGAGCTGGTGCGTGACATCGAGTCGGGCGTCATCCGGAGTCAAGGGCGCGGACCGGCGTTCCCTGTGTCCGCGCGCGTCTCGGCCGCCTTTGACGCCTTCGACGTTGACCATAGCGGCTTTATTGAGTATCGCGAGCTTCGGGCCGCGCTGCGCCACTATGGATACGATGCGACGGAGCCCCCTGAGAAGACTGGAACGGCCAAGGGCATCAAGTTCAGACCGCTACCCGGCATCTTCGTCTTTCCAAGCCTTATGTTGCTGATCTTCTCGCTCTTAATCACCGGGCTGGTCTCAAAGTCCATAGCTCTTCTCGTGGACCCGTCTGCGACGTGCACCTTTAGCCAATGCCGCTGGCCGGGCGCCCTCATCCTCGTCGGCGTGGGCCTGTTCATGCTCTGGGGCTTCTTGATGTTGCTTCACTTTTGGTGGTACCACTATGCGACCACGTGGGAGTGGCTCGAGCCCGAGAAACTATCAGAGGTGACCGACCCGCTGTACTTGCTGGTCTCGAAGATCCGCCTCAGGTGCGGTCGTGACCGCAAGACAATTGTGGTCGACGAGGACCTTCGCGACCCGCTGTACTGGCTGATCACTAAGGTGACTGGCGTCAGGTGCTGTGGTGTTCGCAAGGAATTTGTCGTCATGGATCGCGTGCGTGGCCATTGGGCCTTATCTGACGACGACACTGCCGAGCCCGAGCGCACGGAGCGACTCCTAGCCCAACCGATGATGTTCTTCCGCTCACGTCCTGGCGATGCGCTCGACGCCATGAAAATGCTCTGGCTCAACCGTGCGTCGGGCAGCAACGGCGTCTTTGGCGTCTTCTACGAATGGAATCTGATGATGGTGCAGCTGAGTATCGCCGCTCTCACAGGCATCGGTCCCGCACTCGAGCCTGGCTCTGATCCGGCCGCCGCGCAGATGTACACGGTGCTCGTCCTGCAATATGGCGTTGCCCTTTACCTGATTATGGGAGGCCCGTCCTCGGACCGCATTGACAACTTGGTCATGAGTTCAATGTACTTGGTAGAAGGCACTTGCACGCTCCTGCTGCTGCTGCAGAATGAGGTTGCGATTGAGTACCAGCTGCTGATTCAGAGTGCCGTCTTCTATGGGCTTGTGCTTGCGATGATGATCCCCATATTCGAGAAAATGTACGAACTGTTCGTGGTGCAGCTATTCAAGTGCATGACCAACATGAAGGAGGTAACGGCTACGGAGTGCTGCCTTGCCGCGGTAGGCGTCTTTGCGGCCATCCCTGGCATGGTTGCCTCGCTTCTAGGCATGGACGCTGGGGAAGGACTTATTGAAAGCCTGACAGAAGAAGTGATTGCCTCTTCCGCGGAGGCCGCAGAAGGGGCCGAAGCCATCGAGGTGATCTTGGGAAGCGCTGAGGAGGCCGCGGAGGGTGCCGAAGCCATCGAGGTGATCTTGGAAAGCGCTGTGCAGGCTGCGACCCAAGCCGCCGGAGCAGTCGCGGGCAGCCTTCTCTGGAACCTGCGTCAACAATTTGCGGCCAACAAGATCCAGGCACTGGGCAAGAAGCGATACCAACGCAAGAAGGACGCGTCCACAAAGATTGGAGCGTTGGTCCGGGGCCACCGCATCCGGGACCCAGATTGGCGGCAACTACGGGAACGCTGGCTGCGACTACGAGCACTCATGTCGACGGCCGAGGCCGAGATAGCACGCTCCAAGGTGGAGGCGCAGCGGGCAGCTGATGAGTTGCGCCGCGTGAAGAGGCTGGCCAAGGCGAAGCTGTTGCGTGCCAGGGCGAAGGCGACACAAGCGGCACAAGCAGCGCAAGATCTTCACATAATTCCGAGTCGGGCCGAGGCGAAGGCGGCGAGGCCACAGTTATCCGCGTTAGACGAGGCTCCAAGTACTGCCGATGCCGTTGAGTTGGAAAAGGCGCGAATGACGAGCAATGCAATCCAGACACTCGCGCGCGTGCGAGAAGAGAAGGCGTTGCAGGCGGAGGTGGCAGAGACCGAGGCAGGTGCACAGGCGCGTCGACCCTCGGGGTCGTCGCTGAACCCAGGTCAGTCGAGACGGCCTTCTTCGCCGCAAAGGCGCAGGAGGGACTGCGACGCGCAGTTTGTTGCGTCGAAGTGGCTCCAAGAGAACATTGAAGAGGAGGAGAATCTTGAAGTGCGTCACGGAGAGATCTTCGGGCTCTACACCGAAGTCGAGAGGTTGCGCGAGAGCCGCTTTGCGATCGCTAAGCAGCTCATTGCTGCGCAGGCGATGATGGACGCGGCGATGGACGCGGCGATGATGGACGCGGCAGTGAGGACAGCGGCATCAGGCTGATGATCAGCGACGCAGGACAGCTTTTTGACCTCGAGGAGGCGCCGGCCATGTGGAGTCGGGCCCGACTCGTTCCTGACAGAGGAGGGCAGTGAGGACGGCATCAGGTTGATGATCAGAGCCGACGCGCCTACGACGCGCCATCACACCAAGATCTCGAGTACAAGATGAGCACATCATTCGCGTGCGCGCATGTCTGAAAATCCCCATTGCAGTGGTCACACGACAGATGCTGCGTTGGACCGCGGGATCATTGAATGTGAGTGGCTGGTGCATCCCATGGACAAGCATTGCTAAAGCATTGCAACAGCGAACAGGTGTGTGCGTGAGTGTATGTGCCGGAGGCTTCTGCGTTCAGCATTGGTGAATGGGACTGGTACTGGGCGCCGCGGCATCGTCGACTCGATTGAAAGTGGCGCACACTGCCACTTGGTTGCAATCTGAATCTCGGTGCAGCTGAGGTTTACAAGAACAACAGTGCGGTGTGTCAGTGAGCGACGACGACGCACCCTCCTTCTACTTCGTCCCTGCCGAATGGGTGCGCGAGTGCAGCACCGAGTCGTTGCCTCGCATGCAGAAGCTGCGCGACGTTCACCTAAAGAAGATGAAGACGGCCATCGCGTCCGCGTTTAACGGCGATGACATCATGAAGCTTATCCTCTTCGCGAGCCATCGCTGTGGGAAGACCAGGGTCAGCCCGATTTAGATGGCGAGCGACTCAAGGCCATCAAGGCGTACCTGGAAGAAAGCCTGACATCGAAAGGGTCTGGTTTGATACTCGTCGATGCCTCAAGGGGGCGATCGGACTCCGATTGAGAAAGCCGAATTCGCGCTGATGCTCGGCTCCATCACCGACTTTTACCTGACTGCGCGCGTCCTCATTGTCCTCGACGGGTCGTACGGGTTGAGGTTCTGGACGCTGACCGAGGCGTGGTGCTCGATGCAGACAGTCACGCCCAATGGGCTCCGCCCCGCAACGGAGGCTGAGCGTCGCTACACGATCAAATGCATCGACAACGCAACGACCGAGGTGACAGCCAAGGGTCTTGTAGATCTGGTCTTCACTAAGTCTAAGACGCCGGAGGAAATGTATAAGAGAAGCCGGACGTGAGCGTCACCAATGCAAGGGATGAGGAGGCTATCCAAGATCCAGAAGAAGAGAGGGCGCTCTCGCTGGAATGGCTCCGCGAGAATCGAACGCTCGGGATGGCGCTGGACGGCGCCGACTGCTCGTCCGAATCGTATCAACGCCCGATCTGCACTCGACTGCGCCTCCCTAGGTGATGACGTGGATGGCAAACTTGGGATCTCACACAGGGTCCGCTGAGTGTCCAAGGAGCTCTCCGCGCGGCTCATCTCGATGCGTGAAAGCACGAGCATGAGAAAAACACGATGACTGAAAGGAGAGCTCAAGAGCCTGTTCCGATGTTGCTCACAGGGCCGAACCGCGGCCTGTGGGCGGGTGGGGTGGGGGTGAGACAAAGACTCATTGTGATCGTGTTGGTGTGTTGTGAATGAAGCCTGGTGCGGGCGGGGCGTGGCCTGGGGTGAGATGTGCATGCTGCTGACGAAGAGCCTGTGAGGCCGACGGTGGGCGTATCTACCAGCTAAAGCCTGGTGCGGGTGGGGGCGGCCTGGGGTGATGTGCGTGCCGCTGGCCCGCTGGCCCGCTGTCGTAGAGCCTGTGACGTGAGGCCGACGGCGGGCGTATTTAGAACGATTATACTCGAACTTCAAACTGCAACTTGTAACTAATGTTAATACACGAACACGTCCGGCAATACTCGACTCCAATACACGAGCTCGTGTCCTCTACTCTATCTCACCACGCACGTCCCGAAGCCGAACAGACACACCACCTGACGACATCACCGGGCCGCATGGCAAACATTTACGGCCGGAACTGTACAGGGTGTCAGTGTGATAGGACGTTGGACGAGCGTTTCGGCGTTTGGGTTTGCGTTGTGCATGGGGGGAGAAACGTCGAGACCGGACCGCGGTCGAGTGTGCCGTTTGCGGTCGACAGTGTGCGGTGAGTGTGCCGACATTCGTGATTTTTTGACTGGCTGAAGCGAGTCCGCCGTCGACTCGACACACATCGACATCTCGCGCGGGCGCGCAGCCGCAGGTCAGGCGAGGGGATAGAGGCAGGGGTACGAAGCCTGAGCCCGCCCCTGAGGCCCCCGACCCCCCGATGCCCGGGGCAGCGAGAGCGCTCTGCACCGTTTCGTCACCACAGCTGTCACCTCCTCGATCGTCACCGAAGCGAGAAAGAAAGGAGATGGAATGCAAGCTTGCTCTCTCCGAGATAAAGCTCAGACTCAGGCAAAGTGCTTTTAGATAACTCTTTAACTCACGCGGGCGCGTATATACTCAGGAAGTGGGCGGAATATACTCACGTCAAGGTTCAACAGCACAACAGCAGGGAACATACACAGCCGAGCAGTCAACACACAACAGACAGCACACGACAAACCGACACAAAGTCACAGACAGGGAGTTTCGACGGTCGTTCAAGATGATAGAAGTGTGTGGCTGGTGTCCCTCTGTGTGCGCGAGTGCGGTGAGTGCCTTGCGCGGTTGCCGTTGGTGATTTGACTGGCCGAAGCGAGTTGACTCGACACACATCGACATCCCACGCGGGCGCGTACCCGCCAGGGGACAGGCATGGGGCGCAAGGCTTGAGCCCTGAGGCCTCCGACACCCGAGGCAGCGAGATCGCTATATCGCCGTTTCGTCACAACAGCTGTCACCTCCTCGATCGTCACCGACGCGAGAAAGACATGAGAAGGACTGTGCGGTCGGTCGCCATCGTCAGCGTGCCGGGCATTACACGAAGGTGATCGTCGTCGCCGCCTCGCCCTCGCAATACCGCTTCGCCCCGGGCGCCCTGTCCTTCTACGATGCGGCGACTCTCGACTACATGGGCTGCGCGGCCACGGGCGTCAAGCCCGAGGGCAAAGAAAGGGGATTTTCAGACATGCTCACGCGAATGACGTGCTCATCCGTCCTCACTGCCCTCCTCTGTCAGGAACGAGTCGGGCACGACTCCACATGGCCGGCGCAAGGTCTGTTCGGCCCTTGTTCGGCCCTCGCCGCGTCCACCATCACCTGCGCAGCAATGAGCTGCTCGGCGATCGCCAAGCGGCTCTCGCGCAACCTCTCGACTTCGGTGTAGAGCCCGAAGATCTCTCCGTAACGCACTTCAAGATTCTCCTCCTCTTCAATGTTCTCTTGGAGCCACTTCGACGCAACAAACTTCGCGTCGCAGTCCCTCCTGCGCCTTTGCGGCGAAGAAGGCCGTCGCGACTGACCTGAGTTCAGCGACGACCCCGGGGGTCGACGCGCCTGTGCGCCTGCCTCGGCCTCTGCCACCTCCGCCTGCAACGCCTTCTCTTCTCGCACGCACGCAAGTGTCTGAATTGCATTGCTCGTCATTCGCGCCTTTTCCAACTCAACGGCATCGGCAGTACTTGGAGCCTCGTCTAACGCGGAGAACTGTGGCCTCACCGCCTTCGCCTCGGGCCCACTCGGAAGTTTGTGAAGATCTTGCGCTGCTTGTGCCGCTTGTGTCGCCTTCGCCCTGGCACGCAATAGCTCCGCCTTGGCCAGCCTCTTCGCGCGGCGCAACTCATCAGCTGCCCGCTGCGCCTCCACCTTGGCGCGTGCTATCTCGGCCTCGGCCGTCGACCTGAGTGCTCGTAGTCGCAGCCAACGTTCCCGTAGTTTCCGCCAATCTGGGTCCCGGATGCGGTGGCCCCGGACCCTCGCTCCAATCTTTGTGGACGCGTCCTTCTTGCATTGGTATCGCTTTTTGCCCAGTGCTTGGATCTTGTTGGCCGCAAATTGTTGACGCAGGCCCGTGACTGCTCCGGCGGCTTGGGTCGCAGCCTGCACAGCGCTTTCCAAGATCACCTCGATGGCTTCGGCACCCTCCGCAGCCTCCTCAGCGCTTTCCAAGATCACCTCGATGGCTTCGGCCCCTTCTGCGGCCTCCGCGGAAGCGGCGATCACTTCTTCTGTCAGGCTTTCAATAAGTCCTTCCCCAGCGTCCATGCCTAGAAGCGAGGCAACCATGCCAGGGATGGCCGCAAAGACGCCTACCGCGGCGAGGCAGCACCCCGTAGCCGTTGCCTCCTTCATGTTGGTCATGCACTTGAATAGCTGCACCACGAACAGTTCGTACATTTTCTCGAATATGGGGATCATCATCGCAAGCACAAGCCCATAGAAGACGGCACTCTGAATCAG